>Ga0114999_10001104_pt1 | contig 38017 bp, 35 predicted proteins | sample ArcticOcean_MG_C_3_FD_89820 | JGI IMG/M metagenome (GOLD analysis project Ga0114999, IMG submission 89820) | Marine microbial communities from western Arctic Ocean - ArcticOcean_MG_CB8_126 | ecosystem: Environmental > Aquatic > Marine > Oceanic | place: Arctic Ocean: Canada Basin | collected...
GCACGCGTACGCCTTAATCTTCACCTTGTCCTTGAAGTTGCTCTCTGCCGGCTCGGACGGCATATCCACGCAGTCGCCGTTCACGTCAAACTTCCACCCGTGGTACACACAGCGCAGGCCGCAGTCTTCGTTTCGACCGAAGAATAGGCTGGCCCGACGGTGTGGGCAGTTGTTATCAACTAGGCCAACGTTGCCATCGGTGTCGCGGAAGGCAATCAAATCCTCGCAAAGCAGTCGGACTCGAACAGGGTCGGAATCCGGGCCAGGGAGTTCTATAGACATGAGCGCGGGGAGCCAGTACTGGCGCATCAGCTCACCTACAGGCGTTCCGGGGCCTACTCTGGTCATCAATTCGTTATCAGCGACTGAAAGCATGATTGCCTCCCCTATTCATATATAGAAAACTTAATGGCAGTTTAGGACGGAGAAACAGTGGCGTCAATTCTTATGGAGCCAATAATAGGAGCGAAATGAATGTGAAGGAAAACGAAGAGGATAGCAAAGGCAGCTTAGTTGGGGTTGTCCAGTCGTTGGCTCATGTCTGAAAGGAACGTCTGGATATCCGCAGGAAGATTGGATTCCTCCGGCTCTTCCTCGGTCTTATCGTTCTCTTCACCGCCGGAACCGGAATGGCGTGAATCGTAGTAGGACTCCAACCGCTTCACCAGTTCCTGAGCGGCAGGGTTCCCAGTAATCTCTGAATCCAGTTCCTCGTACTGCTTCTTGCCAGCTTCTGTATCTGGCAAATCGGCAGGGAGGTCGTAGATGGTAGATAGAATCTCAAGAAGTCGAGCGGTACCGGCATAGTCACGCTCAAGCTGGGCGTACTGAGGCAGGCGCACCATGAGGGACACATCTTCAATGCCGTACTTGGTCAACTCTTGGGACATGGTGTTCATGATGGAAGTCGGGCCTTCGTATTTGCTCCGACGGCGAGATACCAACCCACGGAGTCCGGTCATCGGTTCGCCGTTGAGCGTGCCGGTGACTTGCAGCGGACGTGTGTGTGGCGTGGCGTCGTACATTGCGCCAATGCGGGTGTAACGCGTCACATTCAGGGTCTTGAGGACCTCGATGAGAGATTCGATGTAGTCCTCAGCGTTAGCGTGGGGCTCACGCACCTGCATGACTATAAGCGGAGGATTGTTGCGGCCCTCCAACTGACTTACGCGGGTGTTCGATACGCGCTGCACCCGTTGTCCATTACGGAACCGGGTAGTGGGGCGATACCGGGTGAAATCGAAGAAATTGCCGGGCTTCTCAAGTCGGCCTAGCTCTTGCGAACCAAAGTAGCGCTCAAGTCGGCGCAGCGTCAGCGTACCTACACTACCCGCGTCCAACCATGGGTAAAGCATAGCTATAACGTGAGCCTCTTCGAAGGCGGGAATCGGTTCCTGAAACTCGAATGCTCCGATCTTCATGAGGAAATAGTGCCAGAGGGCGACGGATATTGCAACTCTTGACAAAGAAATTGGGTGGTTACTGTCAGGTGCTGTTGGTGTTTGTGCCCAATGATTTCAATGGAGAATGATCATATTGGCCAAAATCGATGGAAAGCAGGGTGTATACTCCAAAAGCGCCCCAACTGTTACTACGTTTTGGGCCGTAGATGAAAGGCAATGACCCAGCGTGATTGATGAACCCCTAACAGATTCTTCTACGGCAACTAAGTCTGAACCCTCTTCTAAATTCCGACTGAGTACCTTTTCATCCCTCAGGCATCGCAACTACCGATACCTCTTCGCCAGTACCTTCATGGCCAGTGGCGGCAACTGGATACAGCAGATCACGCTGAGTTGGCTGGCATGGGACATGACGGACTCAGCGCTCATCGTAGGTGCTGTTACCGCTTCTAGAGGATTGCCTTCGTTGATAACAAGCCCTTTGGGTGGCGTGTTGTCCGATAGGATGGACAGGCGTCAGCTTATCCTCGTGATTCAAGTGGTCCTGGGCGTATTGGCATTAGGTTTTGCGTTCCTTGTATCTTCCGGCCATCTTCAGGTATGGCACCTCTTCGTCTTCACCTTTATCAGCGGTGCGGGTTGGACTATGAACAACCCGGTCAGACAATCCCTTGTCCCTGATACCGTACCCAGGGAAGACCTGATGAACGCTGTTGCGCTGAACTCGGCGGCGTTCCAGCTTTTCCGAATCATCGGGGTGGTCCTTGGTGGGTGGCTCATCGCGTTCACCGGCCCCTCCACAAACTTCATGATTCAGGGTATCGCCTACATATTCATGGCTGCGCTGATACTTCAGATACACGTTCCCAAGCGTGATTACCTTGAGAGCAAGAAGGAATCCCTGCTTGAGAACTTCAAAGGTGGGGTCAACTACGTCCGCAGTCAGGAGATCACTCTGGCTCTTATCCTGCTGGGAATGGTTCCGGCGTTGTTTGTCATGCCCTTCATCAATGCCTTGCTACCCGTGTTCAACGACGAGGTGCTGGGCAACGGGCCGGAAGGTTTTGGGCTCCTTATGGGAATGTATGCCGCTGGGGCCATGCTGGGTACGTTCGTGCTGGCATCGCTCCAGAACTTTCCGCACAAAGGGAAATTGCTCGTTGGAGCTGCAATTGCCAGTGGTATCACCCTTGTAGCATTGGCGTTCACCAGTTGGGGGCCGTTATCCATGTTTGTGTTGTTCCTTAGCGGTGCGGCCCACATGATGTATATGGCTACCAACAACACACTGATACAACTCAACACTCCTCCCGAGTTCAGAGGTAGGGTGTTGAGCCTCTTTTTCCTGGACCACGCTCTGACTCCTCTTGGGTCGCTTTTTGCAGGCTATATAGCCTGGCAATATGGAAGCCCCGTGGCATTTTTCGTTGGCGGGACAATAGCATCGTCAATGGTTATATTCATGGCTTTCAAGTTTCGAGCGCTTCGTGGTACCAGGGTTTAGGCCCTCAAGGTAACTCCCCAGTTCTCAGCGCCCTTTTGCATCGCAAGATGGACTCATGCACCTTACGAAATGGCGTAAGCGCTCGCCAATCTGCTAGGCTGTTCCTAGCGTACACATGGTGCGACGGTAAGGAGTGGAACGTGGGACGGCAGATGAAAGTACTGTCTATAAGTATCGTGGTGTTGGCGATTATTGCAGCATGCACGGGCGGGACTGAAGACGATTCCATGATTGTGCCAACGAGTGCTCCGCTGGCATCGCCCACGCCCGCGAGCGCGATTTCCTCCATCCCGTCTACTCCTCTCCCAACCGCCACGGTAGCAGTAGCTCCAAGCCCTATGGCAACCTTTGTGGCTCGCCCCTCTGCCACCGCTACAGCAACTCCAGAATCAGCAACTTCCACAAGTTCAATCCCTGCGCCTGTTTTGACCAGGGAATTTACCAGTGACGTGTTTAATTTCTCATTCAACTATCCTTCAGATTGGACGCTGGATGAGAGTGATGAACAGATGATTGCTATCACTAACCCGCAGGGCGAAGTAGCGTTCGTTGTGGGTATCGATATTCTGCCGTCAACGCAGAACATTAAAGCCTACACTGCTTTGGCTCTAGATCAGTTCAGTCAGGAATCCTCAACTTTTGAGGCCACCTCGTCTTCCGGAACGATAGTTGGCGAACTGCCAGGTAATGTAACCATCGGCGAGCTGACCTCAACGGGTGGCACTCCTACGAAGATCAAGATCTATACGGCTGTCATTGCGAGTATGGGTTTCACGATTTCGATGACGGGCCAAGGGGTATCGTTCGCCGATGTTGAGCCCATTTTCGACGCAATTGTAGATACAACCAAATTCCCCAGCGGCTCCTTTGAGCCACCGCCCATGGTGGTTTCACGTGAACTGATGTCTGCGGGGATCAACGCATCGGCTAGCGAACCCGTAGGGGTTGCAACCGTGTTTGAAGAGGCTACCCCCGCATTCTTCGCGTTCCTGGACGTGGATTACCTTCCCATTGGTACAGAGTTGCAGTTCATCTGGTTTCTGACGAACAGAGACGGAGTTCCTATTGATACCGTGGATCCCACTACGGAAGAGGCTGGTGACCGTGGGGTATTCTGGTCCACATTTGAACCATCAGCAGCTATGCCACTGGGGTTCTACTTTGTGGCTGTGTTCAATGAAGAGGATCTAATCGCGGCCATGCCCTTCACGGTGGTAATTGAAGAAGGAGCAGAGTTCACGGATGCTCAAATGTACGTGGACTGGGGCGTTTTCCTCCTGGCGATTGATGAACCGGAAAACGCTGTTTATTCCACGACGAAGGCCTTGGAGTTGGATGACACCAATACGGAAGCCTACGTAATTCGCGCTGAGGCCCATACAATCTCTTGCGATATAGATGACGCCACAGCGAACCTATCCAAGGCGCTGGGGCTGCAACCGGACAACGCAGTACTATTCGCGAGGAGAGGTACCAGCCATTGGTTCGCACTTGATGCCGCAGCGGCATTGGTTGATTACAACAAAGCAATTGGCCTGGATCCCAACAACGCTGGCTACTATAACAATCGATCATTGATACAAGTGGCTAACGGTCGACTTGATGCTGCTTTGTACGATGCTAACAGGGCGTTAGATCTACAACCCGGTAGCCTGGGAACCCTGGATAGCAGGGGATACGCATATCTGAAGGCGGGTCAATTCAGAAACGCCAAACAGGATTACGATACCGCGATAAACGGCGGATTTATTGTGTCGTATACGTTGCTGGGCGGTGGGCTGGCCAACGCAGGCCTGGGAGAGAACGAGCTAGCCCGTGAAATGTTGGAGCAAGGACTCGACATGGTCGAAGACGATGCAGAAACGTGCCAGGACCCTCAAATCACTGACCTTGTGAGAATGGCCAAGCAGAAGCTGGCTACTCTGTAATGTTCCCTATGGCCAAATAGAAAATGCTTGTAAAGCAACTTGGCCAGATATGAAACGAATGTATAGCGAGCTATTTGAGTCACAAGCCTTGACAGATAGAGATTACTGGCTTTACCCTCTGTTCCCAACATACAGTGGTGCATGAAATACGAAATATGGGGAGCAGTCTCCATACGTATACACAACCAAGGGAGGGTAGAATGACCGGTTTATTTTCTGGCAAGAGAATGTTGTTGCTGGTCGCAGCACTGGCGGCAGTAGCCGTCCTTGCAGCCTGCTCCAGTGATGGCGACGACAATTCGGCCCCGGCGGCTACGGTCCCAACCGTGGAACCGGTAGCGCCTATGACAGGTAACCTAACGACTCCAGACGCCACAGCGGTTCCGGCGGCCCCAGCGCCTGCAACGGCTCCGGTCATGGCCTCTAGGCCGAAGAATGATCGGGTTGTGTTGGGCCTGATTCCCCCGAGCGCCCTAAGCAATTCATTCAGGAACCTGGGTTCTACTTCTGTGTTCCCGCTCAAACCAATATATGAGTATCTGATGGACACGGACCCAAATACCCGAGCTCATATTCCGGGCTTGGCAAAGAGTTGGACCATTGAGCCCAACGGCGCAGGAATCCGCTTCATCCTTGAAGAGAACATCCCATTCCACGATATGGACGGCAATGAGGCTGGCGTCATGGTTGCTGATGATGTGATGTGGACCCGAGAGGACATCATTCATGAGACCTCAACTAGCAGCATCCGCTCGCTGATGCGTCGAGCCACACCAGAAGTAGTCAACGATCATGAAATCGTCTTCCGATGGGAAGAGCCTGACGCTGACGCGTTGGACTTCATCGCAAACCAGGTGGGCGGCATGGAAATCAGCAGTCGAGCTGACGCCGATACCCTGGAAGCAGGCGTCCTTGCTGACAGACCCGTGAACGGCACGGGCCCTTACGTTTTCAAGTCCAGAAGCCAGGAACAGAACATCATCCACACGAAGGTGGACGACCACTGGCGCATCCCTGGCGATTTCGAAGAGATCGAGATTAGATGGCTGTCAGAGAGCTCCACAAGAAACGCAGCACTGTTGGCCGGCGAGGTTCACCTAACTACCATTCCCTTCGACGATGAACCTGCGGCACTTCGCGCGGGAATGAAAATTATCACAGGAAAAGTGAACACCATGCGCACCTTCATGCAGATGCAAGGTGTGTACTTAAAGGATGCCAGTGATCCCAGTTCTGGGTTCCTGTATCCGGATAGCCCCCTTATGGATAAGAATGTACGACATGCATTCAATAAGGCCATTAATCGTGATGAACTCAATACGGCATTTTTCTTCAACTTGGGCCAGAAGATGACCGCCATCCATGTTGCTGAGTCCCATGGTGGCTACAACGCCAGGTGGGCAACTGAGTTTGATGACAAGTACGGTTTTGACCCGGCTGCAGCGCGATCGCTCTTAGCAGATTCCGGGTACGGCCCCAAAAACCCAGTGGAAACGAATTTATTCCTTATCACGGTTACCCAGTACTCCGGTGGGGAAGATGTGGTTGAATCTGTGGGTGCTATGTGGGAGGACATTGGGATTAAGGTGAACTATCTCACCATGGATCGCGCCCAGCGGTCAGGGCTGTCACGCAAACTACAGTTGGACAACCATGTCACCTTGGGTGTGTTGATCGCACCACCCATCCTGGCTCTCCGGTTGGGCCACCACACCTCTTCTCCACGGGGTGGTGGTGCCGAGAACTACGATGTAGAAAGATTATTCCAGAATGCACGAACTTCGCTGGACCTCGCAGTTCAGAACCGGTGGCTCCAGGAGGCCACGGACGTAATTTATGATGAGTTCCTGTCAATTCCGCTTTTCTGGGTGCCCGTCCACGTTGTATACAACCCGGAAGTCGTGGACGATTGGGTCTTCCCTGGCACGGTTTCCGGTACCTACACACACATGTGGAACATCATCGGAACCAGGTAAGGGGAGTCTAGCCAAGAGCTAGTCACCAAGGATATGGAGAAGACCCCCGTCCCAATTGGGACGGGGGTCTTCCTTTTTTCTGGGATTACCGAGGTGCTAAGAGGGGTCTGTGGAGAGTTCGATGCGGTTGCCACTTGGGTCGTTCACGTAGACGGAGTACCCTGGGCCGTCTCCGTGTTGTCTCGTCCCCTCGATTGTTGCACCTCGCGCTTCAAGGGTCTTGATGGTAGCGTCCATGTCCTCACCCCACTCCATGACGAAGGTATGGTGCGGGACGCCGGGCCTATCCCCATCGGACGCATCAAAGAGGCCGATACCTACTCCCCCAAGGCTCATTCGTGCAACGTCTACGCCGGCGACCTGGTGCCTGACGTTCACTGTGGCTCCCAAGATGTCTTCGTAGAACTTGACCGTGGTATCAAAGTCTGCTGCATTGACGTTCAGTCCGCTGAATCGCGTAACCTTCATCGTGTCCCCTCCCCTTTGTTTGTGTGGCTGCTGAGCAGCCGTGTGGAGGGCATTGTACACACGGAGGCAAGGCCAGGAATTGTAGAAGGTTCAGAGTCGGAGGTAAATCGAACTAAGGCAGGTAGCAATACGAGGAGCAGACCTTGGGCTGTGGTTGCCGGTTAGGCCTGCTGTTTTGATGCAGTGCATTCAGGGCAGGGGCAAGCCTTCCGTAGGCCATCGTAAGGATACAGTCCTGTGTAGTGGCCATCGCTCCAGAGGAATTGCACGGCGTAGCGGCCAATGGTCTGATACTCCATGGCGTACACATCCATGGGGATGGTTTCGGGATCCAAGTCACCCTTGTTCGGCCACTCGCCAACGCATGAGGCGCAATGACATTCAAGGCGGAGATACCGATGGGGGTAAGTACTGGTGTGGCCGTCGTCCCAGATGATGCTGACATCATCGTGTTGTATTTCTATGGTCTTTGGGATACCTGTCCCCTGGTTAGCCATACGAGGCCTCGTTACTTTCAGACTAGGATACTTTGATTAGACCCGGTTAGACTGCGCTCTTTATGGGTATCTTGGCGCTGCCACCAATAAGGGTGAGTGCGAATGCGATCCCGGCTGGGAATGCGGCGTAGAGGAACACGGCGTCCACGCCATAGACATCAGCAATGCGCCCTGCCAGCCAGCCGGAGCCCGCGGCCAGGATGATTGCAACGCCGAAGACCAGCGATACCGTAGTGCCTTGCACGCCATCGCCGACAACGTCCATAGCGGCGGCAAGAAGAATAGACATCATTGGGAAGAGAAACAATCCGGTGAGGGGTATGGCCAAATAGAACAATGGGCCATTGCCGGTGAAGTAGAGCATGGCGGATCCTAGGGACAGTCCGCCGAAGCCGATTAGCAACACGATGCGTCTTCCGAATTGATCAGAGAAATGCCCCAGAACAGGCTGGGAGCCGATTCCTGCCACCTGGAGCAGGGAGACCAACGCTCCAGTAGCTCCGGTGCTCAACGCCAGGTCTTCCCTGGCGTAGATGGGCAGGAAGCTCATGATGGCTATCTGAGAGCCGCTGAAGAATGCCGTAGTCGCCAGGACCAGGATGAGTCGTTTGTTTCTCAGCGCGTCTTTGACTCCACTGAAGTAATCCTTGGCCGTGGTGTTCCCTGATCGTGCAGGGATATTACGGAGCAGAATGTAAATACCTATCCCAACAACAACGGCGGGTATAAAGCTCAGCTGGAGTACCGTGCGCCATAGCATGAATCCAATGAGGAAGCCTGTCAGTATGGGGCCTACAGCCTCGCCGATGCTGCCACCCATACCGTGCATGGCGATGGCGAAGCCCTTGCGGTCGGCGTACCGAGCAGACAGCGCTGCGATTGCGGGCGGATGCCAGAAGGTAATGGTTACGCTCAACAAGATCAAGGCAACCATCGCCATCCAGTAGTTCTGGGCGAATCCCAGTAGGAACATGGATCCGCCCACACTGATCAAAGTGAGGCCCAATACTAAGGCCCATTGACCGGCGTACCTGTCCGAGATAAATCCGGCAGGCAGGTTGATAAGACCGCCGAATATGTTACGAGTGGTGGTCAATGTCCCAATGCCGGTGTTTGTGAGGCCCAAGCTCGTCTTGAGTTCTGGGAGGATGAGCATGGAACCTGCGTTGAATACGTGCTTAACTGCGTGGCCCACGACTACGGCTACAAGTATCAGCAGACGATGGTCTGATTCGACTTTTGCAGGGCTATCCTGTACTGCCGTCTGCGCCATAAAGCGTCACCCTTGTGTAGTAATAGTCGGTGGAAACAGAAACCCTCACATCGGGCAGTCAACCGGAGTGTCGTACCCGTACATGAGCGTTGCATTCACTATAGTGCGGCGTACAGTCCCAGTCAACGAATGATACTGACTATGGCGCCTTGACCGCCTGCGTAGCTAACGGCTACTCTCAATGGACAAGATCGCAACGTGTGCGATGCTGACATTTCCCTCAACCCAAAGGAGCCATATGCCCGACCCTCGCCCCAAAGTTGTTGTTATTGGTGGAGGAACAGGCTGCCCAGCCATCCTTCGCGGCTTGAAAGGCCACCCCGTGGACCTTACTGCCATCGTCACTACCATGGACAGCGGTGGCAGCTCTGGCCGTTTGCGCCAGGAGTTCAACGTTCCGGCTCTGGGCGATATCAGACGTGCACTGGCTGCCCTGACCGATGATGATGCGCTTGGTTCCTTGTCTGAGTATCGCTTCAGAGGGGAGTCCTCTCTGGAAGGGCATACCCTTGGAAACCTCACTCTGCTGGCACTCTTGCTGGAACGAGGTGACCTTGAGGAGGCCGTTGAACGACTGGGATCGATGATGGGCATTCGAGGAGCCGTCCTGCCAGTGACGTCAGACTATGTGAACCTCTGCGCGTTGCTGAAAGATGGCCAGACATTGGTAGGAGAGGCGAGCATTGATTTGCGAGGCCACAGCCCCGTTGGGGTGGAGCGAGTTTACTTGTCTGAACCCGCGACTGCGACCGAGAAGGCAGTGTCTGCACTCCTTGAAGCAGATGCAATCGTCATTGGCCCGGGTGATCTGTACACCAGCGTGATTCCTAACCTTTTGGTCGATGGCATCGCCACGGCGATTCAGTCCTCTGACGCAAAGCGGATATTCGTTGGAAACCTGGTCACCAAGCCGGGCGAGACCGAGGGGTACAAGCTTTCCGACTTCCTGAACGAGGTTCTGCGGTACACCGGCCTGACGGATTGGCTGGATGCCGTCATCGTGGATAGCGGCCATGATACCGGCAATCCAAGGGCGGGGGAGCTTTTCGCAGGCAATCCCCTTGTGGAGACGGACGACGAGGCGTGTCAGGAGTTGGCAGGGCAAATCATGCGACGCGACGTAGCGATGGCTGATAGCCCGTGGCTGCATGACTCCGCTCATGCGGCAAACGCCATCATGGAAGCTATCAATAGCTGATTCAGCGAACCTGTCCAAGCAAGGTGCTTAGCGGACAGGGAACCTCATCAACTCCGTACCTAGAATGATTTTCCCTTTGAATATCTCTGCAACCTCTGCGATTGCTTTCTCTGCCATCCCTGGAGGTGAGAACGCCTCTGTGGCGTGAACCATCACCAGCGTTTTCACTCCTGCTTCCGCAGCCACGAGTGCAGCACCCTTTGTGCCAGTGTTCGTCTCTCCAATCGGCGTGCCATCCATACCATCCTGGAACCCGGTGCAGTTGTGAAGTAGTACATCAGCGCCCTTTGCCAGCTTGGTGACGGCCTCACACGGACCAGTGTCGCCGGAGATGACGATAGAGCCTTCATCGCTGTCGAGACGATAGGCCAGGGAGTCCAGGTACGGCTGGGCATGGATCGCCGGTTCCGCCGTGATTTCCCAGCTACCGCCGGTGAGTATTTTGCCAGGGCCAATATCCTTGGCGTTGACCTCTGGAGGCTTTCTTGGCAGGGGGAACCCCCGCTCAACGTAGCTATGGGTGCTCATTGGATGGTTGATGCGCGCTTTGAAGTCGTAAGAAAAGACGCCGCCGTCCTCCTTGAAGAGAAGGTCAGTGATATGTGTCGTGAGGTCAGGGCCCAGCACTTCCAGCGGTGGTGCGGAGTTGTTGCCCATGTTCCAGCGAGTCATGGTGAAGCACCCGTAGTCGGCATCGTGATCGAAGTGATGGTGGGTGAAGACGAGGTGGTTCACATTAAGTGGCGAGATGCCGGCTTGCACCATCTTGTATGTGGTTCCAGGGCCACAATCGAACATGATCTGGTCTTTCCCTACCTGCACCACCATTGAAGACCCAAACCTGTTCTTCGCAGGAATCGGAAACCCTGAGCCAATAAGTGTTATATCTGCCATGATTTGCTCCTTTTAATGAGTTTCGCCCTTGATTAGAACGATGACTCCATCATCTCTACAGGTACTTCAATGAGGACTGGGGCATTTGCCGCCAGGGCCTCTTTCAGTGCAGCCTCTAGAGCATCTGGGCCCTCTGCCAGTATGCCGCGCACGCCATGGGCTTCCGCGAGCTTCACGAAGTCAGGGTTTTGGAGTTCAGAGCCTATCGGACGTCCTTTGAATCTTGTCATCTGTTCGCGGTAGACGTTTCCGAAGGCGTTGTCGTTAAACACGATGACCACCACATTGATACCGTACTGCGCGGCTGTGGCCAATTCCTGGGAGTTGAACATGAAGCCGCCATCGCCTGACACGCAGACAACAGCCTTGTCCGGCTGAGCAACCTTGGCGCCGAGTGCCGTTGGATATGCGTACCCCAGGTTCCCTGAGTATGACGATGTGATGTACGTGCGAGGGTGGTAGGTATGGAAGTGAGCACGGCTGAAATAACCGATCTGCGTCATGCCGGAAACCAGAATGCCGTCGTCGGGCATGGCTGCCCGGATTGCCAACGTGTACCCACCCTGAGGTTGTTGGATGGTCGAAGTGTCATAGCGATCGTTGCGGAACGCCTCAAACTCTTCCTTGTGGCTATCACGTTGATTGAATAGCTCTGAAGTCGCTTTGTGCAGAGCCTCCAGGGATTGGCTGGCGTCTCCTTGGACGGCAAGGGTGTTCTTTTTGTAGTTGCGCCCTATCTCCTCAGCATCGATATCGATTTGGATGACTTGGTGTCCCTCTGGAAGGTTGGCGGTGGCCATTCGGGTTCCCACGGCCAGTACAAGCGGATGGTCCTGGATGACCTTACGCATCTTTGGGTCCTGCGCCCTTGGGACTCCCATCGATAGGTAATGCCGATCTGAGATTGCGCCCTTGCCTTCTGCAGTGGTGATTACCGGCGCCTGGAGATGTTCAGCGAGTTGCGTCAAAGCTGCGGCAGCTTCGGGAGAGTCAGCGCCACCACCGGCCCAAATGACCACCTTGCCGTCTGCATCAGCGATAAGCTTGGCCGCCTCCGAAATGCTACTGGCCCGGGGCACCATCTTGGGGTGGATCGCTGGTTCAAGGAGATCGATGTCTCCCTCCTCGCTCAGCGTGTCAGGCGGAATCTCAATCTCTACGGGGCGAGGCCTTCCCGTCTTAAGCTGGTGGAACGCCTCATGAACGGATTCAGGGATTTGAGCGGGGTCCAGGGTTCGTTGCGCCCACTTCGTCACTGATTTCACGGTCTCAAGCTGGTCATCGATCTCATGCAGCATTCCTCGATTGACGCCGATGAGGTCCTTGGGAATCTGGCCTGCGACCAGGAATACGGGAGAGGATGCCGAAAACGCAGTGGACAGGCCTGATGCGGCATTAAGGACGCCTGGTCCAGGCACGACCATTGCAGTACCCACCTCACCGCTGGCGCGTGCGTAGCCGTCAGCCATAAAAGTGGTGGCTTGCTCATTGCGGGTGGTAATCCACTGGATGCCGGGCTCATCGTACAGCGCGTCTGTGGCGTAATAGAGTTGGGCCCCGGGAACCCCAAAGATGACGCGTACGCCCTCTCTGTAGAGTGATTTCGCCAGTGCTTGCCCGCCGGTCAGCTTGGGCATACGTTGTCCTCCGTAGGTTGAGATGATTATTGCCTGGTCACGTTGGGAGGCTAGTGTATCATCCCAACGAGTCTGTGCGCCCTTGACACTCCTTGTTGAGGGTAAGGACAATGAACGCGCCTTCTTGTTCATCCGTATCAGCAAAGGACACCCATGACCTGGAAGTTTAAAGACCTCCGAGAGTACATCGCCTTTCTGGAATCGAAGGGCGAGCTACGTCGCATCACCACCCCGGTGAGCACGGAGTTGGAGATTACCGAAATAACCGACCGTATGGTGAAGTCGGGTGGCCCCGCGTTGCTGTTCGAGAACGTGGAAGGCCATACCATGCCCTTGCTCATCAACGCATTCGGCACCATCCAACGCTCGGCGTGGGCGCTTGGTGTGGAGAGCCTTGACGACCTGACGGCCCGTGTCCGAGAGTTGCTCGGCATGGTCAAGGAACCCCACAAGGGTCTGCTGTCCAAGCTCAAGGCCCTGGGGCAGCTTGCACACATCGCATCCTTTCAGCCTAAGACGGTGAAGAACGCGCCGTGTCAGGAAGTAGTTGTGACCGGTGATGACGTCGACCTCTCGACATTGCCGGTGCTCAAATGCTGGCCCGACGATGCTGGCCCCTTCATTACGTTGCCCCTGGTTGTCAGCAAAGACCCGGTGACAGGCGTGCGGAATATCGGCATCTACCGGATGCAGGTCTACGACCGCAACACCACGGGCATGCACTGGCAGACACACAAGGTTGGCGCTCACCACCAGCGGTTGGCCAAAGAGGGCAACCTAGAGCGATTGGAAGTGGCCGTGGCCCTTGGCGCAGACCCCGCAACGATGTGGGCCGGCTCTGCGCCGCTGCCGCCAGACCTGGATGAGTACGTGTTGGCGGGCTTCCTTCGAGAAGAGGGCGTCGAACTTGCGAAGTGTGTGACCGTCGACCTTGAAGTGCCCGCTCACTCAGAGATTATCCTTGAAGGCTATGTCGACCCGAACGAGAGTCGCCCTGAAGGCCCGTTCGGCGACCACACCGGCTACTACTCTCCCGCGGAAGAGTATCCAGTGTTCCATGTAACAGCTATGACACGTCGTAAAGACCCGATATACCCAACCACGATGGTTGGTCGACCTCCCACAGAGGACTACTTTATGGGCAAAGCGTCCGAGCGACTCTTCCTTCCCGCCATCCAGATGATGCTTCCGGAGATTATGGACATCAACATGCCTGCAGAGGGAGCATTCCATAACCTGGTCATCGTATCGATCAAGAAGGAGTATCGTGGTCAGGCGCAGAAAGTGGTCCACGGGCTCTGGGGTATGGGGCTTCTGGCGCTCTCCAAGACCATCGTCGTGGTGGACGCCAACGTGGATGTGCAGAACGTCTCGGAAGTGGCGTGGCGGGTGACCAACAACCTGGACCCGCAGTATGACATCTTCTTCGCCAGCGGGCCGATGGACGATCTTGACCACGCATCGATAACGGCGGGTGTGGGCAGCAAAGTGGGGATAGACGCCACCATCAAGGGACCGCTGGAAGGGCGTGAGCGCGATTGGCCACCGGACATCCTGATGAGCGACGAGATAAAGGCACTGGTAGACCAAAAATGGGAACAGTACGGAATTTAGATGCAAAACGTAGCTAACAATAAAACCAACCCATTGCAGCGGCTCAACTACATTCTCGCAGCGATAAAGTTTGAGCAGAGCCTCTTCGCGCTGCCATTTGCCTACATTGGCATGATGCTGGCCGCGGACGGGCTGCCTGACCTTGAGCCGTTCCTCTGGGTGACGCTGGCCATGTTTGGGGCCAGGAACGCTGGCATGGCGGTCAACCGTGTCTTTGATCGCAACCTGGACGCCTTGAACCCCCGCACTGCTGATAGGCACCTCCCGAAGGGCCTTTTGAAGACCTGGGAGTTGAGCACGCTGACCGTCGTAGGCATGGCGATCTTCTTTGGTGCGGCGTCACAGGTGAACGACCTTGCTTTCGCGTTGTCGCCGGTGGGTGCGTTGTTCGTTATTGGCTATTCCACCGTAAAGCGGTTCTCATGGCTCACCCACTTCTCGTTGGGCATGACGCTGGCCATCGCCCCTGCAGGCGGTTGGGTGGCCGTCACCGGCTCGCTGTCGTGGGAGGTTGTGCTGCTCTACGTGGTTGTGGCTACGTTTGCCAGTGGATTCGATATCTTCAACACCGTCGGCGACCGTGAATTCGATCGTGCCCACGGTGTCAATGCACTGCCGGCGCGCTTCGGCGTTCCTGCTGCCTTCTGGGTGGCGCGAGTGATGCACGTGATAACGTCGTCGTCGCTGCTCGCTCTGGGTCTCTGGCTGGAGTTGGAGTGGCCGTACTTCGTCGGCTGGGGTATCGCCTCGGTGTTGCTGGTCTACGAGCATCTGGCCCTTTCGCCGACGGACATGTCGAGGCTGCGCTTCGTGTTCTCCTGGGTCAACGCGGGCATCAGTCTCGCGCTACTGACCTTCACGTATCTGGCCGTGGTGGTGATGTAATGGCGATAAACACAAAACCCGTTGTGGTGGGCGTCTCCGGCGCCAGCGGTTCCGTCATGGCCAAGGGCACCGTGGATGCGCTGCTAAACCGCGACGTCCCCGTAGCGCTTGTGTGCACTGCTGCTGGACGCATGGTGTGGGCTGAGGAGATGGACGAGCCCTACGCCACGGCTTTGGCAACATGGAAGGAATCGCCCTACTTCACTGAGTATGCCATCGGCGACCTGCGAGCGCCCATCGCAAGTGGCTCGTACCCCACGCGAGGCATGGTTGTGGTTCCGTGCAGCATGAACAGTCTGGCATCCATGGCCCACGGCATCTCCGACAACCTCCTGCTTCGCACTGCCGACGTGTGCTTGAAGGAGCGCCGACCGCTGGTCATCGTGCCACGAGAGACGCCGCTGCACTCCGGGCATCTGGAGAACATGTTGAAGGTGAGCCAGCTTGGTGCGATGGTGCTGCCTCCGGAACCGCCCTTCTACCTTCGACCTAAGACCATCGACGATGTGGTCAGCTACATCGTGAACCGCGTGTTGGTGGGCCTAGGAGTCGAGGATACCCTGCCTGACGCCGACCAATATCACCCTCGCGAGGCTTAGCCTCTTTTACTGCAGCCCCTTCCCATTGAAGGAAGTGTATCCCGATGCGCACTTGCTCTCGTCCAACGCCTCTTGTATCCTACCGCCCGTAGCGCACGGGATTTGGCGGTTCTGCGCAAATCGACTGGAGGAAAACCATGATTCTTGTAACAGGCGGCATGGGCTTCATTGGACTACACACAACCAGGGCTCTGGTGGATGCTGGCGAGGACGTTGTCATCACCTACTACCAGACCTGGCGTGAGCCGGACTTCATCAAGGATGAGTTCGATAAGAAGGTCAAGGTCGAGAAGGTGGACGTCACAGACCTTGATGGTCTCCTGGCGTTGGGCAAGAAGTATGACATCACCAAAATCGTTCACCTGGCCGTCACAGGCCTTGGTGCGTACGACGCCATCGGCGATATGCGCGTCAACCTAAACGGGCTGATGAACATCATGGAAGCTGCTACCACCTGGGAAGTGGAGCGCATCGGCCTGGCCAGCTCCATTGCTATCTACTCCAGCGTTGCGGCCGGTGGCCCGTTCAAGGAGGACATCCCTCTCCCGATCCACGGCGTTGGCAACCCCACAGAGACGTACAAGAAGGCCTTTGAGGTCGTGGGCGGACACATCGGTGCGCGCTCCAACATTGATGTGGTGAACCTTCGCATCGGCGGCATCTGGGGTCCGCTGTACCACTCCATGGCCAACCTCCCAAGCAGGCTCGTCCATGCAGCTGTACACGGCACAGACCCCAAGTTGGCGGAGGGCCGCGGAGGTGTTCCGTTTGCAGAGGACCAGGCAGACTTCTGCTATGTCCGGGACTGCGCCCAGGGCATCACCAAGATCACCACTGCGGATACATTGGCCCACAAGACGTATAACATCAGCAGCGGTCGAGGCGCTCGGAACCAGGACTTGGTGGATTCCATCAACAAGGTCATTCCTGAAGCCAAGTTCGAGTTGCAGGCGGGCAACAGCCCTACCGCACGGAAGGACCCCTACGGCGACTTGACCCAGTCCAAGGCGGACGTCGGCTATGAGCCTGCGTTCACGCTGGACAGCGCTGTTGCCGACTACATCGGCTGGCTGCGGGCAGGCAACGACCAATAAATCCCGATAAATCGGGATTAACCCAAGCTACCTGACGGTCTAGATGTAATCAAAAGAGAGCCCTCGTTAATTATCGAGGGCTCTCTTCATTTACTCGAGTTCCCGGGTTGCGTTTAGCTGAGCCGCCCAAGCATCACTTTCGCAAATCGACCCTGTACGATGGCAGCGCCATTCATCAGGTGCAATGAGATGAAGGTCATTGGAATACCAACGAACATGAGCACCAACGCCTCCCATAGCTCGTCGATCCGCCAGAATCCCATATCGGCACCGTCGTCCACCCAGTAGTAGAACGGAGCGCCTAGGAACGAGCCCGTCACAGAGACAAGCACCACTATCATGACGAACGAACCGATGCCCAGGGAAAACTTAGCGAAAAGGTAGAGCATGCCCGTCCAGGTCAATCGATTGGCCAGGTGGGACTTCAAACGTCGCCAAGCCCCAATGAGTAGGCGCTCACCTGCGCCAAGATCCTGCCCCGCGTTAACGGCCGACTCCCCGCGCGTCACATGGCGTATGTCTTCATGGAGCAGCTTCACCGTAAGGACTCGCTCGAACTCGCAACAAGCCCATGAGCCCGCTAGGATGAAGGCCAGAATGGGCACACCCACCCAGATGACCAGGAGCCCCGCGCCCAGCGAAATGCCCGTTACCAGGAAAATGAAATAGCCAATGCCCAGCTGAAACGCCAGGAGCAGATACAAGATGTTCACGTAGCTCTGTGGTTTCGCGATAACGCTAAAGAAGGAATTCACTCGTCCACCTCCGCTCTGGTACCCGCAGGAACGTGGGTGCAGGGCTTCGCCCTGCCTACACGGTGAGGACTACCTTGATGATCTCCTCCTGGTAGCTCTCATACATTTCGTAGGCTCGTGGAGCCTCTTCAAAAGGCAAGCGGTGAGTTACCAGCCAGGACACATCCAGTGTACCTTGCTCCACCATCGCAACGGTGTCCTTGATACAACCTGTTGGGTCATCCGATGACGAACTCACGTTGGCGATGATGGTGACCTGACGTCGCATCAGCCCCACGTAGTCGAACTCGATCATCGGCTCCTCTGGCAGCCCGAAAAGAGAGACTGTCCCGTAGAGCTTCACCAGGTCCTTGATCATGTTGATGGTCTCTTCCTGCCCGGCAGCCTCAACCACCAGGTCTGCGCCCAATCCACCGGTGAGCTCCTTGACCGCAGCAATGGGATCCTGGGTGTTGGAATTGATGACGTGGGTCGCGCCTTGCTCCATCGACTTCGCCAGTCGATAGTCGTGATGGTCGATGGCGATGACTCGGCCTGCACCCATCTGCGACAACAGCTTTGTGAAGCTAAGGCCAATGACGCCCTGACCCAGAACCACAACAGTCTGGCCAAGGACGTTGCCCAGCCTCCGTACAGCGTAGAGAACTGTTCCCACTGGCTGGCACATGATGTACATGGCCGGATCAGCGCCATCAGGGAGGAGGATGACTCGGTCAGGCGAGGAGACCGCGTACTCTGCCCCCATGCCTGTTCCGGGCTTGCCGCCCGGCTGGGCAGATAGGGCAATCACTCTCTGACCTACTTGGATGTCTGGTGAGTTGCTGACTTCCACAATGCCCACGCACTCGTGACAGGGTGCGCAAGGTAGCAGTGGATAGTCTTCTTCAGGGAATGCATAGCGGAACGTCCGCATATCGCTTCCGCAGACAGAGAGAACCTCACTCTTGATGAGCAATTGATCTTCCAAAAGGGTCGGGGTGGGCACGTCCACCATTCGCAGGTGCTTGGGGCCGAAAACTTGCATCGCTTTCATGGATCCTCCAGTGGGTTGTGTGTTTGGTGTTAATGCTAGACGCTGGGCCGCTGATCATGCCAACGGGCGTGTTGCTGATAGGCGTGGCCTGCGCGAATGACCGCAGACTCGTTGAAGGGTGCCGCGGCAAGCTGCATGCCAATGGGCAGCCCGGTTGAGCTGAAGCCGCAGGGAACCGACATGGCAGGCATTCCCGTCAGGTTAAAGGGCCCCATCAGGCTTGGCGTCACCATCATGCCCATAGGGTCAAAGTCCTTAAGGGCAGCGGCCGTTTTGGCCATCACCGGCATTGCCATCACGTCTACTTTCTGCAAAGCCTCTGCGAACTCTCGCTTCAGTCTGCTGCGGGCTCGCTGCGATTGGACATAATCAGCTGAGGTATAGGAAGCAGCCATGATGAAGCGTGAACGGACGATGTCGCCGAAGTTCTCTGGCTGCGACTTCAAGTTCTTCTCGTGGTAGGCGTTGGCCTCTGCGAGCATGATGATCCCGTTGGCGGGGGTGAGCGAAGACAGGCTGGGTATCTCGATGTCCTGTACCGTTGCGCCAAGCTCCTTAAGCGTCTGGATGCCCTTCTCGATAGCGTTCCTCGTATCATCGTCCAGGCCAACGTCGTCCGCAAAGAAGTAGTGCCGTGGAACACCCACGCGCACGCCCTTCAAATCCGTCTGCAATGCCGCTAAGTAGTCGGGCACAGGCTCGTGGCTGGACGTTGGGTCCTTGGGGTCGTGTCCCGCGATGACTTGCAGCATCAACGCAGTATCCTCAACGCTCCAGGTCATGGGGCCGACGGTATCGAGTGACCAGCTCAGGGGCAGTACGCCGTATCGACTCACCCTGCCGTAGGTGGGCTTGAGCCCCACAATGCCGCAGAGCGCCGCCGGGCCGCGTATTGAGCCGCCGGTGTCCGAGCCGAGAGAACCCATTGCCAGACCTGCCGCGATGGCTGCACCGGATCCGCTGCTTGAGCCGCCGGTGACGTGGTCCAGGTTCCAGGGGTTTTTCGCCTGTTCAAAGAGGCTGGTCTTGGGGCCACCAAGGGCGAACTCGTGCATTGCCAGCTTGCCAAGCAATACGGTGCCAGCTTCTTGCAGCTTTGTGACCACCGTGGCGTCTTCCGTGGGGACGCGGTGCTCAAAGACCTTGGACTGGCCAGTGGTACGCACGCCTTTGGTGTCGTACAGGTCCTTCAGGCCTATGGGGACGCCGTGCAGGGGGCCGCGGTAGTTCCCCTTTTGGATGTCGGCCTCTGCTACACGCGCTTCCTGTAGCGCTGACTCTGGCAGAGGTGTCACGTACGACTTGACCTTGCCATCGATAGCGCCCATACGGTCCAGATATGCTTGTGTCAACTCTACCGGTGAGAGCTTTTTGTCTTTGATGAGTGCGCTCGCCTCGCCAATGGTCAGGAAGCACAACTCGCTTTGTGATGTCGTCATGCGTTCCACCCCTCGCCTGTCATTTTGGGCGAGAACGCGCCGGAAACCTCTTCATCGTCCAGATCAGCGGCGTGGAGGACCTTGAGGCGTTCTTGAGTCACCTGATACACCCGTAACATTCCATCAAGTTCATCGTCCGGCACGTTGTAGCCAGCGTGCTCCAACAACACGCGGAGTTCTTCCTTGCTTCCAATTTCCACAACATCCTCCTTTTAGCGGGTTTGCGCGGAGATGGTACCACACCATTCGTAGAATCGTGGTTCAGGGGCTGAAATTTAAGCGTTTTGTAACACCAGTTTCATTGACAGTGACCGCGTTGCGGCGTAGATTGGTGAATAATAATCCTGTATACATAACATTGGGGGTAGGGATGCTTTCAGCTACGGACAATGAACTTCTAACCAAGGTGGGCCCCGGCACCCTTATGGGCGACTTCATGCGTCAGTTCTGGATTCCTGCAATTCAATCCAATGAGCTTGAGGGACCTGACTCAAATCCGGTACGCATTCGATTGCTTTGCGAAGACTTGATAGCATTTAGGGATACAAACGGTGACGTCGGGATTGTTGACAACTTTTGCCCCCATCGTCGTGCCAGCCTGTTCTTCGGTCGGAACGAAGAATGTGGACTGCGGTGCGTTTACCATGGTTGGAAGTTTGACATCAACGGTGATTGTGTTGACATGCCCTCCGAACCTGCAGAGAGTAACTTTAAGGACAAAGTTAAAGTCAAAGCCTATCCAACCCGCGAGAGGTGTGGTGTCGTCTGGACGTATATGGGACCTAGGTCCGAGCTCCCTCCGTTACCCGATCTGGAGGCAAACATGCTTCCAGAGGGTGAGTGGGCAGTGTCCACCATCATGCGTAACTGTAACTTTGTCCAAGCGCTTGAGGGTGATATTGATACTTCCCACCTCGGGTTCTTACACTTGGGCAGCGTTGATCCGGAGCTTGCTGCCCCTGGTTCCTTTGATTATTACACCGTGAACATCCGGTCACCACGCTACAAAGTCATTGATACCGACTATGGAACCACCTATGCTGCCTACCGAGAAGCGGAACCAGATACGTACTATTGGCGATTTGCACATTTCCTCGTGCCGTTTTGGGCGATGATTCCCACAGGGGTTCTTGGCGTTCAAGTTTTGGCTCGGGGATGGGTTCCGATCGATGACGAACACACCATGTTTTGGAATATGGTTGTCCCGAGTAGTCGACCTGGAGGAGGCACAGGAGGGAGTGCGTCACAGGGAGGAGCGGGTGCTCCCAGACAAGGCGTAAACGTTGATGGGAAAAATGGCCAAACTGACTATTTACCCAATGGCACTGGCTGGCTGGACCGTTGGAATTTGGCGGCTAATGCTGGCAATGATTATCGGATAGACCGTGAGGCTCAAAAGACCAATCAAAACTATACTGGCATTGATGGCATCACTCTCCAAGACCAGGTGATTACGGAGAGCATGGGCGCGATATCCGAACGTACCAAGGAGCACTTGGGCACCAGCGACACTATGGTGATCAAGACGAGACAGCGACTCATGAGTGCTGCTAAGGAGCTTCAGGAGGGTATAGAGACTTCTGCCGTTGATCACCCTGAGATGTATGCGATCAGGTCCGGTGGCGTCATCCTGCCGAAGGAGACAGACTGGCTTGAAGGGACAGAGGAGTTGCGGAAGGCCTTTGTGAAGCATCCAGGGCTTACGTCTAACAAGTAACCTCATAACCAAGTGAAGTAAAGAGAGCCCCTGATTCAGGGGCTCTCTTTTTGTTTGCGGCTTTTCAAGGGCTTGTATAAGCTGTAGGGGTAATATTCATTAGCGTCGAGAATATAATAACTACACCGCCGGGAGGCTCCATGAAATTCGGTATCTTCCAACTGCTCCACTCGGCTGACAAAGGGCCAGCCAAAGAGATCTATGACAACGCTTTGGAGCAAGCCAAGCTGGCTGACGAACTGGGATTTGCAGGGATATGGCTGGCTGAGCACCATTTCTCCAGCTACGGTTACAGCCCCAGCCCCCTGACATTCGCTGTGAAAATCGCAGACCACACCAAGAACTTGCGCATTGGCACAGCGGTGGTCGTTCTTCCTCTGTATCACCCGCTACGCCTTGCTGAAGAGATTGCCCTGGCAGACCAGCTGACAGACGGACGTTTGGATGTCGGGCTAGGTAGGGGCTACCAGCGTTACGAGTTTGAACGACTGGGTTTGGAACTGGATGACAGCAGACCCATGTTCGACGAAGCTCTAGAGATCATCAAGCTGGCTTTGACCACAGAGAGCTTCAGCTACGACGGCAAGTATTACCAGATTCCGGAGACGACCATCTTTCCTCGACCGATTCAACAGCCCCATCCACCCTTCTGGATTGCAGCCCAGGCTCCGGCCAGCATCGTGGATACGGTGCAGCGCGGGTACAACTGCATCACCGGCGGGTCCAGCGCCCCATCGGGTCGAGTGCTCCAGAGTTGGGAGGTATTCCGGGACGCAGTCAACGAGGCTGGTCTCAGTTGGCCACAGGAATTCACCATTCAAGCCCAGGTGCATGTAGCTGAGAACGATGAGGCTGCGCGAGCCCAGACAACGAACGCCCTCTGGCACCTGCGCTCTGCTGGCGCACTTCGAGCGAACACCCAGAAAGTAGTCGACGGGCTGGCGATTGAACAGGAACAGCCCAATGAACCTACTCCGGAGCTCATGTATGACGAGTGGCTCATCTTTGGTGATGCTGAGACGGCTCATCGCAAGTTGCAGCGACTACTGGATACCACGGGGATCACCTACTTGAACTGCGTGTTTGCCATTGGTCGACTTGAGCACAAGGAAGTGATGAAGTCCATGGAGCGATTTGCCAGGGACGTCATGCCGCACTTCAAGGACAAAGCCGGAATTACTGGGGCGATAGAAGCCAAGGCTTAGATTGCAAGCTGTAATGTTGTGTTGTGGAGGTTGATTGAATGAGTTTTATGGGGCATATTCATATCCCGCATCTTCCTCATGGCGATCCGTGGCATCGGCACGAAATCAATAAGAACATGCGCGGCGGGCCAGGGAACAGGCGAGCCGGATTTGGCAGCATGAACAACACTGAACTTCGAATCGTCCTGGGAGTGCTGGCGGTATTTGCTATAGGTATTTTGGTGGTGGTTGTCATATAGAACGTCACAGGGTAGGAGGGCGAAATGGGCGCAATAGGGAAACCCAAGCGAAAAGTAGAGTACTGGCCTCTGGAAACCCCTGTCCCCACCCGCAGGTCTGCGCCGAATGAACCTGCCACACCTTTGAAAACGACCCCAGTTCGTGAACCGGTACCCACACAGCGCTGATGAGCGACGAGCTGGAGACACTCACCAAACTTGAATACCTGGCGGCGTGGCGAACGTGGCGTGTTTGGATGTCGGAAGACGGCCCAACGCTCCATAGCGTGTCTACATCGGCGTCACTGGGCACTTGGACGCCGTGCGAGGCGATGGAAGCGCGTTGCGGCTACCTTGAGATGAGCCCACCTGCGTGTGCCTGCGACTCTTGCCCCGGCGACAACACCCTCTGTGGCATCTACGCCTACAAAGAAGCTCCAAAGACTGTTCAGCATGAAATGGGCATGGTAGGCCAGGTTGCCTTGTGGGGGACTGTTATCGAGCATGAAATCGGGTTTCGTGGCCAGTACGCCTACCCGCTGAGCTTCACCCACGGCCATTGCCCCTGGTGTGGCTCCAAGTCCAAACCTAAGCTGCTATCGCTGAAAGACGTAATGGTGGTAGCACCGGAGACGGGCGAAGGGTGGCTGACTTGGGTCTGTAACAAACACGCACCAAAGGCTCTGGCTCAAGCCAATGCGTTGGATTCAGGGCTTGAGCCAAGGGGCTGGGTTGTAAAGCCGGGAATGGAAGTGGCGAAAGTGATTGCTGAGATGTATCAGGTTGAGATCAAGACATAAAATCAAGCGATACCGCTGAAATGAAGAAGCCCCTGGTATTCATGAATACCAGAGGCTTCTCTTGTAATGCTGTAATAAAAGAGATTAGATGCTCTGAGTTACCTTCCGTGGTGATTCAACGGGAATTGAGATAGTCGGCTTGAGAAGGTCTGCGATCGTTGTCCGCTCAAGGATTGTGTTGACAGCTTCTTCTACAGTCTGCCAGATGTTCCGCTGACTGCAATCGTCGGAGAGTGTACAAGAAGCGGTGTTTTCGAGACAACCCACAATGGTCTCTGTCTCATTAAATGCCGCCATCACCATACTCAGTTTGATGTCACCCGGATCCATCGCCAGAGTGTGGCCGCCCATGGGGCCACGGAGCGTCTTGGTGAACCCGTTCTTGCTTAGTGTGTGCAGGATGTGGTCAAGGTACGGCTCAGGCATCGCCATGCGCTGAGCCACCTGCGTGGCATGTACTGGCTTATCCCCGTTGTGACGCGAGAGATCGACCAATGCCCTGACTGCGTAGTCTACTTTTACTGGGATGTGCATTTGAGTGCCTCCTTCATTCCAACAACTCTTTGCCGGAACCCCTCCCTACTCTGTTGAAGCGTGACCGCCTTGGCTATCGTTCAGCGATGCTGTCAGAGTGTGCCACGCAAGGCTGGCGCACTTGATCCTGTTAGGGAATGCGCAAACTCCGGACAGCACCTCTAACTCGCCAAGGCCTGAGTTTTCGAATTCAGTTCCTGGTTCTCTGGTGACCATTGCGTGGAATTCGTGGAACAGCGCTTCGGCCTCTTCCACCGACTTGCCCTTCACACTTTGGGTCATCATGGATGCGGACGATTTGGATATCGCGCAACCGACTCCCTGAAATCCCACGTCTGCAATGACGCCGTCCTCCACCTTCAGGTAGACAGTGATCTGATCGCCACACAGCGGGTTATACCCGTCAGCAGTGTTGCTGGCATCTTCCAACTTCTGGAAATTGCGTGGCCGATTGTTGTGATCAAGAACCATCTCTTGATAGAGGTCTACAAGATCGCTCACAAGCTAAACACCTCAAAGGTTTTGTGGATGCCCTCTACTAGAGCATCGATTTCCGCCTTCGTATTGTAAAACGCCAGGGAAGCCCGTGCCGTCGCCGGTATCTGGAACCGCTGCATCAACGGTTGTGTGCAGTGGTGCCCTGTACGAATAGCGATTCCTTGAGTATCGAGTACCGTGCCGATGTCATGGGGGTGGATGCCTTCCAGCAGGAAAGAGAGGACGCCGCTCTTGTGCTGGGCAGTCCCTATGAGCTTCAGTCCTTCGATGGTTTGAAGCTGTTCCGTGCCGTATTGCAGCAACTCGCTCTCGTAAGCCTCTGCGCGGTCCAGACCTATGGCGTTGATGTAGTCGACCGCCGCGCCAAGGCCGATCGCCCCGGCAATGTTGGGAGTGCCTGCCTCAAACTTATACGGGAGATCATTGTAGATGGTCTTCTCAAAAGTAACGGATTTGATTTGCTCACCGCCGGTCTGATAGACCGACATGGACTCCAGCACCTCACGCTTTCCGTACAGGATCCCTATGCCCGTTGGGCCGTAGAGCTTGTGTCCGGAGAAGGCGTAGAAATCACAATCAAGGTCCTGCACATCCACTGTTAGGTGGGGTGCCGACTGCGCTCCGTCCAGCAGCACCGGGACCCCGTGCTGGTGTGCGATGGCAACGATATCCTTAACTGGGTTGATCGTTCCCAGCGCGTTGGATAGATGGACGATAGAGACCAGCTTGGTCCGAGGAGTTATCATCTTCTCGTACTCATCCATGAGGAGTTCGCCATCATCGTTGATGGGTACCACTCGCAGGTGAGCGCCTATCTGATCGCAGAGTACCTGCCAGGGGACCACGTTGGAGTGGTGCTCCATGTTACTGATGATGACCTCATCGCCCTCGCCGACGCGCTGTACCCCAAGGGTCTGCGCAACAAGGTTGATGCCCTCCGTGGTGCCTCTGGTGAAGATGATCTCTGCGTCTTCCTTGGCGTTGATGAGCTTACGCACCTTAGAGCGGGCGCCCTCGTACTCGTCAGTGGCTTCCTGGCTTAGGGTGTGAACCCCGCGATGGACGTTGGCGTTGATCTCCGAGTAATAGCTCACCAGCTTGTCTATGACCGATTGGGGCTTCTGGCTTGTTGCTGCATTGTCCAGATACACCAGCGGCTTCCCCTGAACCTCACGGCTGAGGATAGGGAAATCCTTGCGGACTGCTTCAACATCAAAGGGTTTGTTTGAGGTCATGCCGGTTCCCTTCAACTTTTCCTTCAAATCGCAGTGAAGATGAGATGACTTGTTCCAGGTGAACGCGAAGCGGCGTCAATCCTACGTTGTCCAATACTTCGTTTGCAAAGGCGTGGATCAACATGCGCCGAGCCGATTCTTCGTCCAACCCGCGACTTCGCAAGTAGAACATTGCTGTATCGTCCAGCTTGCCGCACGTCGCGCCATGGCCGCATTTTACATCGTCTGCATAAATCCACAGCGCCGGCTTGGTGTCCGCTTCTGCATTATCGGAGAGAAGCAGGTTTTTATCCATCTGTAGGGCATCGGTCTTCTGAGCTTCTTTCCGTACGGTGATGTTGCCATGGAAGACGCCGCGGGAATGACCGTTAAGCACGCCTTTGTAGACCTGCCGACTCGTTGTATGCGGAGCCGCATGATCGACGAGTACCTGGTTGTCCACGTGCTGCGAGTCGTTGGTCATGTACAAGCCATACAAATTGCAGGAGCTGCCAGCCCCTTCCAACATGACGTTCAATGAGTTGCGGGAGATGCTTCCTCCGAAGTCGAAAGCCCCTGCGGTGAAGCTGCTGTCATTGGCGAGCTTCACCTGTGTTGAACCTATGTGGTTTCCTTGAGGGCTGTGCTGCTGCAGGTGGAACGTCTCCAGATGCGCACCAGACCCAAGTACGAATTCAGATATAGAGTTGGCTAGATAGGGCGCATCCACCAGACCGCCGTAGCTCTCAATGACCGTTGCCTTGGCGTTGGCTCCCAGGGTAACCAGCGTTCTGGGATGGCTGACAGAACCCTGCTCCAACCCGGAGGAGAGGAAGATCAGGTGGATGGGCTCTTCCACTTCAATGCCGTCCGGGATCGTAATCAATGCCCCGTCTCGAAGGAACGCGGTATTGAGGGCGGTGAAGCCGTTGTCCTGGAACCGCGCATGCTGTGCAAGGTTGGTTGCGACGAGTTGTGGGCGTGACGACATGGCGTTGGCCAGGCTCATGGCTGTTACTTCCGGTGGAAGGGAGGGGAGCGATGACAGCCCTGGAAGCCAGTGACCGTCTACAAAGACGAGCCTGTTCCACACCTCGCCACCCATGATGTGCTGATCCAGGTCAGCAGTTGCTACACGGTTCGCCGGGTCGGGAGCCAGCGACGCATAGGCGGCATTGGCGATACTGCGTATGTCCGTGTACTTCCAGTCCTCGTTGCCGCGACGTGTGGTAGGGAAACCAATCTCGGCGAACGTGGCTATGGCGCTTTCACGAAGGGCATGGATATTGTCGGGGACGCTTGACGCATCGCCCGCAATGGAGGCGTTCCACGCTTCCACGTACTTCTGCTCTTGTGTTGCTGTTTGTTGTGCCATAGTTACTATTATGATACTCAGATAGTAATCTTGTAATTCGGTCTCGTTCTTTGGTAACCGTCAGGCACTTGGGTGCAGGGTTTGACCCTGCTCCTGGCCTTCATAACCGTTGGCTTCAATCTTTGCCGCCAGTTCCTTGCCGCCCGACCGTACGATGCGACCGTTGATGAGCACGTTCACCACATCCGGCACAACGTAGTTCAGGATGCGCTGGTAGTGGGTGATCAACAACACTGCCTTGTCCGGGCTGCGAAGCGCGTTGATGCCCTCTGCCACAATCCGGAGAGAGTCTACGTCCAAGCCCGAATCAGGTTCGTCTAGGATGGAAAGTTTGGGTTCAAGCATTGCCATCTGCAATATCTCGTTGCGCTTCTTCTCACCGCCGGAGAAACCGTCGTTCACGTTACGTTTGAGAAGAACAGGATCTATCTCGACGATTTTGACTTTTTCCTGAAGGATGCGGTCGAACTGGATCGGGTCCAGCTCTTCCTGGTCACGACTCTTATGAATGGCGTTGTAGCCCGCTCGCATGAAATGGTCCATGCGTACGCCTGGTACTTCCACCGGGTGCTGGAAACAGAGGAATACCCCTGCCCTGGCGCGTTCCTCGGGAGGCATAGCAAGCAGATCAACCCCGTCCAGGGTGACCTCACCGGAGTTGACGATGTACTGCGGATGGCCCGCCAGTACGTTGGAGAGCGTGCTCTTGCCGGAACCGTTGGGGCCCATGATGGCGTGCACCGTGCCGGGTTGTATGGACAGGTTTATCCCGTTCAGGACTTGGTTGCCGCCGACTGATGCGACCAAATTTCGGATTTCTAGCATGTTCTTTTTGTTATCCTTGGTCGACTTTGCTTTTGTTGGCCATCGAATGTCGTGTTACAACACGGGAAAGCAAATGTAACGAAGTTACTCATCCTACAGAGCCTTCCAAACTCACTTCGAGGAGTCGCGTGGCTTCCACGGCGAACTCGAACGGCAGTTGCTGGAATACTTCTTTGCAGAAGCCGTTGATAATGAGCGAGTTGGCGTCCTCTGACGACATTCCGCGCTGTCGACAGTAGAAGAGCTGCTCTTCACTCACCTTGGATGTGAAAGCCTCGTGCTCCAGATGGGCGGTGCTGTTCTGCACTTCCACGTAGGGGACAGTGTGCGCGCCACATTGATCGCCAATGAGCAGCGAATCGCACTGGGTGAAGTTCCGTGCATCGGCTGCCTTGGGCATGATCTTGACCAGGCCTCGATAGGTGTTACTCCCGTGGCCGGCTGAAATGCCCTTGGAGATGATCTTACTGCGAGAGTTGGCTCCGATATGCGTCATCTTGGTGCCCGTGTCCGCCTGCTGGTAACCCCGGGTGAGCGCTACCGAGTAGAACTCGCCGATAGAGTTATCGCCCTGCAGGAGAACGCTGGGGTACTTCCAGGTGATGGCAGAGCCCGTCTCAACCTGGGTCCAGGATATCTTGGAGTTGTTGCCAGCCGCCTTGGCGCGCTTGGTGACGAAGTTGAAGATGCCGCCAACGCCGTTCTCGTCGCCGGGGTACCAGTTCTGGATGGTAGAGTACTTGATCTCCGCGTTCTCCATAGCCACAAGTTCCACAACGGCAGCGTGTAGCTGGTTGGTGTCGCGCATCGGTGCGCTGCAGCCCTCCAGGTAGCTTACGTACGAACCCTCGTCGGCGATGAGCAATGTCCGCTCGAACTGCCCCGACTCCGCTGCGTTGATGCGGAAGTAGGTGGAGAGTTCTAATGGGCAGCGAACGCCCTTGGGAATGTAGCAGAACGAGCCGTCAGAGAAGACGGCGGCGTTGAGTGCTGCATAGAAGTTGTCTGTGTACGGGACCACGGAGCCCAGGTACTTCTTGATGAGGTCAGGGTGCTCCTGCACTGCATCGGCAAAGGAACCGAAGATGATGCCTTGTTTGCCCAGCGTCTCCTTGAACGTGGTGGCCACGGACACGCTGTCGAACACGGCGTCAACGGCCACGCCGGCGAGTCGCTTCTGCTCTTCCAGGGGGATGCCCAGCTTCTCGTAGGTGGAAAGAATCTCTGCATCCACATCCTCGAGGCTGGCGGGATTCTTCTTGGGGGCTGCGTAGTACACGCCGTTTGCGAAATCGATGGCCGGGTAGTGCACATTGGCCCACTTGGGTTCCTGGTAATTGTCCACAAGGGTCATGAAGTGCTTGAAGGCACGAAGTCGCCATTCCAGCATGAACTCCGGCTCGTTCTTCTTGGCGGAAATCCAGCGGATGGTATCTTCCGTCAGACCTCGAGGGGCAGTCTCTTCCTCGATGTCCGTAACAAAGCCATATTTGTATTCAGACTGGGCCAGGGAATCCGGTGTCGTCATACGAAAACCCTTCTCGAAAAACGTTAGTAGACCAAGTTGGTCAACAATGTATTCTCAGTGTACGGCTAGCTAGTAGGAGTGTCAATAATTGGGGGGTAGCCATCAAAGGAGTACCATTACGCACCTAACATAGCGATAGAGCATCAAAAGGAATACAATTTGTAAAGACCACTTTGGAGGATAGCGATATGGCGTTTAAGGATATCAACCACATGGCAATGGTGACCGGAGATATGGAGAAGACCACCATCTTCTATCGAGACGTGCTAGGCATGCCCCTGGTGTCCACCATCGGCAACGTGCCTGGCCGCTATCCCTATCGTCACTACTTCTTCGAGTGGCCGGGCATGGTGGAGGAGTTCCACAAGCCCGCAGGGTCGCCTGCTAAAGGCCCCATCCAGTTCGACCACGTTTCCTTCAACGTCGACGACGAGGAGGCGCTGCTAGTGCTGCAGGCGAGGTTGAAAGTGCATGGCATCGAGGTCACGGAGGTCATCGACCACCAGATCATCCGCTCCATCTACTTCACAGACCCCAACGGCATAGCCCTGGAGGCGAGTTTCTGGGTCAAGGACCCCACGGGAATGGATCACGACTACTCGGACCCGTTCTTCTTCGGTGACCCCGACCCTGTGCCATCGGCCAGGCCCAAGACGCCTGCTGCTTAGCTCTGATAGTTGCTAAATATAAGAGAGCCCCTTCACAGGGGCTCTCTTTTTGGTTAGTAGGGCGTGGAGAGAATCGAGAATCATTCTTTGGCACCCGTCAGAGAACGGGGGTGCAGGGCATTGCCCTGCTTAGAGGGCTTTGACTTCAGTGACCAGCGCCGTGACCGACTTCCGCGCATCGCCGAAGAGCATCATGGTGTTGTCCTTGAAGAAGAGATCGTTATCGATTCCGGCGAACCCGGGGCTCATGCCGCGCTTCAGCACAATGACGTGTTGAGCGTGGTCGACGTTCAATATGGGCATGCCGTACACCGGGCTGTCGGGCTCGTCCCTCGCTGCCGGGTTTGTAACGTCATTCGCACCGATGACGATAGCCACGTCGGTGTTCTTGAAGTCGTCGTTAATCTCATCAAGGTCGTACAACTCGTCGTATGGCACGTTGGCCTCGGCAAGCAGCACGTTCATGTGGCCTGGCATTCGACCTGCCACCGGATGGATGGCGTACTTCACTCGAACGCCCTTGACCTCAAGCAGGTCGGCTAACTCTCGAACCTGGTGCTGGGCCTGGGCCACAGCAAGCCCGTAGCCAGGCACGAAGATGACCGAGCGAGCGTAGGCCAGCATGACGGCGACGTCCTCCGCAGATACGCTCTTGGCCGTCCTCGTCTCCACCGCGACTTCACCACCACCGCCGCTTGGCGCTGCGCCAAACGCCCCGAAGACTACGTTGGCCAGGGAGCGGTTCATCGCCTTGGTCATGATCTGGGTGAGTATGAGGCCGGCAGCGCCCACCAATGCGCCCGCGACGATGAGCACAAGGTTGCCCAGCGCGAAGCCCGCCGCTGCTGCCGCCACGCCTGAGTAGGAGTTGAGCAGCGATATGACCACGGGCATGTCCGCGCCACCAATAGGGATGACCAGTTGGATGCCCAGTAGCAGGCTTGTCCCGATGAGCACGTAGAACACCGTCTCGTTGAAATCGACAGCGACCAGGTAGACGACCATGCCCACGATGGCCGCGAACATGGCCCCACTGGCGATGTTCTGGAATGGGAAGGTAATGGGCCTGGTGGGCATGATCTCCTGCAGCTTCCCGAATGCTATGAGGCTGCCGGTCAAGGTGACGAGGCCGATGAGGGTGCCGAGCATGATGGCGATCTCTTCGTGCTTGGCCACACTGGCGCTCTCTTCGGTGATACGTACGAACTCCGATATGGCGATGAGGGCAGATGCTCCTCCGCCAACACCGTTAAAGATGGCCACCATCTGCGGCATGGCCGTCATCTTGATGGTGCGTGCCATGACCGCCCCGATGACTGCGCCAATGGCAACGCCCGCAGCTATCAACCCATAGTTCAGGACTTCCATGTTCACCAGGGTCACCAGCACAGCGATGAACATCGCAGCAGCAGCTAGCAGGTTGCCCTTCCGTGCCGTTGCAGGCGACCCCAGCAGCTTGATGCCCAGGATGAACATCGTGGCAGACGCCAGATAGATGTACTGGATGAAGAGATCGCGGTCTGTGAAGAGTTCCATTATTTCTCTCCACCCTGTCTGCGACGGAACATCTGCAGCATCCTATCGGTCACCATGAACCCACCAACCACGTTGATGGTAGCGAGGATGAGTGCGGCGAAGCCAACGATCACAGCGGTCGTGGTGTCCTTGGGCCCAACAACTATCATCGCGCCAATGATGGTGATGCCGGAAATGGCGTTGGCGCCGGACATCAAAGGCGTGTGGAGGGTCGGCGGCACCTTGGTGATGAGCTCAAACCCCACAAACACTGCCAGCACAAAGATGTATAGCGCAATGATCAGGGGCATTCCCAGAACCTCTGTATCCGCCATCGAAGCTCCTTGAGTTTACTTTGCGGCGAGTAGCGCCAATGTGGGTTCGTGGATAACCTTGCCGTCGTAGGTGATGCAGCACTCTTTCGTGATCGTGTCCTCGAAGTCGAAGTGCAACTCGCCCTCGACGATGAGGTGTTGCAGAAGCGTCAGCATGTTGCGTGAATACAACTGACTTGCGTGGACGGGCACTGTGCTTGGGATGTCCAGCGGGCCGTGGATGGTCACGCCGTGCACCACCACCGTCTCTCCTGGCACCGTCAGCTCGCAGTTGCCGCCAGCCTCTGCTGCCATGTCCACGATGACCGCGCCGGGATGCATGTCCTGCACCATTTCCTTGGTCACCAGGATGGGGGCGTCACGGCCCGGGATGAGCGCCGTTGTGATGATGAAGTCTGATTCTTTGGCGTGGCGATGGATGAGGTCCTGCTCCAGGTGTTGGGCCTCCTGGTTCAGCTGCTTGGCGTAGCCGCCTTCGCCCTCTGCCTCATCGGCGTGGATGGCTTCTTCGATGAACGTTGCGCCAAGGCTCTCCACCTGCTCCTTGACGGCGGGGCGTACGTCAAATGCCTTGACCACAGCACCGAGCCTGCGCGCCGTAGCGATGGCCTGAAGCCCAGCAACGCCTGCTCCAAGGATGAGGCCCTTGGCTGGCGGCGTTGTGCCTGCCGCGGTAACCATCATGGGTAGGTATATACCCAGCGACTCCGCGGCGATGATGGCTGCTTTGTACCCGGCGATGGAGCTCATGGAGCTAAGGGCATCCATTGACTGCGCCCGTGCGATACGGGGAACGGCGTCCATGCTGAAACTGGTGATGCCGTGCTCGGCCAACTCGCTGGCCAAGCCAGGGTTGAAGAGGGGTTGGAGGAACCCGATGAGAACCGCGCCTGATTGCATCATCGCGATCTCTGGTGAGGGTTGGCCGTCGTTGGAGTCCGGGCGTTGCACTTTGACGATGACATCGGCAGTAGAGAAGAGGGATTGAGCGTCCGGGGAAATGGTGGCGCCAGCGGCTTTGTAAGCGTCGTCGAGGAAGAAAGCGCTCTCGCCTGCACCGGCCTGTACCAATACCTCTATACCGGCCGCGGTGAGTTTGGCCACGGATTCAGGGACGAGCGCCACCCGACGCTCGTTTGGCCGGACTTCCTTTGGGACGCCTACAATCATCAACCACCTCGCACGCATTACCGAACGCAAGGCATACCTCGCAAGAACCGGCCCCCGGATAGCCTCAGTCTACCACAGGGCGTCGTCGGAATTAACCCGAATTGAAGGGAAGTACGCTGCGATATTGCGGATTCCGTCTCGCATTTCACAGCAATGATAGTAAAGGCCACATCGTTGACAGCATAGCTGCATCCCCGTACTCTGAGGGAGCTCCAAGGCATCCCATTCCTCTATATCCCGCTGTGCGGGATGGTCACTTGCGCATATACCTGCAGCGGCCACCCTCCCGACCAGTGCCAAGAAAGCGGCTGATGCAGACCACACCGGATAGACAAAAGCGCCCTCGGATCTTCTACGGTTGGTACATTGTAGCCGCCAGCTTCACCAGCAATGTATTCGTCTCCGGTGCTTACTGGCAGGGATTCCAGGTGTTCTTCCTCCCCATCCTTGATACATTTGGCTGGAGCCGCGCGGCTCTTTCCGGAGCCTTTTCTATGCGACAGATGGAAACTGGGATGTTTGCCCCTGTAATCGGACTCATGGTAGATAAATATGGCCCTCGCCGGGTCATCATGGGTTCTGGGTTTGTGCTGGGGCTGGGGATGATTCTTGTTTCGTTTACGTTCTCCCTCTGGAGTTTCTACCTCTTTTTTATGATTGCTTCGTTAGGTGCCAGCGGTACTTCTCACGCTATAGGGTGGGCAGTGGCTATCTCGCGATGGTTCAGGCGTAAGAGAGGCATTGCGTTAGGGATAGGGATGTCAGGGCCCGTGCTGACTGGCCTGGTCCTCATCTTTGTGACGTATTTTGTAAACAACTACGGCTGGCGAGCTACTGTAGCTGGGGCTGGGGTTGTGCTGTGGATGACCGTTATTCCTATGGCCATGTTCATTAGAGAGACTCCTGAATCCCAAGGCCTGCTGCCGGATGGTGACACGCTCAAGGTGCAAGGTGATGAACTTGAAGGCACAGGAACTCCCCTGCCTAAGCCTGCTGCTGAGCCGGGATTTACCGTGAGTCAGGCTTTGCACTCACGGTCATTTTGGATCGCCTCCCTTTTGTTTGCAGGGATGTTCTTCGGCACCAGCGCTATCCAGGTTCATCAGATACCCTATTTCCAAAGCGTTGGTTTCTCTACAGGGAAAGCTGCTTTAACGGTGTCATTGGTTTTTGCGTTTAGTGGAATCGGTCGCATTGGAGCGGGGTATTTGGCTGACTATGTCGATATTCGTTTCATCCTGGGAGGCATGGTCGGGTTCCATGTAATCGCTTGGACATATCTGGCCACAGCAGGAGTGGATTCGTTATTGAGTGCGGTGCCATTCACAATTCTCTTTGGAATCCCTTTTGGAGCTATGGTGTCCATTAGAGCTGTGCTACTGGCCCAGTTGTTCGGTACTCGAGCACTGGGGTCGCTGTCCGGGATGCTGCAAGCAACGGCCCTAGCTTCAGGCGTAGTAGGCCCAGTGTTTATGGGCAAAGTGTTCGATGTCACAGGTGACTATTCTCTGGCCATTAATGTCTTCATCTTCGTGACAGCGCTTGCAATGCCGCTTGCGCTTTTGGTGAAGCCTGCTGCCGTTCAGACCGGGGTTGCAGCTAAACCCTAGAACGCTCGATTTCGATATACTGCTTGCCAGGAGAGTGGATTGTGAACGGACGTGTGGCGCAGATAAATCGGAAGCCAGAGACCCCAGGTCAACACGGTCTCCCCAAGATCCCTGTAGCGTCAGTCCATGTGTCTCATCAGGGCTTGGAAGGAGACTTCAATCGCTTCCGGCGCGATGCCAAAGGCGACACCCCCGATAGAGCAATCATGCTGCTGCCCCTTGAAACCATCCAGCGATTGAACGACGAGGGCTGGCCTGTGAAGCCCGGCGACATGGGCGAGAACATCACCACAGAGGGCGTCCCCTACGACGACTTTGTAATCGGCGCGCAGTACAGACTGGGCGAAGTGGTCATCCAGATAGCAGAGCCCTGCACCGCCTGCAAGTACCTTGAAGACCTTCCCTACGTGACTGAGGCCAAGGGCGTTGAATTCATCACGACTCTGACGCGTTTGGAGCACGGACTCCTGGTGAACCGCCGGGGTTGGTACGCCGCCGTTGTGTCCGAGGGCGTCATAATCCAGGGGGACGCTATAGAGCTTCTGGATCCATCGTAGACCTTCTTCACCAATCCTCTCCCCCCTGACGTAACCCCGGCCCGTATTGGGTCATGCCTCGTTTGGCGCACGACCCCGAGAGCCAGCCGCAGAATAACGGCGGTGGGGGCACTCGCTTCTCCTATTTCCTTGCCCCGTTGGCAATAGCACGGCCCTCTACTGTGCCATGATGAAGGTACAGCACGGTGAGTAGCTCCCACAATAGCAATACTCGGACGTGTTCAAGGACTAAGCACTAAAAGCGTAAGACAAACCCCTTTCTCAATAGGCAGAGAAAGGGGTTTGTAGTTGCTATCTAAGGCTATGAGGAATGGCATGCGTCACTAACAAAAGAAACCCCGCTCCGAATTACCGGAACGGGGTTTCTTAAAGATCCTACCTAGCGTTGACTACTTCTTGACCGCTTTCACGTTCTCAAAGTGAGTCCACGTGCCTGTGATGGATCCAGGCCAGTTCCAGCCTGCTACCACCTCTGGGTTTACCACTGCTTCTGCAGGGAGCCAGAAAAGTGGGATGGAGATGAACTGATCGAAGAAGATGTCACCCAGCTGTCGAGCTAGGCCATCAGCCGTTGCAGGGTCAAGGGTCTGCATGAACTCGCCCATGATCCTACTGCTCTCGATGATCTCAACACCGCCGCCTCGTGGGTTAAAGGAGGTGTTATACACCTTGGGGCCGATGGTGATGTTGGAGCTTGTGCCACCCATGGCGATCTCGCGCGTGTACTCGAAGGCACGACCGCGTGTCCGGCGAATGGCGTTGTCTTCTGTGTACTGGTTGACCTTCACGCCAATGTCGCGCCAGTAACCGGCCATGATCTCAATGATGTCATCAGCACCGGCATACCGGGAGATAGGTGCTACGTTGACATCGATTTCAAGCGGGTTGCCGGAGTTGTAGCCAGCTTCGGCCAGGAGAGCCGTAGCTGCTGCTGTGTCAAATCCGTACTTGCTATCGAACTCGGTTGCCCAACGTGGGTTCCAACCCTGTCGACCCTCGTTCAGATGGTTGACGTTCATGACCACGCCCTTGTCGCCAAAGAACGCCGTGTTGATCTCATCTCGGTTGATGGCCTGGTTCAATGCCTGGCGAACTCGGACATCAAGGAAGGGGCTGCCTGTGTCCTGGTAGCCATTGGATAGACCATTGGATTCCAGTTCATACTGGCCGCGGAACTGAGCGAATGATCGCAGCGCAGTTACGTTGCCCCGAAGGACTTCCATACCGTCGTTGACGGCCTGGACAAGTTGGTCCTCAGGCATGTTGGTGATGTGTACCTCGCCGGTCAGAAGAGCGGCCAGGCGGGTTGAAGCCTCGTTGATGAACTTGATTTCAAGTTCCTGGAAATCCGGGTTTGCACGCCAGTGGTCAGCGGCCTTCTCAAAGACGATGTTCTGGGCCTGGGTGCGATCCAGATACTGATACGGGCCTGTGCCTGCAATAGGCGCGTCCTGACCCAATACCACCGGGTCTCCAGCGGACTCCATGTGGGCCTTGGATATGATCTCCATGCCACCCTGGAGTCGTGAGAACTGGGCGAAGAAGTTGCTGTCGTTCTGCTTGAGCTTGATGGTAACTTCATAATCGCCGTTCGCAATAGCTTCTGGTGTGATGTCAATGAAGTACTGTACCTCACCGTGGAGGGAGTCTTCACGCTGGTGGTTCATGAGGGAATGAATTACGTCAGCTGACGTGAACTCGCCCCAGCCACCGTGGAACTGGACGCCCTCACGGAGGGTGAATCGGACTTGCGGTCCGTCCTCTACTGCCCACTCAGTGGCCAGTCCTGGCAGGAGCGCATCGTTGTCCGGGCTTGAATCCATCAGGTACTCATACATGGGCTTGAGCTGCCAAACGGTGGTCTGACCAGCGTGACGAGTCTCATTGCTCTCCAAGTTGGGAGTCTCAAAGGCTGTCACCAAACGGACTTCTACTGGCACCATTGCTGCCGGTACTGCTGTGGCGGCTGCCGGTACTGCTGTGGCGGCTGCCGGAGCAGCTGTCGCAGCTGTTGTCGGTGCTGACGTGGATGCGGGAGCTGCGCCAGCTGC
>Ga0114999_10001105_pt1 | contig 37991 bp, 34 predicted proteins | sample ArcticOcean_MG_C_3_FD_89820 | JGI IMG/M metagenome (GOLD analysis project Ga0114999, IMG submission 89820) | Marine microbial communities from western Arctic Ocean - ArcticOcean_MG_CB8_126 | ecosystem: Environmental > Aquatic > Marine > Oceanic | place: Arctic Ocean: Canada Basin | collected...
CTCGGAGCCATGATGGACGGCCCTTAAAGCTTCTGACGGTGCTCGACGAGCACACGGCGCCTACGGCGGCCTACCCCCGGCTCCAGAGACGATAAAACCATCACCTTGGTTCCTTAGAATGCCACAGCTCGTTGGACCCCCGAGGGCTCAGGGTCTAACATAAGAAGTGGTTCCACACTTGGGGGCACGCCATGATCGAGAGGAGCGTAGCGTGTACTGCCGAGGTCTCCCCCGTACGTCCGCCACTCTCCGTTCGTCGTCCCCTGCTGAGCCGCTGCTCCTGTAACGGCAAGCGGGAGGCCCACCGCGGCCAACCAGAACCCCATCCAGATACGCTGCCGTCTCACTGGCCTTCTAGGCGTTATCACGGCAATGCGAACGCCACCAGGGATCCCGGAAAGTCTGTTCGGAAGCTACCTATCTGCACGACGATGTACTGCTTACCTTCGTGCATGTAGGTCATCATTCCGTACTGGCCGGGGGCGGGCATCGGGACACTCCCGACGATCTCGCCCGTCCGCTTGTCACGCGCGTGCAGCTCCAACGGGGCGTCCGGGTCGTACTGCGCCTCGCCTTGACTGAGCGCCCGGGTTTGGATCAACAGATCACCCGCGATCATCTGAATCGACCAGCCGATCCCTCCCGTATTGGGAACGTCCACACCTGCGAGCAGACGGTGGTTCCTGATCCGTCCGGGTGTCTCACCGACCGGCAAGGACCAAGTCCGCCTGCCCGTGTTCATATCCATGGCCGTGAGTTGATTGTCCATGGGCTTAAAAATCCGGAGGCCTTCGATGGTCGGCAGCCCCCCGCCGCTTCCAGGCAACCACGCGGCTACGGTGGTGCCCGTGGTCGGCGTATAGTTGGGGACCGCACCGAACTCGCCGGGCACTGCGTACTCAGTGTGGTCTTCGTCCACGCCGCTCGTCGGCTCCAGAAACGTGGGAGCGCTACAGCCTCGTCGGTGCGAAGCGTACATCAGCCCCGTGGTGGGGTCCGCGACGGGCGGATGGGGAATGACGTTGCCCCCTCCGATGCAGCCGACGTTGTTGACGAAGTCGTTGTCATGATCGAGAGGAAGAGGCGGTACGTAGAGACCTCCGATCTGATACTGACTCAGGATGATCTGGGCCTGCGCTTTCAGATCCGGCGTATAGTCGATGACGAACTCCTCGGTGAGTCCGCTCAATACGATGGGGTCGACCGGCTCCGGTAACGTCGGATACGGCTGCGTGGCAGCAGTGTAGTTGCCGGGGACCTGCGTTTGGATGACCGGACGCTCCTCGATCGGCCAGAGGGGCTCGCCGGTCTCACGGTTGAACGCAAAGACGAGGCCTTGCTTCGTGTTCTGGACCAGCGCGGGGATCCGCTCTCCGTCCACGGTCAGATCCATCAACATGGGTGGTGTGGGAAGGTCGTAATTCCACTGGTCGCTGTGGTGGATCTGGAAGTGCCACCTCCGTTCGCCCGTCTGCACGTCCAGGGCGAGCACGCTCCCGCCGAACAGGTTATGTCCCGGGCGGTGGCCCGCGTAGTACTGAACGGTCGAGGCGTTCGTCACGAGGTACACGAGCCCCAGATCCGGGTCGGCGGATGCGGGCGCCCACGACGACATGTCGCCTGACCAATCCCAAGCGTCGTTCTCCCACGTCTCATGCCCGAACTCGCCGGGCCGCGGGATCACGTGGAACTTCCAGAGCAACTCGCCCGTCCTGGCGTCCACGCCCATGATGTCGCCCGGCACGTTTTCGATCCGGGTTTGGCCGTAGCTGGCCTGGTGGCCGACGAGCACCACCACCACCCCGTTCACCACGATGGGCGGAGCCGAACTGGTGACCATGCCGAGCTCTCTCGGGATCCCGTAGTTGGCGTCGTACGTCCCTTCGTCCCAGCGCTCCCATGGGCCCCAGCCCTCTAGAAGGTCCGGCACCATATCGCGGACACCCGTGTCGGTGAAACCGTCGAGCGGAACCGGCTTGCCCCAGCTCTCCAGCGGTAAGCCCGTCTTGGCGTCGAGCGCCCAAAGGAAGAAGGCGGGCGAGGTGTAGTAGATCACTCCGCGCCCGTCCACCTCGGCGTAGGCGACCCCTTTCCCGTAGGCCTGCCTGGGAGAGCGCTGCTGCCTAATGGTCTCGGGCTCGCGAAAGGCCCAGAGCGTCTCGCCGGTGGCCGGGTCGATCGCTATGACTTGCCTGCGTGGAGTGGCTTGGGTGTACAGGATTCCGTCGACGTAGATCGGCGTCGACCGATTGAAGTAGTCGACGTTAGGACCGAAGTTGTCCCCCCGCCAAATCCACTGCTGCTGGAGGTTCTCGAAGTTTTCGGCGTTGATTTGGTTTACGGGTGAGGAACGGGTGTGGCCCGCGTCACCGCCCAAGTAACGCCACTCCCCGTTCTCCGTCCCAGTCAGACGCTGAGCGGAGGCGACCGCTGTCGACAGAATCAAAAGCGCAAAGGCGAGGCTGAAACCGAACACGAGAGCCTGCTTCCGGACGTGTCGAAGCTCAACGTTCATCATCTTCGTCATTCCTCATTCCTCGCCTTGATAGAGCAGAGTCGTGATGCACGGGAGCTGCCGCACGACCGAATCGCTGACGGTAGCCCGCTAACGACGCCTTCGCCAGACGATGCGTAGCTGGCGCGCCGGTTCCACCGTAAGGAACAGAAAATCGCCGTCGAACTCGAAGCCACGCTCTGCCACCTGAGTGGCCTGGTCCGGATTGATGTGGCCCTCTCGCCTATGGATCACAATGCGCCGTTCGGCGTCCACGTCGTAGCCGCCGTAGTATACGCCATATATCCGTTTGGCATGCCTGCCGTGGAGGGCGCCTCGCGGTCCTGCCGTACAATGTGGACCGACATGGAGGCGACCCCGTCGTACATGATGACGCCACTCGCACCAGGGCCGAACACGTTGGTGCTCGTCATCCACGCACCCCGATCGTTCAGAGATTCGGTTCGCACCAGGTCGTACGTGCCTCCGAAGGCGCTGGCCGTCTGAGCGGAAACGTCTGACGTCCCCACTCCGGCCCCCATCCAAAAAAGCGTCACAGCTACGGCGATCAAGCGCATGGAATCCCCCTATTCGTGGATAGCAGTTCTCACCTCATGGGCGTCCCCCCACCACTCGGCCGACTAGTACCTCTCTTCGTCGCTCACCGGCGCCAACGGGAGAGGCTCGGACGACACTCCGTCCACCGTCGCGCCTGCGTGCATGAAGTTGTGCGCCATCTCGAGGAACGGAATCGGGAAGCCCAGGGTCGGCATCGACACTTTGTCGAGCGCCTCCCTTTGGGCTTCGTCCAACGTCACAGACAGCGCGGCGAGATTACTCTCGAGCTGACTCATCGTGCGCGCGCCGATGATGGTCGAATCGACCCCGGGCCTTCCTTGCACCCAAGCCAACGCGATCGCCGCGGGAGTCGTGTCGTGCTCCGCGGCGATGCGAACCAGCTCATCGATGATCGTGAACGTGCGCTCGTTCAGGAACGCCGTGACTCGTGCACCGCGTCCCGGCTCGACTTCGTCTTTGTTCTCTCTGGTATACTTTCCCGTCAAAACGCCGCCACGCAGCGGCGACCAAGGGGTGATCCCGAGACCCAGCTCCTGTGCCATCGGGACCAACTCTCCCTCGACGGTGCGCTCGATCAGCGAGTACTCGATCTGCAAGGCGATCAGCGGCGACCAGTTACGAAAATTTGCGGTGACCTGTGCCTGCGCCACCTTCCACGCGGGCGTATCGGAGAATCCGATATAACGGACCTTACCGGCGGTCACGAGATCGTCGAGCGCGCGCATGGTCTCGTCAATCGGGGTGAAGCGGTCCCACAGATGCATCCAGTAGAGGTCGATGTAGTCGGTTTGAAGTCTCCGCAACGACTCGTCACAGGCGGCAATCAGCGACTTGCGACTGGCTCCCCCGGCGTTCGGGTCGGACGGAAAAAGGTTGGAGAAGAACTTGGTCGCGATGACGAGTTGGTCGCGCCTCAGCCCACGCTGGCGGACGTAGTCACCGATAATTTTCTCCGAGTGCCCCTTCGTGTAGAAGTTGGCGGTGTCGATGAAATTTCCGCCCTCTTCGATGAAGCGGGTCAGGATGGCCTCGGAGTCGTCGATACTCGAGCCCCACCCCCAATCCTCGCCGAACGTCATTGCGCCGAGACAGAACGGGCTGACCCGGAGGCCGGAGCGTCCTAGGGTTACGTAGTGGTCTAGCGACATGCTGCTGGGTCCCCCTCACGGCACCGCATACGCGACGGCATCATCTTCGACATTCCTCCTTCCTCGTGTGGATGGAGTTTGGATGGAGTAAAGCTACCAATCATGAGATCCTCAGTGGACGGGCTGCTTTGTCAGTCTAGAAATGCCGGAAGCCTCACCAGCACGTACGTGACGTGTCCCCCTTCCTCGACCAAGTAGCGGTGAGGGGTTTCGCGCGGAATGTGCAGCAGATCTCCCGCGCCCACGGGATACCGCATTCCGCCGTTGATGCCCGAGCCCATGTCACCCCTCCGGTCGAGTATTTCACCGCCAACGAGCAGAGTCCCTTTGCCGCTTTGTATGTACACGAGATCGATGACGCCGCTATGGATCTCGGGGATTCCATCCGCGTCCCGATGGATGAAGCGGAAGCGATGTGCTCCGGCAGGGTTGCCGTAGTCGGCCAAAGTCTCGCGAGCGGAGTGGTCCGGGCCCACCCGCGTCGACAAGGCAGCGTCCCGCTCCTGAAGATCGAACGTTTTCCACATGGCGAATCCCGGCGGGTCGAACCGAAGTACGGGAGCGTTGTCGAGAACCACAGGATCGTCCAGGAACGCCGGGACCCTCACAAGCACGTAGGTGATATGGCCCCGCTCGGGCACGAGGTATCGGTGAGGCGTGTCGGCCGGAATGTGGATGACATCGCCCCTGCTCAGCTCGTAGCGCGTCCCACCCCTAATGCCCGAGCCCGTGTTCCCCGAGCGGTCGATCATTTCGCCACCCACGAGCAACGTCGCCGCGCCACTCTTGATGAACACGACGTCGAGGCCGTCCGCGTGGATCTCGGGCGCTCCGTCCGAGTCCCGATGAATCATCCGGAAGCGATAGGCTCCGGGGGGGTCGCCGTAATCGAGAAGTGTCTCGCGTGCAGAGCCGTCGGGGCCCACCCGCATCGAGAGGGCCTCATCCCGCCTTATCAGATCGACGGTGCTCCACAGAGCGAATCGCGCCGGCGGGGTCTGAAACGCCTGGACCGGAGTAACTTGGAGCGCCAGCGTCAGAACCACCGCAAGCATGAGGACACGAACTGGCACGGTTAAGCTGAACTCCTAGAAGGAAAACAGGTAGGTGACTTTCACGAGGAGCTGCCGGTCACGGAACTCCTCCACAAAAGGATCCAATGTGATGGGCGTATCACGACGAACTTCGTCGTAGACCAGGAAGATGTCGCTTCCGGGCCGGAAGCTGTAGCGGAGCCGCGCGCTCGTGCTCCACTGTTCGGACAACGAATTGTACTGCGTGAGGCTCCTCAGCGAGGTCATCGGCGAAAACGCATAATCGATTTGAAGAGACGCGATGTCGGCCTTGAACGCGCCGTTGGGTAGCTCCACGTCGTTCCGCCTCAGGCTCACCGACGTGGCGAGCCGATTGGTCACCCTCAGGCCGGTCGTCGCCTGCAAATCCGTCCGGGTTCCGTCGTAGAACGTCTGCGGCGCGTAGACGAGCCGGAAGAAGAACTTTCGCGAAGGATCACTCCGGAACGAGAAATTCCAGTCGCGGAACCGGTACTGCCCCGGGTCGATGGTGACTCCGCCGGCGCTGAACGGCTGAACGATGCGCTCGAAGTAACGATTGTGCATGATGTTGAAGTTCGATCCGTTGTCGAACGTCGTGCTCAACATGTGGTGGAACTGGCGGGTCATGAGGAGGCCGGCGCGGTCGGTGATGTGCGTCACGTTCCACATCGGATCCATCACTCGAACGCCCCACTTCCCCGGTCTCGGGGTGAACTCGATGTGGAGCTTCCGACGAAGCATACCGACCCGCGGCACGAATCCCACTTCTGGGTTGAAGTTGTTCCCTAGAGCCGTGTACTCGCTGTAGACACGCCAAGACCGGTCAAGCCATCCAGCCCGAACGTGGCCACCCAACTCGCCCTTGGATACACCGGGCGTCGAGGTACCGGCGATGAACCCGTCGACGGTGAAGGCCGAGGTGAGAGCGAGGTTCATGTCGGCCGCATACGTGCGATTGAAATGCCCTCCCGAATTGGCCTCCTTATTGATGACGATCGCCCCGATTTGGGACCGTCCCAACACGTCCCGGCTGTAGCGGGCGACGAGAAAATTCTCCCCCGGTCGGCCGAACGCGTGGTCCGTCTGCAGATCCATCAACGCGATGTTGTTCCCGCCTACTTTGCCCGTTACACGCCCGCCACCGAGGATGGGTACGTTCCTGCCTCCGTCGTTCAGGCCGATACGACGTGTAAAAAAGAGGTCCGCGATACGCCCTAGACTATTCGGCGTCCCGACGTTGAACTGGCCGGAGTTCTCGAGAAAGAACTCCCTCTTTTCCGGGAAAAAGAGGGGGAAACGAGTCAGATTCACTTGCTCGTTGTCCACTTCGGCTTGGGCAAAATCCGTATTGACCGTCAAGTCGAGGTTGAGACCGGCAGACAGGCCGTACTTGACGTCGAGTCCGAAGTCTCCCTCCGCCGAGTTGTCCGCGACGCCCGCGTCCAAGGTTCTACGCCCTCCGCTGGTGGCGAAGGGTTTGACGCGAAGGTCGAGCCCGCGGTTGAGCGCCCCCAAGTCCTTCAGGCTCCCGGCCAAGCTGACCCGGGTCAAAGTGAAAGAGCGCGGGATCGGTGCCCAGAAGACCTGCTCGTTTTTGCGGCTGATGTTGCGCATGAAATTGATCCCCCAGGATTGGGGATCCGCTTCCGGGAACCTGAGCGTGACCATCGGGATCTCGATCTCCGCTACCCAGTGGTCCGACTCCTGTCTCGTGGCGACGGACCAAACCCCGTCCCAGTCCCGGTTGATCGAGTTGGCCGTGGCCCGGCGGTCGCGCCCGCCTTCGTCGAAGACCTGCTGATCAAGCTGCGCCCCTAGCGGCGTGACCACGAACATGTAGGCGGAACGTAAGTCCATGAACGTGTCGAGGATGATCTGGAAATTGTCCTCGTCCAGAATTCGGTCACCGTCCCGCCGCATCTCACTGGCGACCGCACCCCTCGGGTCCGAATCGAAAGCTCGTACGCCGAGAAAGAGACTGCTGCCATCGTACAACACCCGCACCTCGGTCCTTTCACTCGCGGGGGCCCCCTCATCCGGCTCCTGCTGAGTGAATTGGTCGACGATCGCGGCGGACTCCCAAAGTGCCTCGTCCAAAACTCCGTCGATCTGCGGGCGCTGCTCCACCTTCACCGCGTCGACCTGATATTCTTCCCAGCTTTCTTGGGCGTGGGCTGAGGGCACGACGACTAGCGCGACAACAAAGGCGACGACGAATGGGAGGCCCGATGGGGCGGTGAACGGGAGCCCAAATGCTGGAGCGGGACCCCTCCGCGGGCAGCACCGCTTCGATGGAAGCGGCGCTGCCGCCGCGCGTGACTCAGATGTCATGAGGCCCTCGGAGCTAAAGCTCGAAGCTCAGGTAACGCGCGAAGCTACGGACGTACCCGCTCGTACTTCCTGAGCTGCCGCGGACGAGGCTCTCCCCCGTACATGTTTCCATCGCGATCCACCGCGACGAATTCGGCTCCGTTCCCCGCAGTTTCACGCGGATCCGCCCACGGGAAGCGGATGAACTCCCTTACCCAGCCGGTCTCGATCTCCCCGATCCTAATCCCTATTTCCCAGCCCGGGTTCTGCACGTCGTCGGATTCGGAGTCGGCCACATAGATCAGTCCGTTACTGTCGAATGCGATCCCACTGGGGCGCCCGAATTGGGTCCAAGTGGTAATGTGTGTTCCCTGCTGATCGAAAATTTGGATGCGGCTGTTGCTCCGATCTCCCACGAAGACACGCCCGCTCGGGTCGATGTCGAGGGCGTGGAGCGCGCGGAACTCGCCAGGGCCGTACCCGGTTTGTCCCCACGTCATCAGGAACTCCCCCCGGCTGTTGTACTTCATGACGCGGTTGTTGCCGGTGTTGTTGTGGCCGTCCGCGACGAAAATGTCGCCGTTCGACGCAATGGCGACGTCGCTCGGGGAGGTGAGGTGATCGTGGTCGCTACCCTCCATGCCCGGCGTGCCCAGCGTCATGAGCACCTCGCCGCGCGGGCTGAACTTGACCACCTGGTGGCCACGAGTGTCGCCTCGGGGGATGTTCTGCTGGCCCACGGCGTCCGTGACCCACACGTTGCCGTCGGAATCCACGTCGATCCCGTGTGGCCAAATGAACATCCCGCCTCCGAAGGCCTCCACCGTGTTGCCGTCGGGATCGAATTTGATCACCGAAGGCAGGTCGGAGTCGAGACATTCGGTTCCGAACCGGTCACCCCCGGCCGAGCACCGGATGACGGCCCACACGTGCCTTCCGTCCGGATCGATGGTGGCCTTGCCCACAGCTCCCATCTCCCTTCCACCCGGCAGCTTGGCCCAGCCGTCGACAATTTTATAGGCATTCTGTGAGTTCAGCTGAGCGACGGCCTGTTCGGCCGCAGTAAACAGAGCGATGGCGAGAAAAGCGGCGATCCACGCTGCGGATCTGGGAATGGACATCATGTTACCTCGGTTCGGCGGGGTCCAAGAGACCCTAGGAGCACCCACGCGCATCGACGACACACGTGCGTAAGAGCAGCCCTCAGGGCTGCTCGCTGGGGGGAACCGTACGCGTCGGGGTTTTGCGGGGCAAGGGTGGACGAGGTTCGTCCCCTCAGCGCCCGCGAGCGGCCCCTCCTACTGGAGCCCACGCGCGGTTGTACTGCTTCTGCTCATAACGTTCGAAGTCGATGAAACGCGCCGGACTTTCGTCGAGCGACTCGGCCAGCACGTTCATCTGCTCCGGCTCCGTGCTTCCCCACTGCCCGGTGTCCAACCGATGTTCTAACGTCTCGACGGCCGCCAGGACTTCTGCCGGTGTGTAACCACAGTGAGTGGGCGCCAACACGTACGCCGTTCGGTAGAGATCGCCCTTGCCGTCCGCTCGTACCAAATCGTCATAACCCTGCGCCAGAGCGAGCGGAACACGTGGGTCCCCGACCTCCTGCAACTTGATCAGAGGAATCTCCGGAGTGCCCCTTGCAGCTCGCCCCGGGGTGTTCCACCACTCGAGCGCGTAGTCCGAGGCCGAGACGCGAGGGAACGCGTTGATCTGTGCCAGGTCAGACTCAAGATCAAGATCTCCTTCCTCATACAGCCGCTGGACGGCTCGTTTCAGGAATGTGTTGCCGTTCTCGAAGAATTCCCGGTAGTCGACACCGGTATTCCAGGACAACTGCTGTCCCATGGCGGAAAGTTCTTTTCTGATTCGGCTGTTGCCCCCAGGGGCGTCCGCGATCTCGGAGAGCGTGTGGTACATGCTGTGCTGCAGTTCGGTCGCGTCCTCGAGATCCGGCAGCGGCGTCAGCTGATTCCCCCACGCCGGCCATTGGCCGAGCGTGAAGGCGAGAGCGATGCGCGCCCGGCCTTCCGGAGTCCGCTGGGCGGCGTCGATCGCTCGGCGCCATGCGTCAGGGATCTCGGGCGGAATCTGACCCAGCCCTTCGAACGGGAGGTCCACGATCGGTAGGTCAGGCGCGATCAAAACTTTGAGGGCAAACCATCCGTCGAGAAATGTGTTCATCTGCCACACCGGGATATTCGCGGCCATTGCGATCGCCCCATCGATTCGGCTGGAGAAGTCTTCCGCAATGCTGAGTGTGACCGCCCCTCCCCCTGAACACCCGAACTGGATCACGCGATCCGGCGTGCGAAAGCGCTGGTCGAACATGTCCAGTACCGCGTCGAGATTCTCGATTTCGACCGCCGGATCGTGGCGGATCGCTCGAAGTGGGTGACGGCCCGTACCTATCATGGCGTAGCCCCTGTCGAGCAAGTACGAACGGTTACGTGCGCGGTCACTGCTGCGGGCGTTCGAAGCGTAGTCCAGATCCCGAATCACCGCGCCGGTCCAGTTGGGTGGAACCCGGATCAGGTATGGGGTGCCGTCGGGGAGCGTGCCCGCCTCTTCCTCGAAGGTCGTCTGGGTCCTGGCATTGCCGGGAATCGCGGCCAGCGAACCCGCCAAAACCAAGGTGACGAGAACAGCCGGAACCATCCCAGAAGAAGATTGATTCGATCGTTGCACGGGGCCTCCCGGATCGTGGGCGCTTATGCGACAGGCTATCCGGGTGACGAGCGGCTCGCAATGGTGTTGCCGTAGCCTCGATGACCAAATACAACGCTTGAGGAAACAACCGACCTGGAGGAGGGCGAAGGTGATGACGTTCGACGGATTTTCCAAGGAGGGGCTGCGCTTTCTCACCACGCTGCGTTCGAAGGACAAGGCGTGGTTCGATGCCAACCGCAAGACTTACGAGACCGAGATCGTCGCGCCCACGAAGGCGTTCGTTGCGGATTTGGGTGAGGCACTCGCACAAACGATTTTCCGATCCCTCGTGGCGCAACCAAAGACCAACGGTTCGATCGCGCCGATCAACAACGACGTTCGTTTCTCAAAGGACAAGAGCCCATACAAGGACCACCTGCTCTTGAAGTTCTGGGAGGGAGCGGACAAGAAGATGGCGCCGACCCTCCACGTACGCCTCAGTGAAAAATCCGTCGGGTTCGCGACCGGCGTCATGTTCGGCTCGGTCGATCGGTGGCGTGAACTCATCGACGATTCCCGTTCGGGTGGGGCGTTGGCCGACGCGCTCGCCGAATTGAGCCAGGGGCGCGCATTGGATATCGCCGGCCAGGAATTGAAGAGGGTTCCTAAGCCCTACGCGGGCGACCATCCCAGGGCAGATCTACTGAGACACAAGGGTTTCCAGGCTCGTTGGCCAGAAACGACGCCGCCTGAAGTACACTCGGGGGCCTTCGTGGACTGGTGCGCCACGCGTCTTTCGGCCTGCGCGGCAATCCACCGTTGGTTGGTCAAGCATTCGCCTTGATCGGCCAGGGCTTGGGAAGACTGAAATGACTCCGATCTATGTGTTGACCGAAGAGAACGTCGCCGGGCAGGTGCGTGACATTCGAGAGCTGCTTGATGCTCTGTGCGCCGGACTCAGTCCAACCCAGCTCAACTGGCAGCCCGACGGCGGTCGACGATGGAGCGTTGGCCAGTGTCTGGACCACGTGACAAAGACCACGTACCTCTACAATAGTCATCTCGAAGAGGCGGTTACTGGAGCCCCTCGCCAACCGACCCCGGCAGCTCGTCCGAACGTCTTGGGCCGCGCCTTCATTTGGATGATCGAACCACCCGCGCGCATCAGAGTCCGGGCGCCCCAGACAGTGCAGCCGAGTTTTTCGTTCGACCTGGAACACCTCTTGGCGGAGGCCACGGGTGCGTTGGCACAACTCCAGGAACTCACGAGTCGCACGGTCCAGGTCGACAGTGGACGCCTGCGGTTCGCCAATCCGTTCTTGCGCGGGAGCCGGGTGTTCAACGTCGCCACGGGCGTCCTGGTAATGCTCGCGCACACGCGTCGGCATCTGATCCAGGCTGAACGCGTGAAGGCGATGACGGATTTTCCGTCGTGAGGCCCGTTCCGAGTTGACCCACAAACGATCCGCCCCTGTGGCGATGCCGGGGCTACGTTTTTCCGGGCTGCTCCCTCCGGCGAACCGTGTTTGTGCTACTCGCGTGATATATGAAAGAAGCCGCGCACAATCGAAAGGTTCCCTTGCCCCCCACCCCCCACCCGACCACGTTTGACCCCATGACCTGGCTGGCCTCACCCTCCCTATCCCGCAGCGTAGTCGCACGCGTTAGCGGCCTCGGCCTTCCCGCTGGATCGGGCGGCATTCGCCTCGTTACCACCGCCTTTGTGGCCGCCGCCGTCGCCAGCGGGCTCTTGACCGCCGCTCCTTTGACTGCGGCCGCGGCGGCCCAGGTCCAGCTCGACGTCATGACGTTCAACATCCGAACGTCGAACATCCCCGACGGGGACAACGCGTGGCCGCTTCGCAAAGAGTTGCTGGCGGAGACCATTCGTAAACTCGCCCCACAAGTCATCGGCATGCAGGAGGCCATCGACGAGCAGCTCGACTATCTGTCGTCCGTGCTGCCGGAGTACCGTTGGCTGGGAATGGATCGCCGGCTCAACGGGGGCGAGGGGCTCAGTGAGTACACACCCATCTTCTACCGGCACGACGAGCTGACGCCGATCGAATCAGGCAACTTCTGGCTCACGGAGACACCGGACGTTCCCCCCCCGCCACCTGCTCCGAGAGACGAGTCCGGGCGGCGACGGCGACGAGGTGGTGGTCGTATCGTCACGTGGGCGAGGTTTCATCACATCGCGACCGGACGGGCGATCTACGTCTTTAATACCCATCTCTCGCCGAGACGAGGAGAGGGGCAGATCGACGCGGTCGACTTGATCCTGGAGCGGGTCGGCACGGTCCCCGCGGGAAGCGCCGTCATCGTCCTGGGCGACTTCAACAACGTGGCGGAGGACAGCGACGCATGGGACCTCGCAACAAGCCACGGACTTGCGGACGCGTGGGTTTTGGCCAATGAACGCAGGGGCCCGGCGATGACCAGGGGCGACTTCGGTCCTCCGGAAAACGGATACCCCGAGCGGATCGACTGGATTCTGGTCGGAGGTCCGATCGGCGTCCGCTCAGCCGAGACCATCCTGCACAACGACGGAGGCCGCTACCCGTCGGATCACTACCCGGTCACGGCTCGGCTCGAACTCCACTAGTCGCCCGTATCGAACAGATCCCCTTGACGACGTCGCCGGGTTCTGGCCCCCGCCACTTCTCAGTGGACAAGTTGGCCCGATCCGTATCATACTATATTTAGTACTGATTATCGTATGGAGGTACGAATGCACCGGACCGAAGACACCTACCCGCTGAGCCACTTCCGACAGCACACGGGCGAACACCTCGAGCGTATCCGCGACGGCCGCGTTGAGACGATCACCCAGAACGGCCAGGCCGCGATGGTCGTCATGAGCCCCGAGCGCTACGACTTCTTGATTCATTCGGCCGAGCGGGGCCATCTGTGGCGGGAGGCGATCCGGGCATACAGGGCGGGGGAACGCGGCACGGAAGCCCGGGAGGCCATCGGTCAGGTGGCGGACGAGCTCGGCGTGGAGCTGTGAGCCGATACCACATCGAACTCTCCCCCAACGCCCTACGCTCGCTGCGCGAAATCGCGCTCTACATCGAAAGGAATCCGGTCTCGGCCGGGCCGCAGACTGGCTCGCCAAAATCGACGAAAGCACAGTCACCCTGGAGACCCACCCGTACGCCTTTCCGAAGGTCGGGCAATTCGAGCGAGAAGACCTTCACGCCCGATTCACCATGCGGCATGTCCTCTACTACTTCGTTGACGAGCCCGCCCACGTCGTGGTCATCATCGACGTCGTCCACACAGCCTACCAACCCCGGCGCGAAGAGTACGAGGGCGACGTCTAGACCGACCCATACGCGGGACTTACAGGCGGTGCGGGAGGACGGATCACGCTCCTAGCAGTACCCGACCGGCGCGTCGACTACGATCCGCCGACGCCGTAGATCCTGGTAGGCCGACCCTAGAGTCTCGGGTAAGATCGGACCCGTCAGGTCCGCCTCGACGGTGATTTGGTCGGGCAAATAGCGGCGGCACTCGCCGAACTCTGCCTCGTATTCAGGCGTGGGAAAGATCAAGGTCAAAATCGAGGACCCACCACTTCGTTCGACCCGATACAGAGGGTTGACCGACAGCTCCCCCTCCACTTCGCGGTCGTCCGAGAGTTCGTACCGGCGAAACACATCGACACGGGTGCTGGCGACCAGCGTGAGCCCCGGCTCGGCGCCGAGCTGCTCGGGTGTCACGTCACAGGTAAGGTCAACGACCTGGTCCTCGATCATATCGTTGAAGATCCGCTCATCGCTGAAGAGGCGCGGGTTCTTCGACGCAAAAAGTGCGTGGTACGCGTCTGGAGTGAGCGTGTCGCCAGCCGAGAAGTTGTCGCCGAGGGCGCTGTGCAAGTGCGGCATCACCACGACGCCGTCCTCACCCGTAAGCCGCATCATCTCTTCGGCAAGAAGGCGTTTGTGCCAGATGTACGGTAAAGCGTCCGCGAGGACCACGGTCGAAAACGTCCCGGGCGCGAACGGCATCGGGTGGTTGGCGTCACAGCACACCGGCTCGGAATCGGGCGCCGCGAACCGTTGGGCCAGCCACAGCTTCCAGAAGTACACGTCGGCGAGCACCGTGCTCGGGGCAGGAACTCCTTCACGTTTTTCATCTGTCGATGGGCGAAGACCCGTCAGAACGCGGGTAAGATGACCCGATCCACCGCAAAGATCCAACGTACGGCCGCTCACGGGCCAGCCTTGCTGGCCGATCGCGCGCAATAGCGCTTCGGCGCTCAGAAACGTGGGGTCGGAGAAGCGATAAAAAAAATACGTGCCCTCGGCGTCGTCACAGAGAAGCTCGAGGGCGTCGCGATACGTCGCGGTATCCTGTGACTGGAGCGCGCGAAAGCGGTCGCAGCGCGCGGGATCGTCAGAAAGGCCGAGGAGGCTGAAAAGTGCGGTGTCGCCCTGCCCCGCCTCCAGGGCGTGTACGGCATCCCGCGACGTATCGTCGGCGATCATCACCGGGATGCCGGCGACAACGGGAAAAGCACAACACTCGCACCCGAGCACGCCCGCCTCGATGCGGTCGCCCTTCCGGACAAGCGCTTGGTTTTCCACGATCGAAAAAGCGGTACCACAAAACGGGCAACGCAGGATGTCCAGAAGACTTTCGTGCATGCAGGCTTCCGCTACTCAGAGCGACACGGAGTCGTTCTCGCGGAGCCGCCTGATCAGCCTCAAGCCACGTTCGGCCGGGCCGTCGGCCTCGAGCAGCTCCTGGCGCTGGGCAGGATCGAGCGGGAGAACGATCGAGAGACCGTCGATCACCTGTTCGTCCGAGAAAGCCGAGGGTGGCAGCGGTGCCCCTGGGGCTATCGACTGAAGTAGACTTTCGAGTTCCCGCCGTCTCTGGGAGAGTAGCGGGCGGTCATCCTCCTCGATCGGGTCCGAGATCGCCTCCACTTCGGCGAACCTGTACGGGAGGCTCGCATCCTCGCTCAAAACACGAAACTTCACGAGCCCACCCAGAACGATGTTGTACCGCCCGTCGGCCAGTTCCTCCGCCGTGACGATGACCCCGGCGCAGCCGACCGCGAAGATCGCCGGTCGTCCCTCATACTCCGCTTCGAAGCCGGGTTGTAGCATGATCATGCCGATGATGCTGTCGCCCGCGAGCGCGTCGGCCACCATCGAACGGTAGCGCTGCTCGAAGATGTGGAACGGCCGCGTGCTGTTTGGAAACAGCGAGACGTCCGGGAGCGGAAAGAGCGGAATCGACGATGGCAGCGTCACCGCTTCGTCCGATCCCGCTTGGGCCGCGATGGACGCAACAGGACTCAGAACAGCGATGAACGCGATCGAGCAAGCCAGCGTCGTGGGTGTCATGTGCCGCCTCCTATCGTGATCTGGGAACCAAAACGTTCGATGAAGACGTCACTAAGAGAGCCCACCTCTGCTCGTCGGTAGTGCTCGGTCCCGAGGAGGCGCGCCGCGTCTTGTTCTTTTATGCACTCCAGCGCGCTCCCATCGAATTGTGTTCGGTGGCATCGTAGCGCGGCCAGCTTCCGACCCGCAAACTCCCCCGCTTCCACGACGACCGTCGGGGCCGGCCCCAGGGACCCGAATGCGTCCGCATCGGCCACGCCGAGGATATGCCTCGGGACCTCGTCGCGGAGCCCAGCGCCCTGCGTTGCGGCATCTACGATGGCGCGCATTCTCCCTCCTGGCATGCTGACGTAACGAAGCGCTGGGCCGGCGCTGCCGAGCCTCGCGACCGCAGCGGTGGTCCGTTCATGCACGGCAATGTGGTCGGGGTGCCAGTAAAGGCCGTCCTCGTCGAACGTGACGACGACATCGGGCTCGAAGCGGGTGATGGCGGCGAGGATGTCCGCCTCGAGCCGCCCGTTCTCGATCCACGGAAGCATGCCGTCTTCGTGGTCGAGCACAACGAGGTCGCGGATGCCGAGAACGCGCGCGGCGTCGGCCAGTTCACCGGCCCTCGTGTCGCGTAGCTGCTCAGGCACGCCGCCCAGCCCGTGTTCGCCATGGGTGAGGCAGAGGAGCGAGACCCGGACGCCGTATTCAGCGCACCGCGCGAGCAGGCCACCGCACGCCAGCGACTCGTCGTCAGGGTGTGCGAAGACCGCCAAGAGCGACGACCCGCTCAGATCGGCAGGCGGCGTGAGATTGCCCGCCATCGAATCGGATGGCGTCCGCATGTCAGGCCGAACGCTGGGCAACGCGACGCTCCGTGACCAGCCGCGTGTACTCATCGACGTGGGCGTCGACCATCGGATCGGGGCCGAAACGCGCCACCGCCCGACGCCTCACTTGGCTGCGATCCAGCGCGAGCACACCCGACAGTCCTTCGACGAGCGCGTCCAACGACTCGAAGATCCCGCCCGTCACCCCCTCATCGACAATCTCTTCGACCGCGCCCCGGCGAAGCGCCGCGACCGGGGTACCGCACGCCATTGCCTCGGTGAGCACCAGGCCAAAAGGCTCGCTCGACTGCACCGGGTAGAGTAGTGCTCGTGCCCCGCCGAGCAGTGCCACCTTTTCGGCGAGATCCACTTCACCAGCGTAAACCACTTGCTTTCCGTCCACCAACGGCGCGACGACGTCTCGGTAGTAATCGTTCTCGGCTGCGGCGAGCACGAGGCGAAGTTCCGCCCGACGGGCCACGTCAATCGCTTGCAGCACCCCCTTGCCTTCGGTAAAGCGACCCAAGAAGACGAGGTAGTCGTCGGGCTCGGGGTCTAGCACGAACGTGGCCGTATCGACCGCGTGATGAATCGTCCCCACGACGTTCAGCCCGGCGAGTAGCTCTTTTTGCACGGTCGAGATCGCGACGAACGGCGCGTCCGGATAACGCGACCAGAGCGCGACCTCGGGCGGTGTGGGCGCGTGGTGTACCGTGATCAACAGCGGGACGGGCGAGACCCTGGTGAACGCAAGCGATATCGGGGCGTACTCCGCCTGATAGTGGATCACATCGAAATCGGCGGCCCGCTCGACCGCGGCGGATAGGTTGAACAGCTCGCAGAGTTCCCAGGGCCAGAGCGACGTGTCCTCGTGATAGCCGACGGGGAACGTTGGGTGGAGTCGGGCCGTCGTGGTCGAGGACCCGGTCGCGAACAGGGTGACGTCGTGACCCCTCGCCACCAGACCATCGGTGAGGAGCGCCGTGACGGTTTCGACCGATCCAGACCGGGCAGGTGGGATCGACTGTGCGACCGGGCCTACCACTGCAATACGCATCAGCCGCACGCCTCCTCGAGGAACGAGGGCAAGACCCGAGCCGCGTCTAAGCACTCCAGCGCGATCTCACGGGCCCGCCTGGCATGGAGCGCGTAGTCGCTCTCTACTCGCGCTAGGCCGTCGATCGCCTCGTCCATGGTCGAAAAACCGATCAGGCCGGTGCCCGAGGGGAGGTGAGCGCTCCAGCCCGTATCCTGCACCAGTGCCGGTCGCCCCGCCGCCAGGTAACACGCCGTCCGGTCGCTGAACCAACCCGAGCACCGATCCACATAAGCGTGTTTGGCCACGCCGAACTCCGCCATGGAGTCGCGGATGAAGTCGCGGTAGTCCCAAGGTGACCTGGAAACGCCCATCGCGTCGATCGGCGACCAACCGTGTTCACCGAGCAAGCCCATGGGGCCGTTGACCGCGATCCCGAATCGCGAACTCGTACGAGAGGGCAGTTCGATGAAGCGCAGGAACTCCCGATCCTTGTTGCCGTCGACGTCCGTGAAGCTCTCGGTCTTCCAGGTCATCACGGTGGTGAAGCGGTCACCCGTCGGCGGCTCGTTGGTGTGCCACTGCTCAGTCACCACGGGCTGCCACGTGGGAACCCAGTCGAACCCGCTCGTGGGTACGTCACAGGCGGGCGTGCCGATGTTCGCCCCGAACGTGAATAGACGGTCGAAGCCACGGAAAAAATCGACGTACCACTTGTCGCCTTTGGCGATGGCGAGCTGCGTGAACACTGGATCCGAATCGACGAACACCCGGCGGGGAATGGCTGCGTACTCGTCCCGCCAAAACCACGCGCCACCGGAGAGGTTTACGAAGAGGTCGGCGTCGGCGCAGAATCTGCGTACGGCCTCCTTCGTAAGCCCGTGGTAGGACCCGTCGTAGTTGACGAAGCTCCAGCGATCGCCGAGACCGAACGGCTCGAGTGCGTCGTGGATATAACGCGTGCCGTAGCCGGGGTCGGTCGTAATCTCGTCACGCTCGGGGTCGTAGATACACTCACCCGTGTCCTCGATGTAGAGGACCTCGTGTCCCAGCGCCTTGAGGCCGAGTAAGTACATGAGCGAACACCAGGTGACGCCACCGAACGGATACCGAGCGACGATGCCGGCGAATACGATTTTCATGTCGTCGCCCGCAGGAGTTCGTCCACCGTATTCGCGTCATCGAGCGATTGGCCGAGGGATAGGCGGGCACACATTCGTCGGTATAGCTCGCACGTCTGGATCAGTTCGTCGTGAGATCCCTGGGCCACGAGACGCCCGCCGTCCAGAACCAGGATACGGGTCGCGTCACGGATCGTGGACAGGCGGTGGGCGATGACGAGCATGGTGTGGTTGGCGCGGAGCCGCCTCAGCGTGTCGAAGATGGCCCCTTCCGAGATCGCGTCCACCGCTGACGTCGGCTCGTCGAGAATCAGGATCGGGGCCCCTTTCAGCAGCCCACGGGCGATACCGATCCGCTGACGTTCGCCACCCGAGAGCGTGCCTCCCGCCTCGTGGACCGGGGTCTCGTAGCCCTGCGCCAGACCGGCCACGAAGTCGTGGAGGTTGGCGCCTCGCGCTGCGGCCTCCACCTCCGCATTCGAAGCTTCAAGCCGCCCGTAACGGATATTGTCAGCGATCGTACCGGTGAACAGCACCGGCTGCTGCGGCACCAACGCGATCTGTTCACGGAGCGATTTCAGGGAGTAGTCGGCGACGTCGACTCCATCAATGAGTACGCGGCCGGCGTCGGCTACGAAGAACCTCGGGATCAGGCTCGCGATCGTCGACTTACCGGCTCCGGTGAGACCGACCAACGCCACCAGCTCACCCGGCCGGGCCTCGAAGTCGATCGAGTCGACGACGTTCCTAGCTTCGTCGTACGCGAAGCTCACCCCTTCGAAACGTACGTGCCCGGTGATACCCGATGCGTCGATTCCATCCGGCGCGTCGAGGACCTCGGGAGTCAGGGCGAAGATCTCGCGGACTCGGCCCGCACTCGCCACCGCCTGCTGGAGTGATCCGGTCGAATGTGCGATCGCGGAGATGGGGTCGTAGACCGCCGTCAGGTAAGCGATGACGACGAGCAGGCTCCCGAGGGTCAGCGTCCCGTTGAGGACATGAAGTCCGCCCACGACGAGGACCAGAGCGGTACCCGCCAGTGTGATCGCCGTCACCGCGACCGAGAAAAGAGATTCCTGCCACGTCAGTGTAAGCCGGGCACGCATGGTGTCGTCTCCGGAACTCGAAAAGCGAGCCAGCTCGTGTCGCTCCCGTGTAAAACTCTTAACAGCCGCGACCGAAGACAGGATCTCGAAGGCGCGCTCGATCAGAGTCGATTCCAGAGCCTTTACCCGCTCGGCGCGGTCGAGCATCGTGCGCGAATAAAAGCGAAGGCACACGAAGAGAAACGGTGCCACCACGAGCGAAAGCAGCGCGAGCGTCGGGTCCACGTAGACGAGGACCGCGAACATGACCCCAAGGTTGAGCGTTGCCAGGGTCAGAGGAAACACACCGCCGATGATCAAGTCGTCCACACAGTGCGCATCGGCGTCGAGGCGATAGACCGAATCGGCGGTCGGGGTCAAAACGTGATGGCGCAACGGGAGCGCCTGGAGGTGAGCCAGGAGCTGGCCCCGAAGCGCATAGACCACGCGCTGGGCGACCTTCACTTGCATCTGGGTATGGACCATACGGACCAGCTCGTTGGCGACCTGGATCACAAGGCCCACTAGGACGACGACCACGAGGAAGGCCACGGCGCTACCAGCGATCGCAGCTGGGGTGATGGCCGCGAGAGAGGCGGGGATGGGAAGACCGCCCAACACGTAATCCACGATCACTTTGAGCGGCCAGGGCGCCAACACCGCAAGCCCGATCTCGAGGATCGAAAAGGCGAAGATCACGGCGGCCTGCGTGCGATACGGCCGGAGGAATCCGAGAGTCCAAGAAACGACGGTCATCGGAGCACCTCAGCCGCGGTCGGACACGGTCGCCTCTGCGGAGGGCCGGACCTTGGGTTCGACTGCGGCTTGGACCGAAGGTACCACGGTGGACGAGGCCGTGTGTCCGACCGTGGGAGGCGCCGGGGATTCCACTGCTCCTTCGACCGTAGGCCTGGGTGCATCAGCCGCGGGTTCGACCGGCTTCATGATCGGTAAGTCCACAAGCCCGGCAGCCGTGCACACCCGCGTGACCGCCCGGTCGAGCACCGTCGCGGCCCGGAGCGCTTGCCAAGCCGTACGAGCACCGATCCCAGCAATGGCGACCGCCCAGACAAACAGCGTCACCGACGGTTCGTAGATGAACATCGACGCGCTCATGCCACCGGCCAACACCACGGCCAGCGTCATTCCACGCAGGGTGCCCACGAAGCTGGGACGCAGCCGAGTGCGGATACGGAAAAGACAGGCTCCCTGCTCGTGTTCTTCCACCAGTGTCCGCACGTGCAGCCAGCCCCAGCGGCCGATCGCCAAACTCAGATCCCGGTCGGGACGCCACCCCTCGTCGACATTGACGAGACGAGGCGGCCGCGAAGCCCGCAGGACCCCGACGAGTTCGGTCAACAGAGTAGTCTGCGGTACCCACGACCCGCTCCAGAAAGAACGCTGGGTACCGGCGCGGGTCACGAGCCGTGCCGATGCGGCAACGTTCCGCAACGTCGGCATCAGCGCTTTCCACGGATGCCGGGTCATGTGTTGCGTAGCGACCGCCTGGGGCTGCGACAGCCCGCGGAGCCTACCCCTCAAGCGAGCCAGCGGGTGGAGCAGGTGGAGCCACGAGATGAGGGTCCGATACAGAAAACGACTTTGCCCCACCGACCGGCGACCGATGGGGGACAGGCCGTCGAGGTTGGAACGCCAACCGCACCGGGCACACCTCGCGAGGGTCGTGGCCCCGCCCAGGACACCGGCAATCAGAGGCAACCAAGCCGCGTCCATGCCCGCCAAGGGGCCAAAAACACCGATCAGCAGCAAGACGAAGGAAGCCGCCATCCACCCCGGCGTGTGGGGGAGGTAGTGCCACGCGTGCGCGTGGGTGCTGTAGATCGAAGGAAAGGCCGCGGTACCCCAAACCCCCGTGTTGACGCGCCGCTCGGCCGCCGTCCGCAGAAACGGGAGCGGGCTGTAGATACGCCCGCGCCACACCATCTGCCCGCCGAGAAATTTCTCGGGATGATGTGCGTCGAGCCACGCCTCTCCCTCGCCGTAGCCGATTTGTTGACGCCAGTACGATCTCACGCTCGAGCGGTGGTGGTGCCAGACTAGCGCGGACGGCGCAAAGCCGATTTCCAACTTTTCGGCTTGCAACCGCCAGCAGATATCGACGTCGTCGCCGGCGCGCAGGTACACCGGGTTGAATCCGTCGATCGCGAGGAGCGCGTCCCTTCTGAACGCCATGTTGCAGCCAGGTACGTGCTCGGCGATCCTGTCGTCGAGCATGACATGAGTCGGCCCGCCCGGCGCACGCGCGACACACTGAGCCACCCACGGATCATCCGTGGGCACGAGGTTCGGACCACCCACTCCCACGACGTCCGAAGTGAGGAACGGCTGAACCAGGTAGGTGAGCCAATCGGGGTCAACCCGGCAATCGGCGTCGGTGTAAGCGATGATCTCGCCGGTCGCCGCGGCGAGTCCGGCGTTCCGCGCCGCGCTCAGGCCGCCTCGTGGTTGGTCGAGAATACGAACACGGGGATATGATCTTGCGATCTCCGCAGTCGCATCGAGCGACCCATCATCGACGACGATGACCTCTACGTCGGGGTAGGTCAGCTTGCCGAGCGACGTCAGACAGTCGGCGAGGGTGTCAGCGGCGTCGTAGGCACAAACCACCACCGACACTCTTGGCCAGTCCGCTCGGTCGCTTGAAGGGAACGGAGCGTCCGCGAAGGCCCTCTGTGCGGCAGCGAGAGCGGGCTTGGAACGACGCGTCTCATCCACCAGACCAAATGCCCAGTCGTCCACCGCCCGACCTCCACGCCACCACTCGTCGGTCCACGAGTAGGCCACGGCACCACACGCGCCCTCGGCGAACGCCGTCCGAAGATGTGTCGCCGTGATCCACGCCTGGCCCTCGAGTCCCTCCCGAAGGCTATCTCCGCCGGCCTCGGCGAGAAGAAGCGGCCGGGTCCCCGCGAGGTGCTGTAGCCGCGCGAGGTAACCACGGAGCTCGGCCTCTCGGTGGAGATAGACGTTGTAGGAGAAGACGTCGAACGCGTCGAGCTCGAGGTGTTCGGTGGGCGGAAAGTTCACATAAGTAAACAAGCTGTCCGGTGCCGCCGCTTTTGCGTCTCCGTAGAGTTGGCGCAGGAAGCGCTCGATCTTTCGGTGGCCGTGCCAACGCACGATCCCGGCAGGAATCTCGTTGCCCAGGGCAAAGAGGAGCGCTGCCGGGTGCGACGCGATCTCTTTTAGGGTCGCGACCGCCTCACTCTTGATCCGTCTGGTGAGCCTCTTGTCGTCGAGAAACGGAATGTGTTGTGGCCACGCGAGTCCGACCATCACTTTGAGGTCGTGCCGCGAAGCGGCGTCCAGCAGGGCGGAAGACGGCGGCGTGTACGTACGCACCGTGTTGATGCCCGCGGCCGCCATGAGCTCGAAGTCCTGCTCGATTCGTTTCAGGGACGGGAACTGCGCACCCTCGAGGTCCGGAGCGAAGGTACCGTAGGCCACACCTTTGATGAGAAGGCGGCGCCCGTCCACGCTCAAGAACTTGCCGTCCACCTGGGTGCGGCCCAGGGGGGCGCTCGGGGGGGGGGGGAGGCTCATACGCCGGGTCACTGCCGCCGGGATGGCCCGGCGCCTAATCCCGCGTGACGGGCTGCGAGATCATGTCCATCAACCAATGGCCCGAACGGTCTGCTTTGGTCTGGACGTAGCGCACGTTGTGGCGGTTGATCCCACCGTACAGGGGCGTTCGTTCAGTGACATCGATGCCGCCCTCCTTGACCGCCCTCACCTTGTCAGGGTTGTTGGTGAGGAGTTCGACGCGGGTGATCTCTAAGTGACTCAGGATCGCCACCGCCGCGTCGTAGCGCCGCTCGTCTGCCCCAAAGCCCAGCACGCCGTCGGCGTCGACCGTGTCCAGCCCCTCCTCCTGGAGCGTGTAAGCCCGGATCTTGTTGCCCAATCCGATCCCACGGCCCTCCTGGGCCAGATAAACGAGCACGCCGCCGCCCCGATTCTTGAAGTGTTTCAAGCTCCCGCGAAGTTGCTCCCCACAGTCACAACGAAGGCTGCCGAACAGGTCTCCGGTGAGACAAGCAGAGTGGAGCCGCACGGGCACCGGATCGGGCCAGTTGTCGCGAACGCCGATGAGGACCGCGATGTGCTCCAAGAAGCTCCCACGTTCGCGGAAAAATACGAATCGGGCGTTCTCAGCGTCCGCTAGGGGGACAGACGCCTCGGCCACGCTGGTGATCTCGATTCCGGACCAGGCCATGGCGTCATGGGCCTCCGCGGGCGAGACGAGGAGGGTCGTCCCGTCCTCGATCCAGCACGAAAGAACCGGCTGGTCCGGATCGACCTCCACGCTCACCACAGCCGGAAGGAGACGACCGAATCGGGTGAGCGCCAGCCCGGCTGATTCCGCGTCGGTTGCCGCTCGGGCGTCGAAGCGAAAGGGAGTCGCGGACTGGGCGACCCTACGCGCCGTCGCGAGTCCCCGGATCGTTTCGGGTGTTTCGCCTGCGCCGAGCCTGAGGCTGACGTTCGGCTCGTCTTCGTTCATCACGATCCCCATCGCCCGAGCACGATGTTGGGTCACGACCAATCGAAGTGGTGCGTCGAGCGAGCGGAGCTGCTCCAGCCGATCGGCGACGAGGCCCTCGACCGTGGCGACCAGCGTACATACACCCTGGGGCACATCGGTCACACAAAGAGCCCGACCTTGCTTGAGCTCGAAGAGTCCACGTTCCGCTTTGTGCGCCATTCAGTCAGGTGATATGGTGGGGCCAGCGGGTGCCCCGAACCGAGCGTCGTGGTTCGGGGCACCGCTCCGCGGTTCGTCCCCGACGCCAGCTACGGGGCCGGGGCGAATGATGCACCTGCGGGACTCCGGCCGATGAGGTACTCAATTGAGATGATCAGGCTCGTGTCCGCATGGGTGCTTGTCAATGGGCTGCTCATGGGTCCGTCGTGGCTGTCGGCCGCCGTGACGCACGCTCCAACGCCCCCTTGGCTTTCCATCGAGGCGGCGCTGATCGTGGGCGGGATGGCGCTCACGCCACCGCGGTGGTGGAGCCGCGGGCTGGCCCGGATCCTGGCTGGTGTGGTCGTGCTGTTCGCCCTTACAGCGCTCGCCGACCTCGTGATGCAGGTGAGCCTGGGGCGCCCGCTCAACCTCTCGTTGGACCTCTACCTCGTGACCGCCGTCTACGACCTCGCCGTCGGGAATTCCGGGTTGGCGCGGACGCTGTTCGGCTTCGGGGCGATCGCCGTTTCGTTCGCCCTGTCGGCGTTTGTGATCGCGTGGCTTTTGACGCCGGCGGCGCCAAACCGGAAGAAAACCCTTACGGGACTCGTCCCGCGGTTCGGAGGGGGACTCATCGTGGCAGGGCTGGGGCTCGTCCTGATCGGTCGCGGCGTCGACCCCGTCCGAGAGCGGGTGGTCACGCCTGTTATCTCGCTCGTCCTCGGCCAGGCGGAGCAGTTTCAGGCGACCGCGAAGGAGCGGGAGGTGTTCGCGGTCGAGCTGGAGAGGCCCGGTGGATTCGCGGACCAGCCGGGGCTACTCTCGAAGCTGAGGGGGCGCAACGTCGTGGCGACGTACATCGAGTCCTACGGGATGGCGGCGCTCGAAGACCCCGAGTTCGCTGCAACCATCCGGGCGCGTTTGGATACGACCGCGGCACGAATCGAGGGTGCCGGCCTCCACATGGCGACCGGCGAGCTCGCCTCCCCCACCCGGGGTGGGCAGTCGTGGTACGCGCACGGGACCATGCTCACCGGGCTCTGGCTCGAAAATCAGCTCCGCTACGACCTTCTGATCGCAAGCGACCGGGAGACGTTGGTGGACGATTTCCGTCGAGCCGGCTACCGCACAGCGACCGTGATGCCCGCCATTACCACGGCATGGCCCGAGGCCCTACGGATCGGCTACGACGACGTGTACACCCGGCCGTCCATCCCATACGCCGGCCCGCCGCTCTATTGGGTCACCATTCCGGACCAGTTCACCTGGTCGTTCCTCGGGGAGGTCGTTCGGGAGGCGGAGGCTCCCCTGTTCGTCGAAGCGGCGATGGTGAGCAGCCACGCACCCTGGACTCCCGTCCTGCCCCTCGTGGACTGGGACTCCGTGGGAGACGGAGCGATTTTTGACCCCCACCGAGAAGACGGGTATCCGCCTGAGGAGCTCTGGTGGGACGTCCAGGCTCTGCGCGACGGCTACACCCGCTCGCTCGACTACTCGCTGCAAGTCATGGCGGAATTCGCCGAACGGTTCCTCGACGAGAGCACCCTCCTGATCGTGCTCGGGGACCATCAAGCGGCTCCGTGGGTGACCGGAGCCAGCGACCCCGACGTTCCGGTGCACGTGATCGCGAGCGATCCTGTCCTCCTCGAGCCCTTTTTCGAGTGGGGCTTCCTCTCCGGGGCCTTCCCGGACCCGAAGAATTCGCCTCCCCGAATGGATGAGTTCCGCGAATGGTTCGTGGGTGCGTTCAGCGACGGCACACCCGGCTCCGCTACACTACCGACGAAGGAGGGAGCGTGACAAGTGACGAACGAACGGTGGTGACGGCAGGTTTTGGTGCCGGCGCCCGGATCTTCCATTGGTTGGTCTTGCTACTCGTGTTGGTGCAGATCCCGGCGGGTATCGCGATGATTGCGCCGGCGCTCGGGCAAGAGTCGATCGATCGGCTCTTCGTCCTGCACAAAGGGCTCGGCGTCGTGCTGCTCCTGGTCGTCGTGGCCCGGGTGCTTTGGCGGCTGACCCACCCGGCGCCGCCGATGTCGGAGACCATCCCGGAGTTGGAGCGGCGTATGGCGACCACGGCGCACTGGGTCATCTATGCGGTTCTGGTCGTGGTGGCGGGAAGTGGATACGTACACGTCGTCGGCGATGGCTTCCCCATCGAGATGATGGATGCGCTCGGCCTTCCGACGCTGCTGCCCCTGATGCCCGGGGTGGCGAAGTGGGCGTCGCTCGTACACCGGTTCTCGACCTTCGTGTTGGTGGCTATGGTGGCCGTCCACGTGGGAGAGGTGCTGCGACACCACTTGGTACTGGGGGACGGGACGATGGCACGGATGTGGCCGCCGTTTGGGGCCCGGCGCGCGGAGTCCAGGCCGGATCCGAAGGTGGGGGGAGGCCCCGGGGGACGGGCCGAGGGAAGAGCCGAGGGAGGAGACAGTAGTGTGGCGCAGAGTTGAGCGGTGGCTCGGGCTGGTCCGCTCGCTGGTCATCTATTGGCGACCGGGCCGGCAGCGCGGGCTCAGGAAGCTGTACCGCCCTTTCCTCGGCGCCGGGGATCTCGCCTTCGACGTCGGGGCCCACCTCGGCGACCGTACCGCGGCGTTCCAGAAGCTGGGCGCGCGGGTCGTGGCCCTCGAGCCCCAACCCGCCGTGCGGCGCTGGCTCGTGCGGTTGGTGGGGCACCGACGGAACGTCTCGATTCGGGCAGAGGCCGTAGGGCGAGTGGCTGGCAAAGCCGTCTTGGCCTTGAGCCACCGCACGCCGAGTATGTCGTCCTTGGCCGAAGAGTGGCCCGGCGCCCTGACCGGCCGGAACCCCGACTTCCGTGGCGTCCGCTGGAACGATTCTATTGACGTGCCGGTGACGACCCTGGACGCGTTGATCGAGCAGTACGGCGTCCCCCGCTTCTGCAAAATCGACGTCGAGGGGTACGAGGCGGAGGTTTTGGCAGGCTTGAGCCACCGCATCCCGGCGCTCTCGATCGAGTTCGTGGTGGGGGCCCTCGAGGTCGCGGAGGCGTGCGTACGTAGGCTGGAAGTGCTGGGTGGGTACGAATTCAACGCGGTTAACGGTGAGGAAAGGAAATTCATGTCGAAGCAGTGGCTCGCGGCGGATGATATGGTCTCTTGGCTCAGAGGCGGCCGAGGGAGTGTGTCATCGGGGGATGTCTACGCCCGACTGAGAGAAGACGGAGACGGACTCTCCCAGGACACCGAGGGTTCGCGCCTTGGCTGAGGGGCCGATCCGCTGGTGGCAGACGCTTACAACGGTCGAGGCGGACGCGATCGAGTCGAGCGATCCGGTGGTCATCCTGCCGGTCGCGGCAATCGAACAACACGGACCTCACCTTCCCCTCTCGACCGATCTCGATATCGGGCTCGGCTTACTAGCTGAGGCATTCAAACGGCTTCCGAAGGGCTTTCCAGCGTGGGCGCTGCCGCCTCAGGCGATCGGTTGCAGCCGAGAGCACGCACGCTTCCCGGGTACACTTTCTCTGGAGCCCGACCAGCTCGCCGCCGTCATCGAGTCGACCGGCGAGGCCCTCGCACAAATTGGAGTGCGACGGCTCGTTTTGAGCAACAGCCACGGAGGGAACCGGCACGCTCTATATGCAGCTGGCCTCAGGCTGCGCGACGAGCTGGGGATGTTGGTCGTACACGCGAGTTGGTTCCGTTTTTCCCGACCGAAAGACGTAGACCTCCCGGAAGAGGAGTGGCGTCATGGCATCCATGGCGGAGCCGTGGAGACGTCCATGATGATGCACCTCCGGCCGGATCTGGTGCGGCCGTCCGAAGCGGCTCGGTTCAGCTCCTTCGGCGAGGACATGGAGGATACGCTACGCCATTTGGCTCCCGAGGGTGCGGCCTCGTTCTCTTGGCTCGCTGGAGACCTAAACCCGAGCGGCGTGGTCGGAGACGCGACCCTAGCCGATGATGCGCTAGGGGCCCGCTTTGTCTCGCACTACGGGGCGGTCCTCGCCGAGGTGATCGAGGACGCGAGGGCGTTTCCCTTGGACTACCTCGAGGTGGACACCCCATGAACGACTTCGGAAAGGGTTGGCACTCCATCGAGCCATCCCCCGCAAACAGGGTTCACGCTCAATCGAGCCGTCCCAGCAAAACGACGAATCGGGTTGGCTGACGTAAGCGCCGAGTTGGACGAAGCCGCCGCTTGGGCGTTGGTCCGGGCCGCCGTGCCACCAACCGCTCTGCCACCCATCGTCGTGGTAGCCGGGCCTCGTCGAGTCGTTCATCCCACACGCCAAGAGATTTGGCTGGATTTACAGGATTCCGAATCCTGGGCGGCATCGGCCACACCCACGCCGGCCGCTCGAGAGGTGCTCGACCTCTATCTGCCTCTCGCCCGGGGCCCCGATCTCGTCATCGGACAACTCGGCCAGAGCCTGGACGGCCGGATCGCGACCGTGAGCGGGAGGTCCCACTACATCACCGGACCCGAAGACATACGACGGGTCCATCGGCTTCGTGCTCTGGTCGACGCCGTGGTCGTGGGAGCCGGCACCGTTGCGCACGACGATCCCAGGCTCACTGTGCGCGAGGTAGAGGGGGAGGATCCCGTCCGGGTGGTGCTCGATCCGGACGGTCGCCTCGGGGAAGACCGTACCGTGTTCACGGACCGCGCCGCCCGGACGCTCGTGGTGCGGCGCGCCGTGACGCGGGCGAGCGGCAGCAACACACTGGTGGAAGCAAAGCCCAAGCGGGGGCACCGAGCCCCGGAGATTCTCACGCTTCCAGTGTCCGGTCCGGAGGGCTTCGCGCCGGAGGCCGTTCTGGAAGCGCTCCGCGCCCTCGGCCTTCGGCGCGTGCTGGTGGAGGGGGGAGGGGTCACCGTGTCGAGGTTCCTCGCAGCCGGCGTGCTCGACCGGCTCCATTTGACCGTCGCACCAATTTTAATGGGCTCAGGCAGGGCGGGCATTACCCTGCCGGAGATCGAGACCCTCGACCAGGCGCTACGTGCCCCGTGTCGTCATGTGCTTCTGGGGGATGACGTGCTTTTCGACCTCGATTTCCGCTGAGCTCGATTTCCGCCGAGAAGGACCACGGCCCCCGGGAGGCTGGAGATCAACACCAGGATCCCGTACGCGGCCGAAATCGCCACCCCGTCCACGACAGTGAGGCCGACCGCACCCCAGAGGGCCGCCGCAGTCGCTTCGCGCACCCCCCACCCCGCCACCGTCGCCGGGACGAGCATGCTGAGCAGGACGGGGGCGACCAAGGGCAGCAGCGTCAACAGCGGGGTCGTCACGCCCACCGCGCGCGCGGCCACGACGTAGGTCGCGAAGAACGTACCCACGACCAGGCTGGAGGTGATGAGTTGTGTAGGTAGGGCGTCTCGCGCCAGCAGCGCGGTGTGCACGTCCTGCCCGATGCTGGCCAGCAGACCCGAGCGCGGCCAACGACGGAATACGAAGTAGGCAGCCAGCAGGGCGACCCCGATCCCGCCGACGGCGAGTCCAAGCGTCGTAGGGAACACACCAAACGCGAGCGGCAAGCTCGCGAAGGAGAGAGCCGCGACCGCACCCACCACCACTTGCCCGGAAGCGCGCTCCAAAATCACGGCTCGAGCGGCAGGGCCCACACGTCGCTCCGGTCCCGCCTGTCCGTGGCGCCAAGCTCGAGAAACGTCCCCTACGACACCGCCCGGAAGAACCTGATTGAGAAAAATCGCGAGATAGTACTCCCGTACGGCGGTGCCGAACGGCAGGTGCAGCCCCAACCGGCCCGCCGTGAACTGCCACCGGAAGGCGAGGATCACGACTTGTGGAAGCGAGATCGCGATTGCCAAGAGCGCCCAGCGCGCATCGAAACCGGCGAGCCGGTCGAGCAAGGCACCGGCGTCTAGAACCCAAGCCAGCACGGCTAGAAGCGAGAGGCTCACCCCAGCGCGAACGACGCGGGGGATCACGGAACGCCCGCCCCCGGAGCGAGGACGATGATCATCACGGAACCTCCCACCGCGGCGGAAGCGCCAGCAGGTCCACGTGCCCAACCTCCAGCGCGAAGTCCGAGGCGGTCGAAGCGCGGCGGCGCTCCGTCCAAGCCCGGATGGACGTGGCTCTGTTGGGACACTGCTCCAAGGCCGCGGCTCCCCATCCGTCGACCAGCGCGCGAGCCAACGAAGCGGTTTCAGGACCCAGGCGCCAAGGGCTGGGTCGGATCACGGTGTCGTATCCAGCGGCGACGAATAGGCGTTCCGCCGCGGGGCCGGCCTCCGGACCGAGCGCTGGCCCCAACCCTTTGTCCCGCAGTTGATGACTGCGCACGGCATCGGCAACAAGCGCGTCACCGGGATCCGCTTCGTCCCAACGCATCGTGCCATCCCAAGTGAGCGTGAACAGGGCTGCGCTTCCGGCGGCTCGGCACGCCCCGACAAGCCGTTCGATCCATTCGCCCGTCACCAGGTCGAGGAGCGCGGAAGCCGTGACGAGGTCGGCTGAAGGCGCGAGCCTCAAGCCTTCCTGGTCCAGCTCACCGAGCACGCGTTCGACTCGGGCCACCCCGGCGACTGAAACGGCCGCGCCCCGCGCCCGGTCGAGCAAGGCTCCGTCCCGGTCCACCAACGTCCACTCCTGCTGCTCGCCAAGCCGGGGCGCGAGGTAGCGGAGGTTGGAACCGGTGCCGCTGCCCAAGTCGAGCACCCGATAGCTCGGAAAGGACCTCCACCACTTGGCCAGGGAGGCCACGAGATCGGCGTCCCGAGATCGATGGTCCACCGGCTCGCGGAGGGCCAACCAATCGCTGGTGAACGTCTCGTCACTCACCCTGGGTTCCGCTCCGCACCTCGAGTCAGCTCCTCAACGGCACGCTCGAAGGCCTGCGCCGCGGCGCTCCAAGTGGGGAGAGAGCGGCCGTGGCGGAGTGATCCAGCCGCGAGTTTCACCCTCCTCGCAGCGCCCGCCGCACCGGCAAGCAGCTCTCGGAGCGCGTCCGACAAAGCCCGTACGTCCCCCGGGGACACCAGAACGCCCGCCTCGGGGTGTACGGTGTCCGGCACCGCCCCCCCGCGCGTGCTCAAGATGGGGAGCCCGCGAGCCTGGGCCTCGGTCAGCACCATCCCGTAGCCCTCGTAGTGGGTCGCGAGCACAAAAAGCGAAGCCGTGTGATAGAGCGAGTCGAGGTCCGTGGCACCGAGCTCCCCGGGGAAGTCGATCCGGTCCTCCAGACCCAGAGTCCTTACCAGCTTGAGCACCGAGTCCGCAAATTCGGGCGCGTGCGTCAGCCCCCCCGCGCAGGTGCAGCTCCATGGAAGGTCGGAGACGGCGGCGAGGGCGCGAACGAGCACGTCCTGACCCTTTCGGGGGCTGACGGTGCCCACACACACCAAGCGGGGAGTCCCGCCGGCCGCAGGGCCCACCGCGGCCTGCGCCGGCTCCGTTCCGGGCGGCACGGCTCGGACGCGAGAAGCCGGGACACCGTACGGCTCCAGGCGGCGCGCGGTGAACGGGCTCGTTACGACCACCCCAGCGCAGTGACCCAGAGACTCGCTCTCCAGCCGACTGAGGCGTGCGCGCTCGTCGCCGTCCAACCCCGTTTCGTCGGCTAGAGGATGGTGAACGAGAGCGATCAAGCGAAGTCGGCCTCGATGAGCCTTCAGGGGGTTCGGAAGCGCACCCATCGCGAGACCGTCCAGCACCACACGGGCGCCGTGGGGGATCCCCGCGAGGGTGTCCGCGAGGCTGGACTCCGCAAGCGCGTCGCCCTCAGGGAAGCGGCCCTCGAGCCCGTGGGAGATCACCGTCCAACCCAACGCCGTCAGTCCCTCGGCGATCCGGGCGTCGTAGAGGTAGCCCCCCGTCCGCTGGTCGAGCGGTCCAGGGGCGATCAGGTGGAGATGCTGTACGCTCAAACCGCTCCTTCAAAGGAAGCCCATGCAACGTGCGACTCGTGAAGCGTCACGTTCAGTCGCTGGATGCCGTGCGCCTCGTCTCCGAGGCGGCCATCGCGGATCGCCGCGACGAGCCGGTCGAAAATGGTGCGAGCGAGGAACTCGGTCGTCGTGTTCTGCCCGGTGAACGCGGCCTCTTCGTCCAAGTTCCGGAAGTCGAGCTCCGCGAGGAGTTCTTTCAGCGTGGAGCTCGCAAGTCCTATGTCGACGACCAAACCGTCTTTGTCGAGCGGGTCACGCCGAAAAGTGGCGTCAACGATGTAGGTGGCTCCGTGGAGCCGCTGGGCCGGTCCGAAAATTTCGCCCTTGAAGCTGTGGGCAATCATGAAGTGATCACGAACGTTCAGGCTGTACAATGGTCGTTCTCCGGGCGGCTCCGGGCCGCCATCAGGGACAGGTGTAGCGAATGCGATGACAAAGGACCCCCCGCCCGTCTTCGGCAAGGCTAACCATGACCTCTGGGAGCGTCTCGAAGTCGCTCTCCCCTGAAATGAGGGCGTCGAGCCGTTCGTCGCAAAGGAGGTGAAGCGCGACGCCCATCCGGCGAGCGTGGTCCCAGCGAGCAGCCCGGTCCGCGGGGATCCGGCCGACTTGGCTGCTTCGAAGCGTGAGCCGGCGGGAGTGGAAAGCCTCCCCCAGCGGGAGTGGAACCAACCTCGTCCCGTACCAGCTCAACTCGACCACCGTGGCCTCGAGGCCCGCCACCGAGAGAGCGGCTTGGAGCCCATCCGGGTTTCCGCTCGCGTGGAAAACGACGTCCGCGTCCGCGCCAGCCGGGGCGTGATCGTCGAATTCCAACCCCAAGCCCCGGGCCACGTCCTCCCGGGATGGATCGACGTCCACGAGGCTGACCCGAGCCGCCGGGATCCTCCGGCATAGCCATGCAACGAGCAGCCCGACCACCCCACCGCCGATCACGACGATCCGATCACCCGGCGAAGGCCGTCCGTCCCACACGGCGTTGAGGGCGGTTTCCATGTTCGCGCCAAGGACGGCACGCTCTGGGGGTAGACCCTCCGGTAGGACATGCACGGCCCCCACTGGCACCCGGTACACGTCCTGATGGGGGTAGAGACAGAAAACGCGCTTTCCTACGAGTGGACCGTCCGGCGCCTCGAGTACCTCCCCCACGCTGCTGTACCCATACTTCACTGGTCCAGGGAAGTCGCCTTCTTGGAACGGCGCACGCATGACCTCGTATTGGGACGGCGGGACTTCGCCGCGAAAGACCAGCGATTCGGTACCCCGGCTGATCCCGGAGAAGCGCGCGCGCACGAGCACGTGGTCGGGCTCGGCGGGAGCGAGCTCCGATGTGACGACTTCTCCGCACCCCGGTGCGCGGATCCAAAATTGGCGAGCGTCTCTCGGCACGCGTCTCTCCTCCTCGCCGTAGCCAAGCTACGACTCGTCGTCGTTCCTTGTCTGAACGCGCACAAGCGCCGGGGCACCCGTGCCCTTGGGCGCGGGTCGCGCGACCCACTGTACTTCTTCAACAGCCTTCTAGTTAATGTCGGTCCTATGAGTCAACCCACGCCGACACCTCGGTCCCCCATCCGCAATGATAAACCCTCGTCGCCGCTGGGCGACGTGGCGCTGGGCCTCATACCTCTCGTGGCCGTATCCCTCGCAACTTGCTGGATGCTCGCCCTTCCGACCAGCCACACGCTTCTATCGGTCGTACCGTACGCCGCGCTCGGCGCTCTACTGCTCGCAAAGCTGCCGCCCGGCCACCCGGGCCGTGGTCTCGGACCGGCCAACCGTTTGACGTTGGCGCGGGCCGCTCTGGTGTTGCCCCTCGCGGTGCTGCCGCTCCGGGCGCCTTCGCTCGTACCTGGAGGGATCACCCAAACGGGTTATTGGTGGATCGTGGCGTTGTCCGCTCTGGCGCTCGCGCTGGACGGGCTCGACGGACCTCTCGCCCGCCGAACCGGCACGGAGAGCAGATTCGGGGCCCGCTTCGACATGGAACTGGACGCGTTCCTGCTCCTCGCTCTGTCGGCGTTGGTTTGGCGGAGTGCGAAGGTGGGGTCCTGGGTCCTGCTCATCGGCGGGCTGCGGTACTTTTTTGTACTCGCGGGGCGTTTGTGGCCGACACTACAGGGGGCCCTGCCGCCCAGCCGACGGCGAAATGTGATTTGTGCGGTGCAAGGCGTCGTACTCGTGAGCTGCTTGGCCCCCGTGATCCCGCCGACGCTGGCCACCACCTTCGCGGCCTCGGCCCTGCTTCTGCTCGTTTACTCGTTCGTGGTCGATACCTGGTCGCTGGCGCGGGATGCCACGAGGAGCACCACGTAGACCGAGCCCAGAACGGTGAACATCGCTCCGAAGACGTGAGTGACCGAACGCAGAAGTCCCACGCCCCCACTGGACGCACCCAGGTAGACCAAATATCCCAAGAGCACAACGTTGGCGCCCGAAAAAACGAGGCGGAGGACCTGGGCGCGTACCACCCGAAAGCGAAGCCCCATCATGTACAAACCGTAAAGAGGAAAAAAACCGGCCCCGTACCGCCAGGTAAAGTCCCAAAAGCCCATCTCACAACTCCGTTGTAGAGCACCCTCAGCAAGGCCGCGCAGGTGGACGGTGGCGCGGAAGGAGCTGTGAGACAAGATGCCGCGACACAAGATGCCCCGACACGAGATATCGACGGCGTGTCGATCGCGTGTCGACGGCGAGCCGACGGCGATTGAGCCCCGCGACCCTCGGCTCATTGTTGACACGGTCGGTTGCACCCTCCCATCCTGACTCGAAATTGGTCTCACGTTCGACTACGGCGTGTCGCTCCTCCTTCAAGCCCCGATCGCCCCCGAGGTCGCAGCCCAATCGTCGGCCCGTCCGACCAATCCACGTGGGACCGGGCTCGGGAACCCGCTGGGTCAGCCACTGCTGGACCCGCTCGGGTACGTTCGGGACGACGCCTACTTGCGTGTCCCCATCCACGCCGACGACCAGCGATACCTCAGTTTGCGCGGCGACGAAATGAAGGAGTACCTCCGCGAGGTCGTCGACATCTCCCTGGATGACCGCGATAGCGGGAACGTCTTCTGGGGGCGCAACGCCGGAACAGCGGGACACGTCGCCGCTCAGGATTGGCTTGAGGACTATTTCCGTCAGTACGGGCTCGAGGACATCCGCCGAGAGAGGATGCAGCTTCCGACCCAGTGGCACCCCCAGTCGTACGAGATCACCTTCACGAGTGGCGGCCAGTCGTTCCAACTCGAGTCCGCCCGGCCGGCCCGACTGGGCGACTCCACCCCCTCACAGGGGCTGGAGTGGGAGCTGATCTGGGCCGGACAGGGACTCCCGGCCGACTTCGTGGGCAAGGACGTCCAGGGCAAAGCCGTGCTCATCCAGGACATCCCACTTCCGGGCGAGATCAACCACTCGCTCCGAAATGAGGAATCGGTGGAGCGGGCCTTCGAGCTCGGGGCAGCCGCCGTCGGCATCATGTACGGGATCTCCGACAACTTCTCCATTTGGGAGGTCGTGGGCGGCGGGCCCGGCTTCAACATCGGGTACGAAGACGGACGGCGCCTCGAAATACTTGGGGACGGCCAAACCGTGCGGGTCAACTACAAACTCGACGTCGACATGGTCGGCGGTCTCGAGGGCGCGCACGTCTGGGGCACCCTGCCGGGCATGAGCGACGAGAATAGGGAAATTTCCCTGAAGGCAGGGGAGGTCCAGCGCCTGCCGAAGTAAGGCGGCCCGAGTCGAAGCGGACGGGAACGGTGAAAAAAGTGTTACCTATCCTGAGTCTACAACTCCCCACCCCACACTGCATCCCGACCTCATGGCCCTCATCAGCGCACAGAATCTTGAAATGGCGTACGGGGACCACGTGCTCCTGGACAACGCCACCCTGCACATCGAGCGGGGCGAACGCGTCGGTCTATTGGGTCGAAACGGCACGGGCAAATCGACGCTGTTGAAATTGCTGGCCGGAAAGATGCTGGTGGACAGCGGATCGGTCATCTATGAATCCGGCCGCCGGGTGGCTCTACTCGAGCAGCGAATTGAAGCCGATGTGACCGGGACCGTGGATACGGTCATCCGGGCCGGGCTCGAGGCGGCCAGGCAAGAGGATCACCACGTCCAACGCCTATGCTCCGTCCTCCATTTAGAACCGGACAAGGTGTTTTCAGAACTTTCAGGCGGACAAAAGAGGCGTGCGTTCCTCGGCCGTGCGCTCGCGGCCGAGCCCGACGTGCTTCTTCTCGACGAGCCTACCAACCACCTGGACGTCGAGAGCATCGAGTGGCTGGAGTCCTTCCTGGCGCGCTTCAGGGGAAGCCTTCTGTTCGTCACCCACGACAGGACATTCTTACAACGGCTGGCGACGCGCATTGTCGAGCTGGATCGGGGCCACTTGCACTCGTGGGCGTGTGACTACCCCACGTACTTGCAGAGGAAAGAAGAGCTCCTCGAGGGAGAAGAGAAGGAGCGCGCACTTTTCGACAAGGTGCTGGCGCGAGAAGAGGTGTGGATCCGCCAGGGAATCAAGGCACGCAGAACCCGGAACGAAGGGCGGGTGCGCGCGCTCGAGCAGCTCCGCAAGGACCGGGCGGCCCGTCGGGAACGGGCGGGCACCGTGAATATGAATATCCAAAAAGCTGAGCGGTCGGGCACCAAGGTCATCACTGCGCAGTCCGTGTCGTTCGAGTACGATGGCACGCCGATCGTCTCCGGGCTCAGCACCACCATCGTGCGTGGCGACAAGGTGGGCATCATCGGCCCGAACGGATGTGGAAAAACCACGCTGTTGAATCTTCTTCTGGGCCGGCTGGCTCCCCAATCCGGCTCAGTAAAACACGGCACCGCGCTCGATATCGCCTACTTCGACCAGCACAGGGAGCAACTCGACGAATCGGAGACGGTCGTCCAAGCCATCGCGGGGGGCAACGAATACATCGACTTGGGTGGCGAACGTAAGCACGTGATCGGCTACCTACAGGATTTCCTCTTTTCTGCGGAGCGGGCCCGTGAGTCCGTGCGGAATCTGTCGGGTGGGGAGAGGAACCGCCTGCTCCTGGCCCGGCTCTTCAGCAGGCCGGCCAACGTGCTCGTGCTGGACGAACCCACGAACGATCTGGATACCGAAACCCTCGAGCTTCTCGAGGCGCGACTGGTGGAGTACGCCGGCACCGTCCTCGTGGTGAGCCACGACCGGGCGTTCCTCGACAACCTCTGCACGTCCTCACTCGTTTTCGAGGGGGACGGGGTGGTCGAAGAGTTCGTGGGCGGTTACTCCGACTGGAAACGGACCGTAGCCGCCAGGGTGGAGCCGCCCGCAAGGAAGGGCGCACGGCCCAGTTCGCTCCGTACGGGGGGCCCCGAAGCGCGCGAAAAGCCGAAAAAACTCACTTGGAACGAGAAACGGGAGTGGGAAGAGCTTCCGGCCCGGATCGAAGTCATGGAGGCCGAACTGAGCGAACTCCATGAGCGGATCGCCGAACGCTCGTTTTTTCAGAAGAGACAGGAGGAGATCCGGCCGGCAGTAGAGCGATCGCAAGAGCTACCCCAAGAGATCGACGAAGCGTTGACGCGCTGGGCGGAGTTGGACGAACGAAGCTGAGGACCGATCGGCCACGTCAAGCAGCATCGCCACCCCCGCGATCTTCGAGAACGCACGCACCGGCCGTATCTTTCTGGCTTACGCCGTGTCGGGCGGAATCGCCATCGCCATCGCCATCGCCATCGCCATCGCCATCGCCATCGCC
>Ga0114999_10001106_pt1 | contig 37962 bp, 31 predicted proteins | sample ArcticOcean_MG_C_3_FD_89820 | JGI IMG/M metagenome (GOLD analysis project Ga0114999, IMG submission 89820) | Marine microbial communities from western Arctic Ocean - ArcticOcean_MG_CB8_126 | ecosystem: Environmental > Aquatic > Marine > Oceanic | place: Arctic Ocean: Canada Basin | collected...
AAGCCAGTCTTCAGCTTCGAACGCCTTTTCCCAGTTTAGATCGCCCGCTACGGCTTCTTGTAAGCGCTCGTGGGTACGATCGAGATCATCACAGATCTTGTTAATGCTCGGCAATGCATCTGTCGCGAGATCGGATATCGATTGCGGGATTTCGCCTAGGGCAAAGCGATGGATCTCTAGTTCGTCATCACGAGGTTCATAACCCAACGTCTGTAACTCGGCCGCCAACAAGTCTAATGCGGCTCGCAGCAAGGCCGTTTCCATAGACATGTTGGTTGCCAGCGTCACTAACTCGGGGGCACGGGCAAAGCGTTGCGCAAGGCTGCCAAGTACGGTGTTGATATGCTCGAGCCATTGCAATGTGCCATTCACGCGCGCCGACACTGAAAAGTGATTCTGAGTTTTGTCGGCCAGATGATGAGCTTCATCGATAATGTAGATGCAATCTTCAGGTTCTGGGAGAACGGCACCACCGCCTAGGGCAAGGTCGGCTAGCACTAGGTCATGATTGGCGACGATAACGTCGACACCGTCCATGGTATTGCGGGCGCGAAAAAACGGGCACTGTTTGAAGAAGCTGCAGCGGTTGTTGCTGCAACCGCGGTGATCAGTCGTCACGGGACGCCACGCGTCATCGAGCATGCCTTCTGGCCAACTGTCGATCTCACCGTTCCATTCGCCTTGCCCGTAACGATTCAACATTTCCTGATACAACGCGGTGTGGTCTGCGCTTGCCACGTCAAAGAGCGGTATCTCTTGTTGATTTGTGTACTTCAAGTGGTCGTCCAAGCGTTTCAGACACAAATAGCGGCCTCGCCCTTTGGCGAGACTCAACGTGAAGTCGAGCTGGGCGTTGTGCTGGATGTCTGGAAGGTCTTGGAGGGTGACTTGCTCTTGCAGCGCGATGGTTGCGGTGCTGATCACGACTGTTTTTCCGAGGGCTTTGGCTAGTGGGATCGCAGCGAGACAATACGCGGCGGTCTTACCGGTGCCGGTACCTGCTTCGATGACGGTGATCCTGTCGCCATCCGCTGCCAGAGTCCGTGCTATCTGCGCAACCATCTCGCGTTGGCCACGACGGGCTTTGAATCCTCTCGCGTCCAGCCAAGCGCGGTACGCCGATTGAATAGTGTCTTTGACTTCATCGGTGAGCGCCGTGCTCATGGTATGGCGTCTGCTAACATTGCGCTGGAACGGGCCGCAAGCTTAACGTCAGTCTCTGGTGGTTGGCCACCATTGAGTGGCTCCGCTGTCTGTGAGACATTCTCTGTATGAATAGATCATCCATTGCACTCATTAGCCTATTGATTGTCTCATCGTCCGCGTGTGCGGCGTCCGAGGATCTCGCCGTTACGCTGACGGCGCCTACTGGATTCAGTGTAGAGACATTACCTTTCGCCGTGCCCAACGCGCGGCAAATGGCGCTCACTGATAATGGCTCGCTCATTGTCGGTACACGACGAGGCGGCAGCGTCTACGCAATACAGGGCGCACTAACCGAGATCCAGCCAACCGTAGTCGAACTCTTTCGCGATCTTACGTCACCCAGCGGTCTGACAGTGCACAACGGCGACCTCTATATCGGCGCCGTGAGCCGAATCATTCAGGTGCCCGATATAGATGCCAATTTAACGCCGAATCCAGCACACCGTGTCATCACCGAGTCGCTCCCAGATAAGACCCACCACGGCTGGAAATACCTAAAGTTCGGCCCGGACGGAAAGTTGTATGTGCCGGTTGGCGCGCCGTGCAACGTTTGCCTTTCCGACGATCCAAGGTTCGCCTCGATCTTGCAGATGGATCCCGCGACTGGATCTACCAAGATTTGGGCGCACGGAATAAGAAACACCGTGGGTTTTGATTGGCATCCAGAGACCGGCGAGATGTGGTTCAGTGACAACGGCCGCGACATGTTGGGAGACGATGTGCCGTCCGAAGAATTGAACGTCAGCAGCACCGCCGGGCAGCATTTTGGCTTTCCATATGTACATGCTGGCGACATCCCAGACCCGGAATTTGGCAAACAACCAGGTGCCTACACGCTCGATTTCGTAGCCCCAAAAGTGAAAATCCAGGCCCATTCGGCGGTTCTGGGCCTCACCTTTTATACCGCGACCCAATTCCCCGAGCAGTATCAGGGGGCCATATTCCTCGCCGAACATGGCTCGTGGAACCGCGGCGAAAAGGTCGGCTATCGGGTGAGTAGTGTACGTATCAACGACGACGGTAGCACGGACTATGCGCCGTTCGTGAGCGGCTGGCTCAATGGCCAATCCGTTTCCGGTCGACCCAATGACGTGCTGGTGACACCAAACGGGGATCTACTCGTATCGGATGACCAACAAGGGGTGATTCACCGGGTACGCTACATTCCGTGAGCAGGATCGCTAGCGACCTCTGAAGCCGGAACACCAGCCTTTAGCGCCGCTTTCGCCTACCTCAAGGACGCGCCGAGCAATTCGCGCGCGATCACATGACGCTGCACTTCGCTTGGCCCTTCGCCAATGCGTCGAATGCGCATTTCACGGAACCAGCGCTCGAAGGGTAAGTCCTTAGCGACCCCCAACCCTCCAAACATTTGCATGCAGCGATCGACCACGCGCCCGCCCGCTTCGGTCGCCACGAGCTTTGCCATCGCCGCCTCCTTGCGATAAGAGTCTCCGCGCTGGGCTTTAGCGGCAGCCTCAAGCGTTATCCAGGTCGATGTCTTGATATCTATTTCGTTGTCGACCAGCATCCATTGGATGGCCTGCCTCGATGATAGCGGCGCGCCGAAGGTTTCTCTTTGCGGCACATACTCGAGCGCCATCTCCTGCGCCTTGATCGCGACGCCAATACATCCTGCCGCGTAGGGAATACGTTGGCGCGTAAGGCGGTCATTTGCTATGGCAAACCCCTTATTCAGCGCACCCAATATATTTGTCGCGGGAACCCGCATATCCTCGAATTGCAGTTCTGTCGCATAGTGCGCCGAGCGTAGGGTGTGCACGATTCGGCGTACGTGGAAGCCGGGCGTATCCGTGTCCACAATAAAACAAGTCACCCCGTTGCGCCCTTTGTCCGAGTCAGTCCGTGCAAACACGAGTCCGAACTGCGCTCGATCCGCACCGCTGATCCACAGCTTGCTACCGTTGACGATCCAATCGTCGCCGTCTTGCACAGCTTTGGTTTGGATAGCGCGTGCTGGGTCCGAACCGCCGGAGGGTTCACTCAAGCCAAAAAAGCCGCGCTTCTCGCCGCGCAACGTAGGATACAGGTAGCGCTCCTTTTGATCGTCGGTCGCCTCGAAGAGCTGTGCCAGCCCGGCCCCGCCGAACGTGCCATAGCATGGCGCATACAGGCCCGCGCGATGTTGCGCCATCTCGATGGCAACCAACGTACGCGTAACCAAGTCGATCTCAGGCCCGCCATATTCGGGCGGGATATCCAGACCGTACAAGCCCATCTCTTTGGTCTTCGCGATCAGTCTTTCACGGTCTTCGGGCGCCAACTCATCCGCATCCGGGTCAAGGTTGAGCTCCAGCGGCAGGACCTCTTCCTGAACAAATCGGCGCACCATACCGACGATCATTTCTTGTTCTTCAGTCAATTGCAGTTGCATTAGCTTGGACTCAACTTACCTAGTTTGATTGGTGGATTATTGACAGGCGCTGCGCCGTGATCGGCGATATGCACCATCATCAGCTCCTTGAAACGGCTGAGATAAGCGGTATTGACCTCCCATCGTACCGAGACGGCATCCACGGATTGTAAGATCTCTTGAACGACGCCTTTCAAGCCGAATTGGCTGTTACCCCCGGCAAAGCCGATGTAAATAACTTCGCCTTTGGCATCCGCCAGTTCGAAAACGCCGAGATTGCCGCGCAAGCGCAAAAGCGCTTGGTCTTTGGACACCCAATCTTTCGTGAGCCTCGTCGTCAGCACGTCAGTTTCACCGGATATCTACCTCGTTTTTTTGTTTCGGCATGATGGAAATCTCCATCGGTGCGAAATGTTCCATATCTATATCGATGAGATAGGGGCCATCGAGCTCCATTGCCGTCGTGAACGCCGATTCAAACTCGGCGACACTGCACACCCGTTCGCCCTGCACCCCCATGCTTTGCGCCATCTTCGCAAAGGCAACCTTGCCGAGATCGGTTTCATTGATCCGGCCAAATCGGTTGTCCTGCAACCAGCGCAACACCCCATAACCGGAGTCATTGAACACGCACACGATGAGCGGCACATTGTATTGCGCTGCAGTTGCGAGTTCCGTCGCATGATACATGAAGCCGCCGTCGCCGTGGATGACAACCGTCTTTCGGTTCGTTGCAATGGCTGCACCTAAACTCATCGGAAACCCTGGGCCTATCGCACCAGAGGTTGGGTTAATCGAAGTTCGTGGCTCATAAATCGGGAACTGCTGATTGCCCCAGTTGTAGGCAGAAATCGTTTGATCGCGTACGAACACCCCATCGCGCGGAAGCTTGGCCCGAATCGTATCCATCACTTGTGGCCAATCCGTGCCCAGGCGCGAACGCATAGCCCGCCGAACCCCCTCACGCGCTGCCCACAGCCCCTCATTGAACTGGCCATCATTTGGCAGTGCTTCCGGCAACTGCGCATTGATCGCGGTCAAAGCAGCTTTTGCATCTGCGACCACCCCAATGTGCGCCGTATGCGTCCGCCCAATCATGTTGCCATCAATGTCGATTTGAATGAGGTCGCCCGGCGGCGTCTGTTCTTGGAATTGCCCATCCACCGCGACCGCGAATTTTGTACCGATCGCAAGGGTCACATCAGCATCTTGAATGGCGTTGTAGATCCCCGCGCTATTGTAGTAGTTACCCATACACAGTTCGTGATCCTCGGCAATGACCCCGCGCCCGTCGACAGTGGTCAGTACCGGTGCATCGAGCTTTTGCGCCAACCCCTGCAATTCCTCGTGTGCCTGCGCGCTAATCACGCCACCACCGGCGATGATCACGCGCTTGGAGCTGGCTTTCAGTCGTTCAACCACCTTTTCGATAGCGGCCTCATCAGCGCCAAACTCGGCTTTGGGAAATGACACAACAAAGCGTTCGGTTTCCGCGTATTGCAGATCGATTGGGATTTCTATTGCACCGGGTTGCGGTCGACCCGTGAAAATATCGTTGACGACTGCATTGAAAGCAGGCCCTAGTTGGCTGATATGACGTGGACTCTCAACCCGCCGGCAAACTGCAGCCAGCATCGGCACCTGGTTTTCTGCCTCGTGCACATAGGCCAGCCCTTTGCCATAGAACGAGGTATCAGCCTGGCCTGTAATGACCATCACACGCGACGAGCCGAACTGGGCCTCATATAGACCGGTAACCGTATTCGACGTCCCCGGTCCCGTCGATGCAATAACGACACCAAGCTTGCCACTTGCTCGCGCGTATCCGTCCGCCGAGTGTGTGCCAGCTTGTTCATGGCGAACATCGATTATTTTCGTTTTTCCTAACCGGTTAATCGCATCCATCAATGGCATATTGTGAATACTCACAATGCCGAAGACGTGCTCGACGCCAAGTGTTGCCAATGCATCGGCAACTAAGTCCGCTCCAGTAAAACTCATACTGCTTCCTCAAGTACATCTAGGTCTATGTTGTATAGTTGTGCGACGTTTCCGCACAATATCGCTTGTGTTTGTTCTTCTGTTAAATTCTTGGTTTGCTCAACCAGCATCTCCTGAGACCAAGGCCAGGTGGAATCACTATGAGGGAAGTCATTCGCCCATAGCAAGCGCCGCCAATTCATATTGTTGGCAGACTTGAATGCCACCCAATCATCCTGGAAGGTTGTGTAAATGTTCTCGCTGAAATACTCCGATGGCTTTTTCTCGAGCGTCACACCCGGTGCAAGCCAACCGCGGTGGCGCTCATAAGCCTGATCCATCCGATAAAGGTAATGTGGCACCCAGCCGGCGTCCGCTTCGACGCAGACGACTTTGAGTTCAGGATAGCGCTCGAACACGCCGCCGAAAATTAGCGTGCCCATAATGTCCTGATTGCCACGGATGATGGAAAGAAACGTATTGATACGTGGGCCACGCGTATGCGAATTGCGCATCGTCAGGATGTGGAAGCTCAGCGGCAGACCGAGTTCGATGGCCATCTCCCACACCGGATTGTAGATCTCGGAGTCATAGTCCTCGACCGCCGGATCACCCGGCATCATCACACCGCGTAAACCTGCTTTATGTATCGCTTGGATGTCGGCGACTCCCTCGTCGGGGCTTCGCATCGCAGTCTGGCCACACCCGAGCAATCGGTCGGGATTCGACTCACAGAACTCGGTAATCCAGCGATTGTAGGCGTCGAAACAGGCTTTCTTGTAGTCAAAGTCGTCGTGGTTACAGATCACCATTCCGACGGTCGGATAGATGACCTCGGCAGCAACGCCGTCGCGATCCTGATCCGAGATTCGCGCCACCGGATCCCAGCCGCCGCGATGCAATTCATCGAACCTGACCCCGTCCATCGCTAACTCTTCAGCTGATTTGCCAGCCGCTGCAACCAAGCCCATCGCGATAGGGCGCTTCATTCCATCCACGACAAAGAGGTCGCCGGAGTTTGCGCTTATCATCTTCGGCGCTTTGTCGCGCCACTTCGGATCGATGTATCTGACGTACGTGTCCGGATGCTCGGTGATGTGCGAGTCCGCGGAAATCACTGGATAGCCCCATCCCACTCGAGTTCCCCTTCTTTTACTCCGCGCCGCGGGCTTGCTTGCCGCCGCTGACCTTCGTCTTTTACCCGAGTCCGCGATCTATGCACGCTGGATTAGTTAGACCGTCAAATATACAGTAATTGACGAAACGGGAGGACAACATGAAATTCGGTATATTTTACGAACACCAATTGCCACGAGATTGGGACGACTTCAGCGAACATAAGCTCATCAAAAACTCGCTCGACCAAATCGAGCTTGCTGACCAGCTAGGCTTCGACTACGCGTGGGTGGTAGAACACCACTTCCTGGAAGAGTACTCCCACTCATCCGCACCGGAGGTCTTTCTCGCCGCAGCAAGCCAGCGCACAAAAAACATCAGACTCGGGCATGGGATCATCCAGCTCACGACCAATCACCCGGCACGTGTGGCCGAAAAAGTGGCAACGCTTGATTTGGTCTCCGACGGCCGTGTCGAATTGGGTCTTGGCGAGGGGGCCTCGGTCACTGAGCTACACCCTTTCAACCTGCGGTTTCGCGACAAGCGAGACGTTTGGGAAGACGCCGTGCGTTGCACCTTGCCGATGTTCTACAACCATGGTTGGGAATACGAAGGCGAATTCTTCAGCTTTCCCAAACGTGCCGTCATTCCAAAACCACTGCAAAAACCACACCCACCGTTGTGGGTGGCATGCTCGCAACTGGAAACGATTAAGTATTCGGCGCACCGCGGCATGGGTGCGTTATGTTTCAAATTCGTCAATTTGGATGCTGCGAATGCCTGGGTGCATGCCTACTACAACACATTCACGCACCACCAGGAAAAACTGACGGACTATCAAGCCAACCCGAATATCGCCGTCGTCGCTGGATTCATGTGTGCGGAGACCGATGAATTGGCGTGGCAAAAAGCCGACGGTTGGACCTTCTTCCAATTCGCTTTGCGCCTTTACAACGCTGAAGGACCATTCGAACCAGGCACGATGAACTTCTGGGAAAGGTATGAGGAATGGAAGCAGACGCCTGAAGGACAAAAACGTACCGGTAGTGAACTCATCGGATCACCGGACACCATCCGCGAACGCCTCAAGGAGTTGGAGGATGCAAATGTCGACCAGGTGATCCTACTCAATCAAGCAGGCAAAAATACCCACGAAGACATATGCAACAGCTTGCGCTTGTTTTCCGAGGAGGTAATGCCGGAGTTTCACGAACGTGAAGCTGACCATCAACAGTGGAAGCAAGCCGTCCTTGCCGGCGAGCTCGAACTTGAGGAAATCGATACCGAGCCTTTCAACTTCTCACGCGGACGAGAGCCAACGAAAGCCTCTAGCAAAGCGGGACGTGACATGGTATCCGGCGTAACCGGGCGTCCAGGCTCGAAGGCAGTTTCCTAGTGTCACTTCCACGTGAAATCGCCCTCGAACCCGAGCAGATCGAGGATATGTTGACCGCCGACTGGAACATGCGCATCGCGACCGTCTCAGCCAGCGGCGAGATTAACCTAACCCCTATGTGGTTCGGCTGGGTCAACAACAAGATGTTCGTCACCGCGCGTGGGCAAAAGGTCGTCAACCTGCGTCGCAACCCAAAGTGCACCGTGCTCGTGGACCGCAACGAACGATTCCCTGAACTGCAAGCAATCATGATGCGCGGTACAGCAAAGATTCTGGAGAACGCAGACGAAGAAGCAGCCGAGCCAGATCTTGCGGCTGCGCGCGTACAGATGGGGAGCAAATACAACGGCGGTCATAGCGCGCCCGTCGACGATCCGCCGCCTAACGGTGCGACTGCCGGCGGCAGAAATCGGCGTTGGATCGTTTTCACGCCGCAGAAGATCGTCACCTGGGATAATTTCAAGTTGGATCGGCTGAGGAAGAAATAAACAGTCGGTCTGTTGTGAGAGCAGCTTTAGTTTATCTGTGTAGGACCTCAGCCATTTCGCGACACCTTGCTCTACCCGCGACTGGTGATCATCCGCCAGATGGATTCACTCGTCAGCGGCATATCCACGCTCGTTATCCCCAGCGGCGATAATGCATTGATGACCGCATTCACCACCGCCGGCGGTGCGCCACACGCGCCACCCTCGCCAATGCCTTTTATGCCAAGTTCATTGTTCGGATCGAGCACTTCATTGATGCTGACATCGATGTCTGACATGTGCGAGGCACGTGGCATGGCATAGTCCATCAAGCTGCCGGACAGAAGTTGGCCATCGGCATCGTAGACGGCGTGCTCCAGTAAGGTCTGACCGATGCCCATGGCCACCCCGCCATGCACCTGGCCGCTCGCGAGCAGCGGATTTATTACTCGGCCGCAATCGTCGACTGCGGTATATCGCAATATCTCAATGTGGCCCGTGTCGGTATCAATTTCGACCTCGCAAACGTGGCAACCGTTGGGAAACGTAAAACCCCCGCCGCGATCATAGCGCAAGAGTTTAGTAAGCCCTGCTCCGCCAAACTGCGGCTCGCTCGCCGCGCTCGCAACTTGCGCGAGCGTAACCCGCGATTGGTTCTCGCTCGTCGTAAACGCACAATCCGCATAACGAACCGTCTCGCGTAGCACTTGTAGCAAGTCCGCAGCAATACTCGACGCATCTTCCAACATGGCTTCGCATGCCTTTTTGACTGCTATGCCACCCATTTGAGACGATCGAGATCCACCCGTGCCGCCGCCGAATTTGACGAGATCGGTGTCGCCCTGAATGACATTGATCTTGTCGAAATCGATGCCAAGCTGGTCCGCCAGAATCTGCGAATAGGTAGTGCGATGCCCCTGGCCGTGGGAAAACGTGCCAACGACAACGTCAACTACACCATCATCCCGAACCGTGATACGGGCTTCTTCTTCCGGCCCGCCACCGCTCGACTCGACATAGTAACCAAGTCCCTTACCACGCAATTTGCCGGGCCTGGGCACAGCCGCGACACGGCAGCTCGACTTCTCAACCGCGAGATCCAACGTGTTGGCAAACTCACCGCTCGTTAAGTTCACACCGGAAGCGAGCTTGTACGGCATCTCAGTCGGCGTGACGAAATTGCGCTTGCGCAGATCGACCGAATCCATGCCTATCTGTCGTGCGGCAGCCTCAAGCAGACGTTCCATGACGTAACAAGCCTCCGGACGGCCAGCGCCACGATATGCCGCCACCGGCATCGTATTCGTATTCGTAAAAACTAGCTTAACGGAGTGATGTACATGTGCACAGCGGTATACGGTTCCAACGACACGGCCACCGGCCATGGTCGGCACAAATGGACCTGCGGCGGAGCAATAGCCGCCCAGGTTAGCAATCGTCTCGACCCGCAAACCGACCAATCCTCCTTCGGCACTGAAGCCGCCTGTGTACTTCACCGGCACACCTAAAGCCCGCGCTGCGAACAAACATATGCATGCTTCGGGATGGACCTCGCCACGGATCCCAAAGCCACCGCCGGTATCGAGGGAAATGACCCGAATGTCGCCAGGGTCGGTCTGGAAGATCGCTTTGCTCAGAATCTCTTGTTGTACCACGGCACCCTGGCTGGGGTTACACAGCGTATATTTGCCGTCTGCGTACAAACCAACGCACGTGCGCGGCTCGAGCGGGCTCGGGGCGACACGATTGTTGACCAGCTCGACCTCGACAATGTGATCCGCCTGTTCAAGTGCACGGTCGACGCCCACCGCATCGCCGTTTTCGTAATGCACGCACAAGTTGCTACCGTGTTCCGGGTGCAACACCGCGGTATCGGGATCTAAGCTCTGTCTTGGATCAGCATTCGCCGCGAGTTCATCAACGTCTAACTCGATGAGCTCAACTGCGTTGTTGGCCTGTTCAACGCTATCTGCCACTAAGGCCGCTACAGCCTGGCCAACGAAACACACTTTGTTTTCGGCCAGAATCGACCGACGCGGTATAAATGCAGGGTTGCCGGCGGCGGCGTTCAACACCGCCCGACACGGAAGGCCACCGAGATCTACCAGATCATCTGCGACATAAACCGCCAACACACCAGGCGCGGCCAAGGCCGCAGCAATGTCGAGGGATTTGATTTCGCCATGCGCAAACGGTGACCGCGCTACACGCAGATAACATTGATCAGCAAAAGAAAGGTCATCGGTAAATTGGCCGCCACCTGTTACCAGTCGCTGGTCTTCCTTGCGTGGAACACTTTGCCCAACACCGAATTTCACCCAGCTTGTGCCGCTTAGTTCTCGCCGACAACGGGATTGAACAATTTGCCGATCGGAGTGACTTCGATTTCGATCTCGTCACCGTGATCCATAAAAACAGGCGGTTTACGCGCCACGCCCACACCGCCGGGCGTGCCAGTAACGATCACGTCACCGGGTTCAAGGTCGACAAACGTTGAGCAGTATTCGATGATCTCCTCGAAGCCGTGGACCAGCAGTTCTGCCTTGGCGTTCTGCATGACCACGCCATTCAAGCGCGTCGTAATTTCCATCTGTGACAAGTCTCCAATCTCGTCGAGGGTCATCATCCACGGCCCAAACCCACCCGTGCTCGCGAAGTTCTTACCTGGCGTGAACTGGCTTGTTTGGTTCTGAAATTCACGAACGCTGCCGTCATTGTATATGCCGAACCCGATAACATGGCTCATCGCGCCAGCTTGTTTTATGCGGCGTCCACCCCTACCAATTATCATTGCGATCTCGCCTTCGAAATCCAACGTATTTGATTCGCGGGGGCGGATCATCGGTTGGTTATGCGCCACTTGCGCGGCTGCAAACCGCACAAATATGGTTGGAAAGCCTTCACCGCCGCGGCCCGTTTCTTCTTGATGCTCCTTGTAGTTGAGCCCGACACACATGATTTTGCGCGGATCGGTAATCGTCGGCGCATACGGCAACCCTTCTAATTCAACATCGGTATCGTCGCCGCACGAGTTGACGATCGAGGCGAGTGCGTCTGCTTCAATGGCAGCGCGCAAGCCGCTGTATTCGGTGCGCGCACCGGCATCAACCACGCCATTGCCGTTTGTGGTTACGTAACCAAAAGTGACCTGGCCATTGCGGACGAATGAAAGCCAACGCATAAAGTACTCCTAGAAAAGTGTTTTCGTATTAGTCAAACATGATGACGCTGCGGGCAATTTCGCCAGTCTCTAAAGCGGCCATACCGTCATTGATGTCTGACAGTTGGATGCGGTTAGACACCAAATCGTCCAAGTGCAACCTACCCTGAAGGTAGAATTCGACAAACCTCGGCATGTCGACACGGAAACGGTTCGAACCCATCATCGAGCCCTGAATCTTTTTCTCGAACAAGAAATCGACACCGTGCAAGGTGACCATATCGCCCGGCGGTATCATCCCAATCACCGTCGCGGTGCCACCGTGGCGCAGCATTTGAAAAGCCTGTTCTGCCGTCACCTTAAGGCCGATTGCTTCGAACGAATAATGCACACCGCCGCCGCTCAATTCGATGACCTGGGCAACCGCGTCGCCGCCACTCGCATCGACGACATCCGTGGCGCCAAATTTGCGCGCAAGTTCGAGCTTGGACGCCACCATATCAACTGCAATGATCCGACCTGCGCCGGCAATCACCGCGCCATTGATCGCAGATAAGCCGATGCCGCCGCATCCGATCACGGCGACGGTACTGCCAGGTTCGACCGCTGCGGTGTGGATAACCGCGCCGACCCCTGTTGTTACCCCACAGCCAATCAATGCCGCCCGGTCCATTGGCATGTCTTCACGAATCTTGACGACCGCATGCTCGTGCACGAGCATCATCTCGGCAAACGATCCCAACTGGGCGAACTGCGTGAGCGGTTGCTCGCCCTGGCTCAGTCGTGGGGGTTCGTCGTTCGAGCGATTCGTCTCAGGCTCCTGGCACAGCGACATATGCCCTGTTAAACAGCGCTCGCAATGGCCACAGAATACGGATAGGCAGGTAATGACATGATCGCCGGGTTTAACGTAATGCACATCGCTGCCGACCGCTTCGATCACCCCAGCACTTTCATGGCCAAGTACCATTGGCACTTGGCCGGGATAGGTACCATTAAAAAAGTGCATATCGCTGTGACAAATACCGGCGGATTTGGTGCGAACAAGCACTTCACGCGGACCAGGCTTGGAAACCTCAATGTCCTCGATCTCCATTGGCACATTTACTTCACGAAATACGGCTGCCTTCACAGGACTCTCCCTCTATTTCTATTTCTATTTCTATTTCTATTTCTATTTCTATTTCTAGTTCTAGTTCTAGTTCTGTTTGTATTCTATTTGTTGGCTGATCATCGGCTTCTTAGTGAGTTTGCCACAGACACTCCTATTGCGGCAAAACTACCGCAGGAGGTTACGCGTACGGCTCGTCTTAGAGGTTAGCCAGATCCCTGGCGACAATATGTTCAGCTGCGCTGATAGCGGCTTCAAGGCCGCGCGAATCTGCCCTGCCTTGTCCCGCAATATCGAATGCCGTGCCGTGATCCACCGACGTGCGGACGAAAGGAATCCCCAACGTTGCGGTGGTCGACTGGTGAAAGTTGTGCACTTTGATCGCGATATGACCCTGATCGTGATACAGCGCCAGCACGACATCGAATTCGCCCTCTATGGCGCGGTTGAACACCGAATCGGCCGGGAGCGGTCCGTGCGCGTCAATCCCTTCAACCTTCGCGGCCGCCACGGCCGGTACTAATTCGTCAATCTCCTCGCGCCCCAATATTCCACCTTCGCCGCCATGCGGATTGAGCGCCGCTACTGCTATACGCGGATTCGCCAATCCCCAAGACGACAAGGTCTGATGCACCAACTGCAGCTTGCTGAGCACGTTTGCCTGCGTGACGTATTGCGCGGCTTTAATCAGCGACTTGTGGGTGGACAAATGTGCGACGCGCAATCCTGGCGTCATGAGCATTGTGGCGGTCCATTCGACCTTGGCGAGTCGCGCCAGGATTTCCTGGTGGCCTAAATCATCCGTGTAGCCCGCTGCATGGATGGCTTCCTTATTGAGTGGGCACGTGACCATGGCAGACAGCTCGCCGGCAAGGCACGCCTGCGCCGTCCATTCAACCGTTCGGACCGCGATCTCGCCACAGGACGCTTGTACTGTCCCAAATTGAAAGTCTGCTGGTTGCTCGATGCCAATATCGACCAATGCGATGCCGTCGCCCGCTGCAGATGCGTGACCCACAACTGCATAATCCGGGAGCGTAACCTGTGCCGCGTGTGCACCCTGCTCGAGCGACCACTGCGCGCCAACCAACAACCACGGGATCTGCGGGCGCGGATGCGCCGCGATCGTTCGCGCGGCTACTTCAGGGCCGATTCCCGCCGGGTCGCCTAACGTAATGCCAATCGGCTTCATGATTTATCCAATGAATTCATTTCATTTACCTGCAAGCTAAGTCTATTTGCAACCAATACTGTATTTATATACAGTTCTCTTATGGCACAACGCTTCAGCACCTCGGTGGCCAGGGCGTTTTCCCACGCACAACAACGGGTGCCCGTGTTCGGCACGCTAAGGGCTTTCATGCAAGTGCTCAATGATTTGATGGCCTGTTTTCGTTTGTATGCAGTGTGTGAAGACTGCCACCGCATGGTTCCACTCAACCTGCCCGACCTAGTTGAACGCGAAGGTGGCAACTATCCAATTAGCCGATTGCGCATGCGCCTATGGTGCCAGGATTGCCAGTCGCGTAGCCAGGCGTTACGCATTGTCTACGTAGGGCCCGAGGGACGGCAAGTGACTTTTCGCTACACGCGCTGACCGTCAGCGCTTTCGTGCACTAGAGAATCTCGGTTGAGACCAGCGTCAGTCCAAACCCTTCGACACCAACATATTCCACTTCACGTCCGGCGATGAGGCGTATCTTGGAAAGCCCAAGATCGCGCAGTATCTGTGCGCCAACTCCGACCTCGAGCCACTGACTGCGCCGTTCTTCTTCTTTGCTCTGGTTGGCCAGGTTCTGATGCGGTACGCCGACGAAACCAGTACGTAAATAAATCATGACGCCACCGCCGAGTTTTTCAATCCGATCTAATGCGGCGTCCAGCAAGTTTTGATCGTGTTCTGTCTGGGAGCCAAAAATATCGTCGACCAGTCTTTCCCGGTGAATGCGAACGGGCACCGAATCAAGTTTGTTAAGCTCACCAAAGACCAGTGCGACATGCTCTGCGTCCTCGAACTTGGTTTTGTAAGCGAACGCTTGAGCCGGACCGATACGCGTCGTAATCGAAAATTCATAGCTGCGCTCGACGAGTTGCTCACGCACTTGCCGATATGCAATCAAATCGGCAATTGTGATGATCTTCAGGTTGTGCTCTTGGGCAAAGGCTAGCAGCTGTGGGAGTCGTTGCACCGTCCCATCATCGTTCACGAGCTCGGCCAACAATCCGACTGCGGGAAGATTCGCCAACGCGGCAAGGTCCGTACCCGCTTCAGTATGGCCAGACCGCACGAGGACGCCGCCGCGTCGTGCAACGAGCGGAAAAATGTGTCCCGGGCGGACAAAATCGTCTGGCCCAACGTTGTTGTTCGTGAGCGCTTGGACGGTCGCGGCTCGTTCTTCGGCCGAAATACCAGTCGTTAAACCTTCGTTGTAGTCGATCGATATGGTAAACGCGGTGCTCATCGGCGCGTTATTGCGCGCAACCATCGGATCCAGGTGCAGTTTTGCCGCTTGCTCTTCCAATAGCGGCGTACACAAAATCCCGCTCGTATGACGAACCATGAACGCGACCGCCTCTGAGGTTGCCTTGCTGGCAGCCATTATGAGATCGCCTTCATTTTCGCGATCGTCGTCGTCGACAACAACGACCATTTCTCCCGCCGCAATCGCGGCGACAGCGTCATCAACGGTATTGAACTGAGCGTCCATAGGCTTCAAATGTTCCAACTCGAGCGGGCGCGCAGATTACCACAGAAAGCGGCATTGCTCAGACCCGAGATCTAAATCGCCTCGGCTTCGCGCAGGGCCGCTATCTGCGCTTCGTCGAGATCTAACAACTCATGCAAAACCTCATCGGTATGTGCGCCCAGCGGTGCCACATCTTGCGGACCAGGCGCATCCAAACCTTGAAAACGAATCGGGGTACTCATCAACAACACATCCGCCGATGTCTCTTGTGGGTGCCAATGCAGCGAACCACGTTCGTGCATGTGCGGATCGTCAACGACATCAGCTAGGTTTTGGACCGGCGCGCAAATGACATCATGCTGTTGCGCGATCGCGAATATTTCATCTTTGCACAATGGTTGGGTCCAACGCTCAATCTGCCTGTCGAGCTCGTCCATGTTTTGCGCACGCGATTTCATATCGACAAAACGTGCATCGTCGATAAGCTCTGGGCGTTGCATCGCGACACACAGATTGCGCCAATGCCCATCGCGTATACAAATCATCGCCACATGGCCGTCGTTGGCACGATAAACATTGTAGGGTGCCGCGGAGAGAGCTGGATGTCGGTTCCCCGTACGCGGGCGCTGTTCACCGGCTTGGAAATACGCGCCTAACGCCGTACTCAACGTCGGGAACACGCAGTCTTGCATAGAGATATCCAGGACCGCGCCCTGCCCGGTTTGCTCACGTTGATAGAGTGCAGATGTGATTCCCGCATACAAATGAATGCCGCCTAAGAAGTCGCAAAGCGCAGCGCCCGTCTTTAACGGCGGGCCTTCGCCCTCACCCGTAATGCTCATCACCCCAACCATGGCCTGAATCGTGATGTCCATGCCCAAGTAATCACTGTAGCGACCAGTTGCGCCATAGCCAGTGCTGGCCGCATACACCAGCCGTCGATTGAGCGCGCACAGCGTGTCACTGCCCAACCCATAGTCCGCCAACGTACCTGGCGCAAAATTCTCCAATAGCACATCAACGCCGCACACGAGTTGTTTGAGCAGATCTTGTCCCTGACTACTCTTGATGTTGAGAGTGATGCACTCCTTGCCTCCGTTGAGCAGCGAAAAAGCAAAGTTCGCAGAGGTTGACTGCGCCCGCGTGCGCAATGGTTCGCCAATCCGAGACTCGACCTTTATCACCCGAGCCCCCGCTTGGGCCAGTAGGAAACCGCAGTATGGCCCGTTGTAGACTTGACCAAAATCTAGCACGGTGATGCCCTTTAATGGCTGAGCTACAGTCATGTCTAACAACCCCTCGAAAAATGATGGAATTAAATATCAAAAAACCGATCCTACCAAATTAGGCAAGTTCGCGAATCATAGCAGCCCGCTGAAACCAGGCTGATAGATTCTGGCCATGGATGGCTCACCAAAAGTTGGCGCGCTAATCGAGGACGTACGTGCTCGATTAGTCGTAGGGGCCCCACAGAACAGGGATGTTCTGAAAAATGGTTCTTAGAACCATTTTTCAACAAGCTTAAGATTCAAGACCGATTCAAGGGATCTGCACCATACGCAGTTTGGATAGGCTAAAATGGACGGACCGATTCACAAAGATTCGAATCAGTCACAACTGAGCGCCCTCAGCGTTGGCAGAATAATTCCTTCGCGACGTCACAAAAATCACCCACCAAATGGACCAGGACAACGCTTGAGTGCTATCGCCATTGACTTACCGGAAGAAGTCACAGCAGCACGCGACGGAATCATCGCGTTTGTCGATCAAGAAGTTATCCCGCGGCATGAGAACAATCGCGATTTATTCGAGGACTCGCGTAATCTATACGAAGACAATGGCAGTTATTCCAAACCATTAGAGACCCTGATCGACGAGGTCCGACAGACCGCAGCAAAGGCCGGTTTCTACCAGATGTGCGTGCCGGAGAAACTTGGTGGAGGCGGCCTTGGTCACCTCGCCTACTACGTCGCATGGGAAGCACTGTTCCACCATTGCGGGCCGAAGAATTGGTTGATGCTGTATGCCTTGTCCCACTGGGCCTTCGGCCCAAGCCGCCTGCTCGAACAAGTCACACAACAAGCCAAAGAAAAAATTCTCCCAGGTTTGATGGACGGTTCAAAGTCAATGTGTTTTGGCTTGTCGGAGCCCAATGCCGGCTCCGATGCCAGCATGATCAAGACCAAAGCCGTACGCGACGGCGACGGTTGGCGGATTACCGGACGCAAGATCTGGACGACCAATTCGCGCGTCGCAAACCACTGCATCGTTTTCGCTGTCACAGACGTCGAAAAAGCTGCAAACAAGCAAGGTGGTATATCCGCCTTCCTTGTCCCGACCAGCGATCCCGGGTTCACGGTCCAACGGGTAATCAAGATGTTCGGCCGTGTGGGCGGAGACGAAGCAGAATTGACCCTCGACGATATCTACGTCGAGCCATGGCAAGTTGTTGGTGAATTGGGGCAAGGATTCAAAGCCGCGCTATACGGTGTCTCGCTCGGTCGCATCTACAATTCTGCCCGCGCCGTCGGCACGGCCCGCTGGTCATTGGAACTTGCGTTGGATTATGCGAAAACGCGTGAAGCCTTCGGCAAGTCGATTGCCGAATACCAAGCCGTCACCTTCCCATTGGTCGAAAGTGCAACTGAAATACACGCGGCACATTTGATGGGAATCAACTCGGCCATGTTGCTTGATCGCGGCGAACTTGCCATCAAAGAATTGAGTATGACAAAAGCCTTTTCAGTGCAAGCGGGCTTCAAAGCGGTCGACCGCGCGATGCAAGCACACGGCGCGATGGGCTTTACCAACGAATTGGGTCTTGTCGATGGGTGGCACGCCTTGCGCGCCGTCAATGTCGCCGATGGCACCAACGAAATATTGAATCGCACCGTTGCGCAGCGGATGCTCAGAGGGGATCTAGAGCTCTAAAGTCTGCCTGCACCCATAACTTGGTGGGGTCAACTCACAAGCAAGAACCATTTGAAGCGCCGCGAAGGGCTGGTATGTTGTTAGGTTACAAATAAGAAATCGTGCGCTAAGCCGTACGACGGGGAGACGACGTTGACCTTCAAGGCATTACTCATAGCCAACCGTGGTGAAATCGGCATCCGTATTGCGCGCGCCGCAGCCGATCTAGGCATCCGCACGGTCGCCATTTACCCGCAGGACGACGAGGCTAGCTTGCACGTTCAGGCTGCAGACAGCGGCCACCTTTTGGCCGGACACGGTGCCCGCGCCTACCTCGATGCAGAGGCCGTGATCCAAGCAGCCACAGCCAACGACTGCGACGCAATCCACCCCGGTTATGGGTTTCTCTCGGAGCAAGCCGATTTCGCCCGCCAATGCGCAGCCGCAGGAATTACCTTCGTCGGACCAAAAGTGGACCACTTAGAGTTGTTTGGCGACAAAGCGCGTGCCCGCCGAGCCGCATTAGAAACCGATGTGCCGGTCTTGAGCGGAATCGATCGCGCTGTGAGCATCGAGGAAGCACGGGAATTCATGCAATCTCTAGGTCCGGACGGCCGGATCATCATCAAAGCTTTGGCCGGCGGTGGCGGCCGCGGCACAAGCGCGGTAACCGACCCCAACGAACTCGACAACATCTACGAGCGCTGTCAGCGCGAAGCCCAGGCGGCCTTTGGTATTGGCGATGTGTATGTAGAGGAGTTTCTACCCGCCGCGCGACACGTCGAAGTGCAAATCCTCGGTGACCTCCACGGTGGCGTGGCGCATTTGAGCGAGCGCGAGTGCAGTATCCAACGACGCAATCAAAAGGTCGTCGAAATCGCACCAGCGCCTGGCCTCGATACAACATTACGCGACCAGATCATCGGTGCGGCGGTGCGTTTCGCAGAATCGGTGGCATACAGTAATCTCGGGACGTTCGAGTTTCTCGTAGACGTGTCCGGACCTAAGCCAACCCAGCCGTTTGTATTCATTGAAGCCAACGCCCGACTACAAGTCGAACACACCGTCACAGAGGAAGTCACCGGAATCGACTTGGTGCAGTCGCAAATTCGTCTTGCCGCAGGCGATTCATTGGCAACCCTCGGGCTGGACGACCAAAGTCGCCTGACACCACGCGGCTACGCCATTCAAGCCCGCGTCAACATGGAGACGATTGGTGAGGACGGCGCACTACGTCCTGCCAGCGGCGTACTGACCGCCTACGACGCGCCAAGTGGGCCGGGCATTCGTACCGACGGGTTCGGCTACTCAGGCTACAAAACGAGCACTGCGTATGATTCGCTACTCGCAAAGGTCATCGCCCATTCAAGCGCGACCGATTTTGCGCCCGTCGTCACCCGCGCGCAGCGCGCGCTAGCGGAGTTTCGCATCGAAGGCGTAGGTAACAACATCGCGTTCTTGCAGAACATTCTCGGCCACGATGACTTCGTCAATGCGGCCGTGCACACCCGTTGGATAGATGAGAACATCGCAGCGCTTGCCCTACCAGGGGCATCCAAGCCGCGTTATGTCACGTCCGAAATACCACAAGCGACGGATGGCGGTTTCGCCGGTGCACGAGTCGATACCAGCGACCCCCTCGCACTGTTCAACCACGACGCTAAGGTCAAGGCGGAACAAACAACCAACATCGAAACCCCGGCAGAGCCTCAAGTAGCCGGACCGAACGGAGCGCTTGGGTTGAGTTCGCCGATTCAAGGAACCATCGTTAGTATCGAGGTCTCGGTTGGGGACGAAGTTCGTGATGGCCAGCCCGTTGCAGTTGTTGAAGCCATGAAGATGGAACACCTCATCGCTGCGAAATTTGACGGCGTTGTCCGTCAGATCACGATGGAAGCGGGCGATGTGGTGCGCGAGGGCTACCCCATCGTTTTTATCGAAGAAGCCGAAGTAACCGGCGGCATGACAACGGCTGCCGAAGAATTGGATCCAGATTTCATTCGCCCGGATTTGGCAGAAGCTTATCAGCGCCATGCGTTAACCCTCGACGAAAACCGTGAGGAGGCTGTGCAAAAACGCTATAGCCGTGGCTACCGCATGCCGCGAGAGAACATTGCCGAGCTCATGGATGAGGGATCATTCAAGGAATACTGGCCCCTCATCGTTGCCCGCCAACATCGGCGCCACGACATGGAAACGCTGCGCAAACAAACGCCTGCCGACGGATTGCTCGCGGGCACCGGGACGATCAACGCGGATCTCTTTGGCGAAGAAGCGGCGACTGCAATGGTCGTACATTACGACTACACGGTGCTCGCCGGCACGCAGGGTGGGCGCAACCACTACAAACAGGATCGCATGTTCGAGTTGGCAAATCGTTTCCGGATACCCCTGGTGCTGTTCGGAGAAGGTGGCGGTGGACGGCCAGGCGATGATTCCACGGGGCCCGGCGTTGCCTTCGATACCCGTACCTTCACAACCTTTTCGAAGCTCTCGGGCTTAGTGCCCATGGTGACAATCATCAACGGCCGCACGTTTGCCGGTAACACCGCGCTCGTAGCCTGTTGTGATGTGATCATCGCGACCGAAGGTACAACGGTCGCAATGGGCGGCCCGGCCATGATCGAAGGCGGCGGACTAGGCATCTACACACCCGAAGAAGTCGGTCCGATGTCATTTCAAGTGCCTAACGGCGTCGTGGATATTCTGTGTAAAGACGAAGCACACGCGGTGCAGGTCGCAAAAAAGTACCTCTCCTACTTCCAGGGCACTGTGGCGGAATGGGAAGCCCACGATCAACGGTCATTGCGCCACGTGGTGCCTGAAAATCGCCTGCGTTTGTACGACATGCGGGACATCATCAACACCCTCGCAGACAAAGATTCCGTTCTCGAGATTCGTGAGAAATTTGGCATTGGGGTAATCACCGCGTTCATTCGCGTTGAAGGTCGAGCGATGGGCGTTATTGCCAACAACCCGCACCACCTAGCCGGCGCGATAGACTCCGATGGCGCCGACAAAGGCGCCCGCTTTATTCAACTATGCGACGCCTTTGACATACCGATCTTAAGTCTCATGGATTGCCCAGGAATGATGGTTGGCCCGGATGTCGAGCGCACCGCGTTAGTGCGACACTGCGTGCGTATGTTTAACGCTGGGGCAAATCTAACGACGCCTCTTTTTGGCGTTGTCGTCCGCAAAGCGTATGGCTTGGGCGTGCAGGCGATGTGCGGGGCCAGTGCGCTGGTCGGTTTCTTCACGGTTGCGTGGCCAACGGCCGAATTCGCCGGGATGAACATCGAAGGCTCGGTAAAGCTTGGCTTTCGTAAAGAGTTGATGGCAATCGAAGACCCCGAGGAGCGCTTGGCGGAGTTCGAGGACCGCGTCGCCCGTGCCTATGAAGGTGCAAAGGCCGTGAACGCCGTTACCGGAGGCGGCTTGGACGACGTGATCGATCCGGCAGATACGCGCGAATGGATTGCGCATAGCCTAAAACGCATCCCGCCTGTACCGCCGCGCACCGAAAAGAAGTATCCCTACATCGATACCTGGTAACGCATATTAGTGGTCGGCCCTGCCTCGCCTCCTGAGGGCGAGCGGCGAGCGGTGAGGGCGAGCGGATTAGGAGGCCGGCTTGGCTTCGACTTCTTTAACTTCGGTTTGCTTAACTTCGGCTTGCTTAGCTTCCATTTGCTTCGCTGCTTCTTTCTGCGGATTACCCAAGCGTAGCGGCTTGCCCCGACCCTGTGGGTCCTGTGAAGACACCCCGTTGGGGATGTATTGGATTTCATTGCCGGCCTTCAAAAACCGATCAATGTCGTCGGCCAAGGCGTCGCGTCTAACTGCTGCGGTCGTCTCTACCTGTAACTTCTTCTTCACTTTCTTCTGCCTTGTTGGCCTTCTTAAGTTTTTTTGCGTCGCGTTTTTTTTGCTTTGCAATTTCACGTTGACGTTTCTCGTGCGAATAATTAGGTTTTTTCAAGATTTCCCTTGCTTGTATGGGATGCTGCCAGTCTTTGTCCGTCTACTAATCTCGCAAAGTAGGCGGTACAGGTTAGGCATTGTACACGACTGGGCGTTGAGATTTTCCACTAAATACGGCAATGGGGTGTATGCAAAAAAGATCGGACAACACGCGCGGCGGCGCGTATAGTCCGCCCGGCTTAGAAACCCCGCCCCGATTTTCTCCTTGAGTGTTTCCTCATTGTTAGTCCATCGGCAATCGCTTCTAGACGTTAGCTCGTTGACACGGTGTCAGCGTACAACGAAATACCCGTACGAATTGACTGCCGGGAATACGTACGATTAACGGCTCGAAGAGCCATGGAGATAACTTTAGTGAAATTGTACGTAGGTAACCTACCTTGGAGCACGACCGACAGCGACCTTGAGAATCTATTCAGCGCTATCGGCGCCGTGGATTCTGCAACCGTCGTTACCGACCGCGATAGCGGTCGTTCGCGTGGTTTCGGTTTCGTGGAAATGTCGCAAGAGGATGGCGCTCGCGCCATATCCGAATTAAACGGATCACAGCTCGAGTCCAGAGAATTGCGCGTCAACGAGGCTCAAAACAAGGAACGTAACTAGCCCATCGTTCGTAAGTCGCGGGGTCGGAGCAAAAATTCTCAGAATTTTTAGCCCGACCCCTTTATCCCTCCGCATGAGCGAGATTATGGCGCACCCGGTAGGATTCGAACCTACAACTCTCGGCTTCGAAGGCCGATGCTCTATCCAGTTGAACTACGGGTGCAGTAGAACTCTCGCATCGCATACGGCGATGGGTCTTGCCTTATGAAAATCCATCTAATCAAGCTGTGACCTAACTGCGCAGCAGCCGCCCAGGTGCTGCCCCACTATGCTCATTGTTGGTGAGCAGAACTTCGCCATTGACGATGGTGTGCATGATGCCATCTGCTGTTTGCTTCAAGCGCTTTGCCCCTGACGGGAGATCGCTTACAACCTGCGGCAATCGAGCACCGACCGTCGCGGGGTCAAATACCAGTAAATCCGCAGCCAACCCTTGGCGCACCAGTCCACGATCATGCAGCCCCCACATCGTGGCAGTATTGTAGGTCAACTGGCGCACAGCATCTTCAAGCGTCAGCGCCTGCTTCTCACGCACCCAATAGCTCAGCATATGTGTCTGCAGCGAGCTATCCATGATCTGTGATACGTGCGCGCCAGAATCGGAAAAAGTCACCACCGATCGAGGATGTTTAATCATCTCGATAACCTGATCCATATTCTCGTTCGCTAACGGCTGCCGGAAAAACAGCTTGAGGTCGTGCTCAAGCGCCAAGTCGATCATCAGTTCTACAGGGTTCACACCTTTCTGCCGGGCGATTTCTCCGATCGATGGTTTGTCGTACACCATGTCGTCCATCGCATACACGTAATCCCACGATGGCGGTCTGGGTTCTGCACCGACAATCCTCGGGCCTTTATATTCTTGACTCGCCACCTCGACCAATTTGGCTTTGAGGTCAGGGTCATGCAGCTTGGCTACCTGTTCAGCCAGCGGCAGCGCTCGGATATCGCACCACACATCCCAAGTGTCAAACGGCGTGTTGCTTTCGAAAGACAACAAACTACTCAACGCTCGACTGTGCACCTGAGCATACATTCGGCCCCCGGCTGCGGCGGTTTCATCGAGTAGATCAAAATACGGACGCCAATAGTCGGGCGCCGCTCGTGAGCTAAACATGCCCCACGTCTGAGTTACACCTGACTCTACGGCCAAATCACGCAGACGCTCGTGATACTCGCGAATTCGTTCAGGGTCCCTCCCAACCGACTCGCCCGCAATCTCAAAAATACCTTTGCCCGTTTCGCCAACGGCGTTGACGATCGCTCGAACCTCTTGCCAATTTGCAAGCCGGCTAGCAACCGGGCGATCATCGGCCGTAATGTGGTTAAACGTACGCGACGTGGAGAACCCTACTGCGCCGGCCGTAACGGCCTCTTTGGCAATATTCTGCATCGCTTTGACGTCGTCATCACTCGCTTCGTCTTCGAAGGCACGTTCGCCCATCACGTAAGTACGCAAAGCAGAGTGTCCAATGTACCCAGCGTAATTGATGCCTTTCTCTAGGCCATCGAGCACATCCAGATACTGCGGAAAGGTTTCCCAACGCCATTCGATGCCGGCAAGCATCGCGTCACGGGATATATCTTCAGCACGCTCTAGATTGCGAAAAACCAAGTCCGCATCTTCTTGCTTACACGGTGCGAGGGTAAAACCGCAATTGCCCATGACCACGCTGGTGACGCCGTGGTAACAAGAACATGAGCCAATCGGATCCCAGAAAACCTGCGCGTCCATGTGCGTATGGCCGTCGACAAAACCCGGGGAAACTATGTGCCCCTCGGCGTCGATTGTGCGCTTGGCTTTTTCATTGATGCGGCCGATGGCGGCAATCTTGCCATCTTGCACGGCAACGTCTGCACGATAACGCGCGCCACCAGAGCCATCGACAACTGTGCCGTTCTTGATGACGATGTCATAAGCCATTTAGTTTCTCACCTGGACTAGTTTGTTGATAATACCACCGAACGTCGCGTGTTAGCATTGAGTCCAACAACTGCCTGACATAGCTCGCTTGTACCGACTCGCTTATTCCGTCCATCCGGGCCAAGGACCCTACTTATTGTTGGTCCATGGCTTTCTCTCTTCGGCCAGTCAGTGGCAACCCAACCTGGCCGCCCTGGGAGAGGTTTGCCAACCGGTCACTGCCGAGCTGTGGGGGCATGGCCAATCTCCGGCTCCACCGCAGCGCGACCTCTATTCTCCGCCCGCCTACGTTCGACAATTTGAAGCAATTCGTTGTGAACTCGGTTCCGAGCAGTGGTTCGTTTGCGGCTATTCATTAGGCGCCGGCTTGACCGCTCGCTATGCATACGACCACGCCGAGCATGTCTACGGACACATCATGACCAACTCCTCCTCGGGCTTTGCCGATCATGAGCTGGCCGCAGGTTGGCGCGAATCGGCCGAACAAAGCGCGCAGGCAATCGAGCAAGGCGGACTAGCCGCAATCGATCGAATCGCGGTCCACCCCCGCCGTGCCAAAAAACTACCCTCGTCGGTTTATAACGCGCTCGTGCATGACGCAAGATCCTTGGATCCCGTGGGGGTCGCCAACGCGATGCGTGAGACCTCGCCGTACGCAAGCATTCGCGACATCGCTCATGTAAACCCGCGCCCTGCCTTACTGTGTTTCGGCACGCGAGAGCGGCGATTTCAGGCGCTCAAAGATTGGGCGCTCGACAATATGTCTAATCTGCAGGTCGTGTCATTGGATGCCGGCCACGCCGTAAACATGGAAGATACGCCTGGCTTCGACACGGCTGTGTGCCAGTTCATCGAACAATGCCTCATATCGTCGACACCTTAATCGAGGAACGTGCCACCAAGCTGATGCGCCGGCCTCGATTGTGGCGCTTGGTGCAGAAGCATCTGTATCCGATACTCGGCTATCAGGAGACGATTGATCTCGTGGACCACGTTCAGGGCATGAGCGGCCGCGAGATTTTCGAACATTTGAGAGCACGCCTCAGTTTGCAGGTTCGCATCACTGGCCGTGAGCACATACCTCGCTCGGGTAGCGCCATATTAATGCCCAATCATCCGGCGGGCATCGCCGATGGTATTGCAGTTTATGACTCGGTTCGCGAGATCCGGCCCGATGTGTGTTTCTTTGCAAATCGCGACGCCGTGCGCTGTGTCCCTAGCTTGACGGACATAATCATTCCCGTTGAGTGGGCCGATGACAAGCGTACGCACGCGAAGAGTCGAGAAACCGTACGCAACATGCTGCGCGCGTTTCACGATGGAAGATTAGTTGTGATCTTCCCGTCCGGACGGCTCGCCAGACCAACACCACTCGGTTTAATCGAGCGCCCCTGGACGAGCACTGGGGTGAGCCTTGCGCAAAAGTATGCGTGTCCTATCATTCCCATGCACATTCGTGGCCACAACAGTGCGGTGTATTATTTGCTCTGGTTATTGAACACCGAGTTGAAAGACATGACGCTTTTTCGCGAATTGCTCAACAAGACCGGACAACGCTACGCAATGCGGGTCGGCGAGCCCGTGCTCACCAATGCAGACCCGGCAAGCGTGGCGCGTGGGCTACGTAAATTCGTCACGCGTGATCTCAAGCGGGGCGCGACTCAATTTCGGGACTTTTAGGATGGCCAAGAATAATCAATCGTTCATCCAATTTGTGGAAGACGTGCAAGCCTGCACGATTTGCGCGGAGCATTTACCGCTTGGTCCACGCCCGCTCTTGCAGGTAGCCCCACGAGCCGTGATCATGATTGTGGGCTAAGCACCGGGGACGGGCGGTACGCGAGTGGCGTGCCCTTCACCGACCCTAGCGGCGTGCGCTTGCGACAATGGATGAGTGTAGACGAAACCACATTCTACGACTCAAGCAAAATCGCGCTACTTCCGATGGGTTTCTGCTACCCGGGACGCGGTCGCGGTGGCGACCTACCCCCGAGACCCGAATGCGCGGCAACGTGGCGGGATGCGCTTCTCAGCCATCTAACGAAGGTCGAGCTCACAATAGCAATCGGCCGTTATGCGATCGACTGGCACCTCAAACCGGCAAAACAGAGCACCCTAACCGAGATTGTAGGACAGTGGCGCGACCATTGGCCGAACCTCATTCCGCTACCCCACCCGAGTCCCCGCAACACCCAGTGGCTAAAAAAATCCTTGGGTCGAAGCCGATCTCATAGCAGCGCTCCCGCGACGAATTTCGGGACTGCTCTAGCACCTACTGCCTATCCAACGTATGCTGAAGTGACTACGTAGAGGGATTGCAACAGTCGTGACGGATGTAACAAGTCAACGCAGTGCGAAGCCTGAAGCGCGTACCGTAGGGGAGCTTAGAGATTCAAATTATCGCCTGATACCGGTCAAAGAAGAGCTCCGCAAAAACCTAATATTCAAACTCACTCAAGCCGAGCCACTGTTTCCTGGCATCATCGGTTATGAAGGTACTGTTGTCCCGCAAATCGTAAACGCCTTACTCGGGTGCCAGGACATCATATTTCTGGGCGAGCGCGGCCAAGCAAAATCGCGCATCGTACGCAGTCTTACTACGTTGCTAGATGAGTGGAGCCCACGCTTAGTCGGCACAGAGATTCCCGAAGACCCACTCAATCCCATCAGCCGAGCCGGGAAAGACCTCATCGCCGAACAGGGCGACGATGCGCCCATCAATTGGGCGCATCGCGACGATCGTTTCGGCGAAAAGCTCGCCACACCTGATATTACGATTGCCGATATCATCGGTGAAATCGACCCAATCAAGGTTGCGGAAGGTCGCTACCTCTCAGATGAACTGACCCTGCACTATGGTCTGGTGCCGCGTCTCAACCACGGCATCTTCGCAATAAACGAACTGCCGGATCTTTCCGAGCGAATTCAAGTCGGCTTACTTAATTTGTTAGAAGAACGGGATGTTCAGATACGTGGTCACCAAGTGCGGCTGCCAATAGACGCCTTTATCGTCGCCACTGCAAACCCGGAGGACTACACCAATCGCGGGCGCATCATCACGCCTCTCAAAGACCGCTATGGCGCGCAGATTCGCACCCACTATCCTGAGACGATTGAACAAGAGATCGCCATCATCGAGCAGGAAGCCAACGTCCTCGCACTATCAGGTTTTCAAGTCACCGTGCCCGATTTTATGAAGGACATCGTTGCCGAAGTGACCCACCACGCACGACGTTCACCAGATTTGAATCAACGCTCAGGCGTATCCGTCCGCGCGTCGATCAGCAACTTTGAAACCCTTGTTGCCAATGCGTTCCGCCGTGCGCTCGTGCTCGGCGAAACCGAGGTAGTGCCGCGCATCTCCGATCTTGAATTTATGGCACCTTCATTACAAGGCAAAGTCGAGTTTGAAGCCATGGAGGAGGGCCAAGAGGACAAAATCACCGACCGGATCTTGCAGGCTGCCACCAAAGCCGTATTTGACCGCAGCCACAAACTGAATGACCTGGAGCCGATTGCCAATGCCTTCGATGAAGGCCTAACGATTGAAATCGGTGAAGCCGTCTACGCCGAGGATTACGCCGCCATCGTAGACAAAATACCCGGCATGGCCGATCGGTTAACGAGCACCACACCCGGCACACGCGCCTCCGAGGTCGAATTCATGTTGGAAGGCCTGCACTTGAACAAGCTCCTCAACAAACACTCCGTCTCCGGTCGCGCGACCTACTCGAGCTAACCCATGCCACTCAATCGCCGACATCGCTTTAGCGCCTGGGACGGCTCACAACAGTCGAGTTGGGACGCCGAATCGGTCATGAGCGCACTCACAGACGACCTCATGGAATATGGCGACTTGCGGTGGGCGATGAAGAACCTCCTGTCCCGCGGGATGGAGCTGCCCGAAGGCGGCTACATGCAAGGGTTACGGGACATGATCCAGCAGCTTAGGGAGCAAAAGCAGCGCCAGCTCGAACGCTTCAATCTGGATTCAATTTTTGAAGATTTCCGCGAACGCCTCGAAGAGATCGTGCAAATGGAGCGCGACCGAATCGAGGAGTGGAAGCAAAAGGCAGAGGACGCGGACAATTTTTCCGATACTTTGTTGAAAGACATTGCGGAGCGTAACGAGCAAGTCCTCGATGAACTCCCGGACGACATCGGTGCACAGATACGGACATTAGAAAAGTTCGAGTTTATCAATCCCGATGCGCAACGAAAATTCATCGAGCTATTGAACGAGCTCAAAAAGCACATGACCAATATGTTCTTCAACGACATCGAGAACATGGTCAATAACCTGTCAGACGGCGACATTCAGCGCATGAAGGAGATGATGAAGGCGCTGAATGAAATGTTGGTGAAAAAGATCGCTGGCGAAGATCCTGGGTTCGATGAATTCATGAAGGAATTCGGCGACATGTTCGGCGACAACCCGCCACAGAACCTCGACGAACTGCTCGAACAAATGCAACAGCAGATGGCAGCTGCAAAATCGTTGCTGAACTCAATGTCCCCGGACCAACGCCAAGCAATGCAATCGATGATCAGCGGCCGGTTTGACGACCCGGAACTGGAAGCGGAGATGATGAAGCTTGCCAAAGAACTCGATTTCCTCGGGGACGGGCAACGCTACCAATTCAGTGGGGATGAAAACGTCTCACTCGAAGAAGCCATGCGTCTTATGCAGGAAATGCACGAGGTGGACGATCTCTTGGGGCAGATGCAAGATGCTGAGCGACGTGGCGAAATCGAGCGTATCGATAAAGACCTGCTACGCGACGTCATGGGCGACGAAGAAGCCGAGCAGCTCGAAGAACTCGAAAAACTGATGAAAATGTTGGAAGAATCGGGTTATGTCCGGTCCACCGACGACAACAAGTGGGAGCTCACGCCACTTGGGTCGCGCATGATCGGGCAAAAGGCGCTAGGCGAGATCTACCAGCGTCTAAAGCGCCAGAGTCTCGGCAACCATGCCATACCAGAGGAAGGCCGGTTCGGTGAACGTGTCGAAGAAACTAAAGCGTACGAGTTTGGTGATCCGTTCCATCTGCACATGCCGCGTACCCTTCGCAATGCCATCGACCGCAACGGCCCGGGCACACCGGTAGCCCTACAACCGGATGATTTTGAGATCTACCGAAGCGAACTCATCACCTCTACAGCGACGGCTATGTTGGTGGATTTATCCTGGTCCATGGCATTGCGCGGATCGTTTCAAGCGGCGAAAAAGGTCGCCCTTGCATTGCACAACCTCATCACCAGTCAGTATCCGAAAGACAGCTTCTACATCATTGGTTTTGCCGCACGCGCGAAAGAACTAAAGCCCAAAGATCTTCCCTTCCTGCAATGGGATGAATACGAGCTCGGCACGAATATGCAGCACGCATTGCTGTTGGCAGAACGATTGCTCGCCAAGCATTCAGCGGGCAGTAAGCAAATCATCATGATCTCCGACGGTGAACCAACCGCCCATTTGGAAAATGGTCAACACGTATTCCACTACCCACCGACACCACAAACGATTCGCGCAACGTTCCGCGCGGTCAAGCGCTGCACAACCAAGGGCATCGCGATCAACACCTTCATGTTGGAGTCGAGCCCTGATCTACGCGCTTTCATGCAAGAAGTCGCCCGCATTAACGGCGGACGAGTGTTCTACACCTCGCCGGAGCAGCTTGGGGAATACATCCTCGTCGACTACGTCACGAACAAAAAGAAACGCCTCTGACGCTAACCAACGCTACGCGTTGGTTTTGGGAGTTGGCTATGCCAACTCCGTGCGCAATCGACGTCTAGTATGACTTGGGCAGGCCTAGAACGTGCTCGGAGACGAAGTTCTGCACCATTTCTTGCGAGATCGGCGCGATCTTCATAAGGCGTGCCTCACGCCAGTAGCGCTCGACGTGATATTCCGTCGCATAGCCAAATCCACCAAGTGTCTGCACCGCCCGGTCTGCTGCGAAGAAAGCCGCGTCTGCAGCTAGCCATTTCGCCATGTTCGCCTCGGCTCCACAGGGTTGACCTTGGTCGATCAGCCACGACGCTTTGCGGATCATCAGCTCCGCCGCATCCAACCTCATCCTGGCTTCGGCCAGCGGAAACGCGATGCCTTGGTTCTTGCCAATCGGCCGGTTGAAGACCACCCGCTCATTGGCGTAATCGACTGCTCGTTTGAGTGCCACCCGGCCAATGCCCAACGCTTCGGACGCAATGAGGATCCGTTCCGCATTCAACCCGTCCAAGAGGTAACGGAACCCCTTGCCTTCCTCGCCGACCCGGTCACCCACCTCAACACGCAAGTTGTCGTAGACCACTTCACATGTGGCGACTGCGTTGCGTCCTAGCTTATCGATCGGAGATATCGCCACTTCGTCGCGTTGCAGGTCCGCGAGCAACAAGGTCATGCCTTCGGTGCGGCGCGCAACTTTGTCTTTGGCAGTCGTTCGTACTAACAGGAGTACTTTTTCGGATTGCAGCGCTTTAGTGGTCCAAACCTTTCGTCCTTTGACGATGTAATGATCACCGTCCAAGCGCGCCGCAGTTGTGATCGATGTTGTATCGGTACCAGCGTCAGGCTCAGTCACCCCAAACGCAACGTGCAACTCGCCGCTGGCTACACGTGGCAGATATTTTTGCTTCATTTCTTCCGTGCCGTACTTGACAACCGGGTGCATACCGAAGATCGACAAGTGCAGGGCCGTCGCTCCATTCATCGCCGCACCACTCGCTGCCACCTCTTCCAACACTAAACTCGCCTCGGTGATTCCACGACCACTGCCGCCATAGGCTTCGGGAATGGCAATGCCTAACCATCCCGCTTGTGCCATGGCCGCGTAAAAATCCCATGGAAATTCATGCGCTTTGTCTCTTTGCGACCAATACTCGTCAGGGTAGTCCTGGCACAACTTAGTGACCGACTCTTTGATCAGATGTTGTTCGTTTGTCAGTTCAAAATCCATGGTTGTCCCACCCTTCCTTCGTTTGTGCGATCGGTTGTGCTTTCGCGAATCGCCATGCAGCGCGTTTACCCCGCATAGAAATGCCGCCGAATATGATACCTTTCCCGCTCGGGAGGATCATATGCCAGGCAAATACTTCGAGGAACTCATCGTTGGGGATACCTTCATCCACCAACCAAGTCGCACGGTCACTGAAACCGACAACTTACTGATCACGACGCTGACTCTCAACCCTCAGCCGTTGCATTTGGATGCAGAATTCGCACGCAACAGTATCCACGGACAGATTTTGGTGAATAGTATCTTCACGTTAGGCTTGCTCGTTGGGCTGTCGGTCGCCGATACGACGCTCGGCACGACGCTCGGTAATCTTGGCTTCGACAAAACGACGTTTCCAAACCCAGTATTTATTGGTGACACACTGACGGCAAGCACGACCATCCTCGACAAACGAGAAAGCAAGACCAAACCCGATCGCGGCATCGTCACATTCGAACACGTCGCCAAGAATCAGCACGACGAAGTGGTCTGCTCGTGCATCCGCGGCGGAATGATGATGAGGCAGCCCGCATGATTGACAAACGCCGCGTGCGTCGGTCCGCCCATTTCGTACCGGGCGCGAATAAAAAAATGCTCGATAAGTCCATCGCGACGAACGCGGATTGCTTGATTTTAGATCTTGAGGATGCTGTCACCCCGGATCGCAAAGACGAGGCCCGCAACATCGTTGCCGACTGGCTGGGCACAGTCGATTTCAAAGGCAAAGAACGCACGGTACGTATGAATCCGTTAGATACCCCATGGGGTTTGCAGGATCTCGAAGTCACGATGCGGCATCCGCCGGACGCCTATGTCGTGCCAAAAATCTCTACCCTCGACGAGTTGCAAACCATAAGTGCCGAGTTATCGAAATGGGAAGCCGAGTATGGTCACAGCGACCTCGGTGTCGGACTTATCTTGATCACGACCGAAACGCCGCTCTCAATCATCAATCTACCGACCCTAACCCAGTGCGAGCGAGTGGTGTGTTTGTCGTGGGGCGCCGAAGACCTATCGGCCGCACTCGGTGCACCGCGTAATCGACGCCCGGATGGTTCGTTTCTCGACATCTACAAACATTGCCGCAACATGACCTTGATAAGTGCAGCAGCAGCCAACGTCCAGGCCATGGACACGGTGTACACGGACTTCAAAGACGACGTAGGGTTACGGGCCGAATGTCAAGAAGCGGCGTGGATGGGTTACACCGGCAAGATCACAATTCATCCGGCCCAGATCGATATCGTCAACGAAGCCTTCTCGCCCGGCGCGGCTGAAATCGACGAAGCCAACCGGCTCGTCGAAGCCTTTCGCGAGGCTGAGAAAGAGGGTCTCATGGCCATCACCTTCGAAGGCAAAATGGTCGACGTCCCGCACCTGACCCGAGCTAAGCGTACACTTGAACGTGCCGCTCACATCGCTAAGCAAACTGGCTTGCCCCACCTCTCGACATGAACAATTAGGACACTCTGATGGAACTGGATCTCAAGACCGAACGCATGCAAGCCCATGTTGAGGACGGCATTGGTTGGATGATCTTCAACAATCCGGCGCGGCATAACGCCTTATCGTTAGAAATGTGGCAGGGCATCGGCGACATCATTGAACACTACGCGACGAATGAAGAGGTCAGAGTCGTCGTGATGCGCGGAGCCGGCGGCAAGGCCTTCGTATCCGGCGCTGACATTTCCGAATTTGACGCCAAACGGGCAAATGTCGAGCAGCAGCAATCTTACGGTAAGGTCGCCGGTCGGGGGTCGATGTGGCTTGCAAAGCTCGACAAACCGCTCATCGGTCTAATCGAGGGGTATTGCATTGGTGGTGGACTCGCCACAGCACTTGCGGCGGACGTGCGATTCGCAACCCCCGATTCCAGATTCGGGATTCCGGCAGCCAAGCTTGGTCTGGGCTACGAATACGAGGGGTTGGCCAAGCTCGCACGCATTGTGGGCCCAAGCAGCGCACGCGACATCATGTTCTCAGCACGCTTTATGCAAGCCGACGAAGCCCAGCGCATTGGCCTAATCAACTTCGTTGAGTCTAGAGAAACCATCGAAGACGTCTGTATCGACTACGCCAAACGGATTGCCGGGAATGCCCCGTTGACGGTGAAAGCGGCCAAAGCGGCAATGAACGCTTGGGAAAGAAACGGCCGCGAGGAGGAGGTCAATATTGTTAATAAGCTTGTCAATAACTGCTTTGACAGCGATGACTATAAAGAAGGACGGAGCGCCTTCCGAGAAAAGAGAACCCCACTCTTCCGGGGCCAATAGCTGATCATGTAGAGGTCAGCATGATCGGCTTATGACCACGGTTCGCAAGGCGACACCGCCAAAACTGTAAACCTACGACCATCCGCTAACGCGCCGACACGGAGGGGTCGTCCTACGCAATATTTCTATACCCCCTACCTCAACCAAATAGTCCGTGAATGATGGGGAGTTCAGCGCTCCCGGGGCCGATCCGGCATTGAGCATTTCGCTGCGAATCAATGCGCCGCACGACTTTGTTGGCGCCCGTCGTAGCCGGGTAGTCAACATATCCAACACAAGCTGCGCGTCGAGTTGACAAGTATATGGACCCAAATCGATCCCCTCACGCGTATGGAAGAACCACTTACCTTGTGATTCGAATACGCGGTTGCTGCGCGACCAAGAACCGGGGCGTTCATTTTTTCGCCTTGATCGATGCAGACGCACTTGTTGCCTCTGTTCGAAGGCGTGTTTCACAGCATCCGGTGTGTGCTCTAAAGCTTTGGCAATACTGGTTTGCATTTGCGCCGCCCCCGTTAAGTGCCCTGTTTCGATATACCAACTTTGATACACCAACAGAGTGAGTACGCAAGTTTGCTACAGACTCTGGGAGAATACTGTGACCGCATTGTTCGTCGATGTGGCTTGCTTGTCAGCATTTGTAAACACCTTACGAAACCTAGCCACAACCATGGAAAAAAGCAGGTATGATCGTCGCACGTTCATGGCCAACGCTAGTCGGAGGAACCCCACTAATGTCCTCAAACGAAAGAACCCTTGCACAATTACTCGTACGCGGTTTGGCTATCCTTACCGTTGCTTTCGGCGTAATCGGTTGTGCAACCGGTACCGCTCCGCCGCCCACAACTCAACCAGTCACCGCAGACTTTGCCGATGAGTACCGCATCGGTGTCGGCGACACGCTAAACATAAGTGTATGGCGCAACGACGATTTGAGCGTCACCGTGCCGGTCCGACCCGACGGCAAGATCAGCACGCCTTTGGCTGGCGACGTCGCTGTTGGAAACAAAACACCTGATGAAGTAAAGGCAACGATCACTGAGCGGTTGGCAAAGTACATCCGTGACCCTTACGTAACCGTCATCGTGACGGATATGGGCAGTGATCAATATCGCTCGCGCGTTCGCGTGACGGGCGCTGTCAACGCACCCCTATCTGCGCCCTATCGCCAAGGTATGACCGTGCTCGACGTCGTTCTCGAAGTTGGTGGCTTGACCGAATTCGCCAACCCTTCCAAGGCGGCGCTTTTCCGAACGAACGGTGAGCGCATCGACGTCGACCTCAAGGGTATTCTCAATCAAGGCGATATGCGCACCAACTTTAACCTAGCACCTGGCGATGTAATCACGGTGCCCGAGCGCGCATTTTGATGAAACGCAATCTCATCTACCCCATTTGCCTAGTTGGCTGGCTTCCTGCGGCGACCTTGGCACTCGATCTAACCGCAAACATAGATGTGGAGTCGGACTACTCGACCAACTCAAAACAGACCCCAACGAACGAAGTCGAAGAGTGGATCCATCGACCGGGATTCAACGTCGGTGCTACCCATAGCACGCCATCGTTGACCCTAGACGCAAACTACGAATTCGAGCGTCGTTTCTATCAAGAGGACTCGTTCGAGGACGAAAATACAACGACGGGGCGCGCCATCCTGCTTTGGAACGCGCTACCCCACCGCTTGGATTTCACGGTGAGCAATAGCCGTACTGAAACGCCAATCGAATCCATCGATCCGAACACGCCGAACAACCGACAAGTAGTCAGCAACACCCAGGCTGGGCCCATCTTGAGGTTTCGCACTCGTGGTGATGACGAATTACAATTGCAATACCTATATGGCGACCGCTCGAATGAAGTAACTGGCAACGACTCAACCACTCACGATTTAACGGCGCGCTACAAACTCGTCACGTCTACGACCAACGAGCTGGCCTTCGAAGCGATCAGCCGGCAAACCGAATATGACGACCCGCTCACGCCTGAACTGGAAGCTACCGTTGGTCAAGTGATTTGGACGCGCTCCGCTAACGATTTGGAACTATCGGTCATGGGCGGATACAACCAGAGCGAGCGCGATTTAGGTCGAGAAGACGTTGATGGATCGATTTGCGATCTATCGCTCGATTGGCAAGCACGGCCAAATACCGCAATCAGCATCGCTGCAGTTCGTGCCATTGGCGACCAAACCAGCGCATTGAGCTCAGGCACCCCCGAGTTTAGTGAGAACTTCAACAACCTCCTTTCAACTACCAGCGAGCTATCGACATTTCCCGGCAAGAAATCAGCATCGCGCAAATAATCGGTCCGAATAGTCTTGATCTGATGCTATTCAACAATGACGAAGACTACGAAGACGTGTTACGCGACAGCGAAAACTCCGGCATTCGGTTTACCTTTAGTCGAGCACTCTCGCCGCGTATGCGGCTGGCCGCCTCATTTGAGTCGCGGACCCAGGACTACACTGATCAAAACGAGGAAGTCGAAGAGACGAGGGGCCGGATACGGCTCACGCGGGACGTTGGTCGACGTTTAGAGATAGCCCTCGGCATCAGCTACATAGAGCGCGAAAGCGACAACCCTGACCCTGTAGGTTCTCCCCGCAGAAATTACGAGGAATTGTTGGGGACGTTCAGTCTGACCTACTCTCTGATGGAGCCAAGCGACTAGAGTTGCGCTTTAGAAAGGAAGAGTTGCAAGGTTTGGCGCAGCCGCTTCCAGCCACGCCAAACCATGCACTCCTAGCCTACTCGGCGACGCGGAACACTTCGTTGGACATCCCGCTCTCTTCACCGTTGGTGTTGATCGCAGTCATGGCAACGTAGTGTCTGCCAACCTCAGCGGCCATCATATAGCTCGTTAGGTTGCCACCGATCAGATCATCGTCATCGTATTGGCCGGACACTCTACCAGTGTGGATCCGATAGTTAGCTACGCCAGCGATTAGCGTGCCGTCAGTATTCTCAATTGGCGCCTGCCAGCTGATCTGCAATTCGCCCATCGCAGTCGCGCTGAGAAATGACACGGCATTCTGGTTACCTTGCGAACAGGTGATAGTGAACGTCACGCTAGCGTTGATCGGTCCAATCACTTCGCTGCCACTGGCGCCTTTGCCACCCGACCATCCGCCAGATGCGCTACATGACGCGGCGTTTTGCGAACTCCAGGTCAGTTGCACGCTGCTACCGGCATCAACGACACTGTTGTCAATTGAGAAATCGACCGATGGCGGATCCGGTACCGGCTCGGGCTCGGGCGCAGGTTCCGGCTCAGGCGCAGGTTCTTGGCCGAGTACATTCACCGACGTACTTGCCCGACTGACTCCACCCAGACCCGTACATACCAAGGTGTATGACCTTGATGAAGACAAGCCACCGGTCTGAAATAGTCCATCTACTGCGACTTCGCCTTGCCAATCACCCTCGGCAAGGCAATGATCCGCGCCACTCGTCGCCCAACTCAAGCTCGTCGATCCGCCAAAAGCTACTTCGCTCTGATTGGCCGCGAAAGAAATCACTGGAGGGTTCGCGTTCGTCTGCTCAAGCATGCCGTCTTGCAAATATTGCAACTGCTGATCAGATGCTAACGCTAAACGCTCGGACAAGCCTCGCACGGTATTTTGCACGCCCGCGTCGAGCGCAGAATCAACCGCTGTGCGCACATTATCTGGCGAGGCGTCGTCCAGCAGACTTATCAAATCAGACAATTCATCGTCGTCGTAGACGCTGTGCAACAACGCCAACGTCTCGATCGTTCGGTTGATACCGCTC
>Ga0114999_10001109_pt1 | contig 37942 bp, 36 predicted proteins | sample ArcticOcean_MG_C_3_FD_89820 | JGI IMG/M metagenome (GOLD analysis project Ga0114999, IMG submission 89820) | Marine microbial communities from western Arctic Ocean - ArcticOcean_MG_CB8_126 | ecosystem: Environmental > Aquatic > Marine > Oceanic | place: Arctic Ocean: Canada Basin | collected...
AGTTCCTTAGCGGAGGTTCACTCGGACGCCTTGGGGTGCTTACCCCAGCCCACCTGTGGCGGTTTGCGGTACGGGCACCCAAACATCTACTTACGAGGCTTTTCTTGGAGGCCTGGAATCAGAGGAATCTCCCTGACCGTAGCCAGAGATTTCGTATCCGCCTCAGTCTCGCACCGGGGATTTTCCTCCGGCGGTCATAGACCTACACGGGACAACACCCCATGTCCGATGGGGGTGCTCCCCTTATCCTACCCCGTCCCCCCGTAGATCAACGAAATCTGGGTGGTGCTGGAATGTTGACCAGCTGTACATCGCCTTCGCCTTGCGGCTGCGGCTTAGTTCCCGACTTACCCTACGCCGTCTGACGTTCCGTAGGAATCCTTGGGCTTTCGGCGCCCTGGGTTTTCACCAGGGTTGGCGCTACTCATTCCGGGATTCTCACTCCCCGCCGCTCCACACAGACTTGCCGTCTGAGCTTCAACGCTGACGGGGACGCTCCCCTACCACTATAGTTTTAACAAACTATAGTCCGCAGCTTCGGCGGTGGACTTAGCCCCGTGACATTGTCGGCGCAGAACCCCTCGACCGGTGAGCTATTACGCACTCTTTAAAGGATGGCTGCTTCTAAGCCAACCTCCCGGCTGTCTGGGGAACTCCACATCCTTGCACACTTAGTCCACACTTAGGGGCCTTAGCTGGCGGTCTGGGCTGTTGCCCTCTCGACGATGGAGCTTATCCTTCACCGTCTCACTCCTGAATATGGTCTACCGGCATTGGGGGTTTGGTTGGGGTTGGTAGACTCGCGTCCCCTAACCCATCCAGAGCCCTACCTCCGGCAGCCTAACTTCAGGGCTGCCCCTAAAGGCATTTCGGGGAGAACCAGCTATATCCGAGCTCGATTGGCATTTCACCGCTACCCTCAGCTCATCTCAAGTCTTTGCTCCGACTACGAGTTCGGGCTTCCAGTTCAGGTTAGTGAACCTTCACCCTGGCCAAGGGTAGGTCGCTCGGTTTCGGGTCTTTTAAAGGCGACTTGTAGCGCTATTCACACTCGGTTTCCCTACGGCTCCGAGATTGCAATCTCTTAACCTCGCCACCCCTAAAAACTCCCCGGATCATTCTTCAATAAGCACGCCATCACCCCTCCGAAGAGAGGCTCTGACTGTCTGTAGGTTCACGGTTTCAGGTCTTTACACTCCCCTTTCGGGGTGCTTTTCACCTTTCCCTCACGGTACTGGTTCACTATCGGTCGGTTAGAGTATTTCGCCTTGGAGGGTGGTCCCCCCAGCTTCCCGCGGGATTTCTCGTGTCCCGCGGTACTCGGGAACGCTCTGGGCCGGGGTCCAGCCTTCACCTACAGGGCTTTCACCTTCTATGGCAAGCCCGTTCCAGGGTCTTTCGGCTGACCGAACCCCTGCGCCCTAAGACAACTGAGATTGTCTCTAGAGTGTCCCACAACCCCACACAGACATAGGCTCTCAGGCCGTTAGGTCTGCATGGTTTGGGCAGAGCCCCGTTCGCTCGCCGCTACTTGGGGCATCGCTTTTGCTTCCTTTTCCTCGGGGTACTAAGATGTTTCAGTTCCCCCGGTTCCCTTCTCTGAGCCCATTAATCCCCAGAGATGACAGAGCTTAAACACTCTGACGGGTTTCCCCATTCGGGCATCCCGGGCTTAGCGTACTTGACCGCTCACCCGGGCGTATCGTCGTCTGGTCACGCCCTTCATCGGCTCTAACCGCCTAGGCATCCTCCGTGAACCCTTTATACCTTCCCCACTACAAGGCTCGATGCTGCTCCATTAATAAATGCAACTTAAAACTTTACTTGCTCTTCGGTTGGTAACGTGCGTTTGTTCCAGAGGTGCTCCGGCTAAAGACACAAAAACGGCAATCGGGGGATTCCCCGGCTGCCGCCTGAGGATCACTCCATTTATCGTACTTTAGCTGCTAACCTGCATTCCCTGTCCTCTGAAAGAGTCCATCGAGTAGTATAGGCATGAGGTGCTTGAAGCGTCAAGAGTTTTCATCCTTGAATTTCCAATTCCTCACCGTTTTCGGTAAACCTCTATAGTAGCTCCGCTCATGACTGCGCCAGGGATAGGTGGCGATGGCTTGGTCACCCGCACCCGGACAGCAGTAATAGCAAAGCGAGAGAGCACCCGCTGTGCCACATTCTCAGCTACTGATTCCAGGAGATTTTTGGGTGGGCCCTCCATTATCTCTTTGACTGTTTGGTACGCTTCAGCGTAATTGATGGCATCAGAGAGGGTATCGCTGATCCCCGCTGTGTGTAAGTCAGCCTCCACCTCTAGGTCTACCACATACCGCTGCCCCAGCGTTTTCTCCTCTGGTAAGACGCCATGGTAGCCGTAGAAGACCATGCCTGAGAGGACAATCTTGTCAGATTCCATAAAACACTCCCTCAACCAGATAGAAACTTGTCCTTATTCTACGCTACTGAACACCTGTGCCTATGCCTTATCGTCCAACCCTGCCCTCTGGGGTTGGAGCAGGACAAAAAACTCCTTGTTGCCAGCAGTGCCTATCAGCGGCGATGTTGTTACCCCTCGGAGTCGATACCCCTGGCTGATGGCCCATAAGGTAAACCGCTCCAGCACGCGCGCATGCACGAGGCCATCGCGCACCACCCCGCCCTTACCTACTTCCCCTCGCTCGGCTTCAAACTGGGGCTTCACCAGGAGCACTAAATACGCGCCTGGCTTTAAGTGTTTCACCATCTCCGGGACTACCAGCCGTAGGGAAATGAAGGAGACATCCGCTACGCCTATGTCCGCCCGCTCAGGTAGGTCAAAGGGGTTACGAGCGTTCACTCCCTCAATCACTACCACTCTAGGGTCTTGTATCAGCTTGTTATGGATCTGACCTCGCCCAACGTCCAACGCGTACGATTTTGTTGCACCCCGTTGCAGCAGGCAGTCTGTGAAGCCCCCGGTAGATGCGCCCACGTCCAACACAACCATGCCTGTTGGGTCAATCCCAAAATCGTTTAGCGCCCCGGCCATCTTCTCTCCGCCGCGGCCAACGTACTGAAGCTGCTGCTTCACAGCCATCACAGCCTCTACGTCCACCAAGGTGCCTGCTTTGGTGACAGGCTGTTCTTTGACAGTGACGTGCCCGGCCATAAGGAGCGCTCGCGCCTTCTCCCGCGTGGGGGCCAGCCCGCGCTCTACCAATAAGACGTCTATGCGCTTTCTGTTTAGTGCCATATACTCCTACCTTAATTCATGGAACCATTATTCACGATGGTTTGTCAGCAACTGAATCCACCGCATCTGAAACTGGAAGAGACTTGTCTCCTCCAAAGTATAGTCAAGACGAAGTCTTGTCCCCTATGATGCGCTACATGAAGGTTAGCTTGAAAGAGGGGACTGTGTACCTCCGAAGTTTCTTGCGGGCTATGCGCCCTAGGCAGTGGGCCAAAAACGGTATCATCTACTTTGCCTTTATCTTCACCATCAACGAGCGATGGGATCTCAGCGAGTGGGGGGAAAGCCTGGAACTCTTTGGAGTTGCTACTGCCGCCTTCCTCCTCTTTTGTCTTCTATCCAGTGCCACCTATCTGGTGAACGACCTCATAGATGCTCCCCAGGATCGACTTCATCCTCTGAAACGATACAGACCCATTGCCGCCGGAGAAGTCTCGCCTCGGCAAGCCAAGGGAGCAGCTCTTGCAATGTTCATCGTTGGCATTGGCCTATCGTTTCTCCTGGAACCCTGGTTTGGCTTGGTTGTCCTGGTGTACCTGACGTTGACCCTGGCGTATTCCATGAAACTGAAACAGATAGCTGTGGTGGATGTCCTGGTGTTAAGCTCGGGCTATGTACTTAGGGCTGTTGGCGGTGCTGTAGTCATCCAGGTGCCCATCTCTCTGTGGCTCTACGCCGTTACCAGCCTGGGAGCCATGCTCATCGGTTTTGGGAAGCGCCGTGGCGAGATGGCCGGGGCAGAAGGCTTGGCGTCCCAGCAGAGGCATGTGCTGAAAGACTACTCCAGGGCCTTATTGAACAGACTCATTGTCCTGGTGGCGGGAGGCGTATTCATAGCATATGTGGCGTACACCCTCACGGCATCCAATCTGCCGGATAACAGAACTATGGCCCTGACGGTACCCATCATGGCCTATGGGTTGTATCGTTACCTGCACCTGGTGTACCACCACAATGCGGGCGAAACCCCAGAAGAGATGTTCCTCAAGGATAGGCCGCTTATGGCAACGGTTTTCCTGTGGCTGACCACCGTATTGGTGGTGTTGGTGCTGGCAAGATAACCGTTTACAGTTGTCCGGGATGACGCAGCGTGAAGCTGGTGCTATAATCTTTTCGTATTAAGAAACAACAGAACACCCTAGGTGCGTTCCGTGTTAGACGCCAAAGGGGTGGATAAGCATAGGGAGACATACCAAGTGGGACAGAATACTAAGCGGACATTCCAACCTAAGACCCGATATCGAAAGAACACCCACGGTTTTCGAGTGCGCATGCGTACTCGTGAAGGCCGCCTTATGCTAAAGCGCCGTCGCATCAAGGGCCGCGCACACGTTAGCAGCTAAGCGAAAGCATACTCCTCACCCCTCGTTCACTAGTACTGAAGGCGGGTGCTGAGGGTGCCCATTACGACGATGTTGCCACGAGAACTGAGACTCACCAGAAAAGCGGACTTTGATGCTGCAATAGCGGCTGGCCGCAGGTGGGCATCCCCGTACCTGTCTATGAGAACCACATCTAACGGCAGGGACGTCTATCGTATCGGCTTCGCGGTGAGTAAGGCTGTAGGAAACGCCGTGGTTCGGAATCGCGTGAAGCGGCGACTTCGAGAGATTGTACGGGGAGCGGGTGTGCTTCCAGGCTTCGATGTAGTGGTGTCAGCCAGGAGAGGCACGGCAGATGTGCCATTCCAAGGGCTGAAAGCTGATTTCCTCGCCCTTTTAGGGCGAGCCAAGATGATAGCCAACAATGATTAGTAGTCAGTTCCTGGGTAGGGGGCGGTTACGGTGAAACGACTAGGGTTGCTACTGATTCGCGGGTACCAACGCTTGTTTTCCCCAGTATTGGGGTGTAGGTGTCGCTACTTTCCTACCTGCTCTGATTACGCATATGAGGCTGTTGACCGGCATGGGTTGATTAAGGGTTCTTGGTTGGCGGTCCGCCGGTTGGGCCGATGCACCCCTATTGGGGGGCATGGTTATGACCCCGTGCCGGAGACCACCTCTAGTATCCGATAGTTGTTAGGGTTCTTGTGCCGTACTCATTGGGCAGCATGAAAGCGCCCAGAAAAGGACATTCGTAGGTGAAGCGTCGTTTATTGTGGATTTCCGTCCTTGTTTTACTACTACCCCTTATTGCTTCCTGTGGCCGTGACCGGTTTAGTGCGCACGGCTGGGCTGGCCTCACCATAGATGGCGATGTCCTCTATGTTGCTGCAGGCGAAGGTCGTGTCACCGCTTTGAATATCTCCCGGGATGCCGGGGATAATCGAGGCAACCCAGAGAGGCTTTGGACGCCATTCCCCGCTGATGGACAGGATAATCTGGGCGCAGTGTACGGCGCTCCTCTAGTAGGAGCCTTTGCTGAAGACGGCGTTGTCGGATCAACCAATATCTTCCTTGCCACATACGAAAACCCTGAGGACGACGATGATATTAGTGCTAATCTCTTTGCTATAGACGCCACCACGGGCACCCAGAACTGGGCTGCATCTGTTCCTGGCCCGGTAGTAGGTTCACCAACCCTCGTTGGGAACACTTTGGTAGTAGGCACCACGCATGGCCTCCTGTACGCACTGGCCATTGAATCAGATGAGCGCGCCCTACCCCGCTCCGCATGGAGAGAGTTTGAGGCAGATGGGAAAGTATGGTCTGCCGCAACTGTCGCAGAGGGCACCCTCTATTTTGGCTCTTTGGGCCACACCGTGTACGCAGTGAACGCAACAGATGGTACGGAAATCTGGAGCTATGAGGTTGGTGGCGCGGTGGTAGGAAGTCCTCTGGTCATGGATGGCACCGTCTACGTTGGAGCCTTGGACAGATCCCTTTACGCCTTGGACGCCAACACTGGAGATCAGAAATGGAAGTTCTCCGGTGATAATTGGTTCTGGGCCGCGCCGGTATCGGACGGTCGTACCATCTATGCAGCCACCCTTGGCGGCACGGTCTACGCTATAGACCTCTTGGGCCGCGAGGTTTGGTCTAGCCCAACGGAAGTTAGTGGCTCCGTTTTGGCTGCCCCGGTTGTCTTGTCAAATACATTGATAGTGGCAACGGACAATAAACAGGTTCATCAGCTCAGCCTTTCGGACGGCCGAGAGGAATGGTCAATTGGTATTGGTGAGATGGTGCGGGCAGACATTGTCAGTCAAGGTGAACGCGTCTACATAATTGATACTGAAGGGGTTGTGCACGCTTTGGACGCCGATAGACGTATTGAACTCTGGACCTACCCCACAAGGTAGTAACGGATCAAGGAAGTACATTGGAAATTATTGGAGACATATTTAGAGAAGTGCTGATGCGGCCTTTGGCCAACAGTTTGGTGCTTCTGTACTTGCTGTTATTCAAGAACTTTGGCCTCAGCATCATAGGGTTAACCGTTCTTATACGCATAGCCACCATGCGGCTTACGCTGAAGCAGATTAAGTCCACCCGGGCTATGTCCACCATTCAACCCAAGCTGAAAGAGGTTCAGGCCCGTTACAAGAATGATCGGCAAAAAATATCCCAAGAAACCTTCCGGCTTTACAAAGAGAACGGCGTAAATCCCATTGGTTGCTTGGGGCCCATGGTGATCCAGATGCCTATCTGGATCGGGTTGTACTGGGCATTAATCAGGGTGTTGCCCTCAAGCCCGGAGAACTTGGCTGACCTCTCAAAGCTACTCTATAGCTGGCTATCTGTGGTGCATACTGCAGTTCCTGTAGAGAGCAGTTTCTTGTGGCTGGATTTATCATCACCAGACAAATCCTTTGTGCTGCCCTTGATGGTAGGCGCGTCTATGTGGCTGCAGCAGAAGATGATGACCTACCCCAGCCAGGATCCCAAGCAACAGCAGACCCAGCAGATGATGCTGTGGATGATGCCGCTGATGTTTATTTTCTTTTCCTTCTCGTTCCCTAGTGGATTGGCCCTGTACTGGGTTGTCTCAAACCTCATGGGCGTTGCTATTCAGTATTTTACTACCGGTTGGGGAGGGCTACGGCCTGCATTGACGGAGCCGCCATTGGCTCCCATTTCAGGACAAGGTGGAGCCGCGGCCATTGCAGAACCGGCGGAGGAGCTTAACGATGATGAACAGCGTGGAAGCGAACGGCAAAACGGTGGAAGAAGCGATCGAGCTGGTTCTAAAGCAGCTCGACGCAAGGCGCGAAGAGGTAGAAATAGAGGTTCTCAGTCCCGGTAAGTCTGGCCTCTTTGGGATTGGGGGAGAGCCTGCAAGGGTTAGAGCAACACCACTGGCGGAAGGTGGAGAGCTTGTCCAGGCTGCCAAGTTCATTGTGGACAAATTCCTCACTGCCATGGGCGTTGCTGCCGTCTCAACCATCTCCAAGCCACCTGAGGATTCTCCAGACACCCAACTGATTGAGATTACCGGGGATGATTCAGGCCTGCTTATTGGCAGGCGTGGAGAGACGCTGCGGAGCATGCAGTTCCTGATGAACCTACTGCTAAATCGAAAGCCAGATCAGGCTGAAAGCCGGATAATGCTGGACGTAGAACAGTATCGGCACCGCCGCACACAGGTTCTTCGAGGGCTGGCGCTACGGCTAGCGGACAGGGTTGCTGGGTCTGGGCGTCCCTTCACCTTGGAGCCCATGAACCCGGCTGAACGACGAGCCATTCACGTAGCCTTGGCGGATCACGCCAAGGTAACAACCCAGAGCCTTGGAGAGGGTGAAGACCGAAAGGTGACGATAATGCCTCGCACCGGCAATAGCCCTGCAAGCGGCCAGTCGCCTCGCTTCAGCCCAAGGAGACCCAGCTCTCAGCCGGAAGCACCCGCTTCTGGGCAAAATTAAAACAGACTTGGCGTCATGCTGGCGGGCATCCTATAATGGGGCGTGTCATCCGCTAGCAGGGTTTCAGTACATCGGGGAGTAGCGCAGCATGGTAGCGCGCTACGTTCGGGACGTAGAGGTCCCGGGTTCGAATCCCGGCTCCCCGACCAGAATATTTAAGAGGGGCACCTTACGGTGCCCCTCTTCTTATTTGTTGAGTTTCGGTTCGTACAGTGGTTATCGTAGAGATGGGGAGATAGGCTCTCCCGTAAACACTATCTGGGATCCTCTTGTTTCCTAATCTCCGGTTTAATCTCAATCACCAATCCCAATCCTTTGACTTTTTGTCCCACTGAAAGGGATAGCCTGCGTAATTAGGACGTTCAGTGTTCCTTCTTGCCGTGATACCAAGCCTTGTACCTTCAGCAGTGGGTTGATTGCGGCACTGGTACTCATGTGCAAATTGCAGGAATTGGACACGTTCAGAGCGGGAAAACAAAGGTTGGTCAGAGGGGATTGCTGCCTTCATTTACCGGATTTGGAGCAGGTTTGTACAGCCAGTTGAAGAGCATTGAGGAGACCATAGAGGTGGTAACTGCCACCAATGCTGCCTTCATTTTGGTGGCAGCATCGATAACTCCTAGCTCAAGCCCAATGAGAGAAGCAGCAATAATCAAGCTGAGCCGTGAACTCAATAGCACACCTGCGGCAAGACAATCCCTCAGGGAGTAGCAGTGCCGTGCTTATCAGAGTTTTGCGTAGGGCGTCATGTCTTTCGCAATCGCAGTTTCATTCATTGCCTCGTCTTGGCTGTAAACCCCATCGGCTAACTCTCATTCTCAGGGACTATTTGCTGGAGTTGTTTGTTTGGGGGTCTGATTCGGTGACATCTACTGAATCAGATTTGGAGCCTAACTCCCTTCGTGCTGCCAGATAGGAGACAAGCATGGTCACGCTCAAAATTCCTGCCACAGTTCCCAAAGATATGGCCGTTGGTACGTGGTAGAAGTCGCTGACAACCATTTTTATGCCAACGAAACAAAGAACCGCGGAAAGGCCATAATCAAGATAACGGAAGTAACGCAGTACCCCGGCTACAAGGAAAAACAGGGCACGTAGGCCCAGGATAGCGAAGACGTTGGACGTCCACACGATGAAGGGATCCCTGGATATGGCCAAGATGGCAGGAACCGAGTCAACGGCAAAGACCAAGTCAGTTGCCTCCACCACTATCAGTACCATGAAAAGGGGCGTTGCCATCAATACGCCGTTTCGTCGGACGAAGAATTTTTGCCCTTCATAACCTTCAGTGACGGGAATGAATCGGCGCGCCAGCCGCAGGACGATATTTTTCTCTGGGTCTAGTTCTTCCTTCTTGCGGAATGCCAGTTTCAGGCCGGTAAAGATGAGGAAAGCCCCAAACACAAAGATTAGCCAGCCGAACATGTTGAGTAAGGTCACCCCGGTTGCAATAAACAGACCCCTCAAGACAATGGCGCCAAGAATGCCTAAGAAAAGAACCCTGTGCTGGTATTGGTTTGGAACGGCGAAGGTGGAGAAGATAATCAACCAAACGAAGACATTATCCACGCTCAAGGAAACTTCAATAACGTACCCAGTAAGGAATTCAGTGGCCTTATCCGCGCCCAGCCACATAAAAATCCCAAGATAAAAGAAGACCGCCAAACTCACCCAAATCACATACCAACCGGCTGCCTCTTTAAGGCTCACCACGTGAGCCTTCCGGTGAAATACAGTCAAATCAAGGATTAGGAGGACCGTAACAAAGACGGAAAACCCAATCCAAACCCAAATGGAGATGTCTGCCATTTATATTTTTCCTCTTCTTTGGGTTGATGAAAATGGGGTGACTATCACTGAGCCAGACTGTAGTGCGTATCTATAGCAATTCTTCATTGGATCTCTAGCACAGAGGGTAAAGTTTTCTTTGGTGTTGGTGACGGGCCTGCGTCCAAGCCTTCAGGGGTAAGTTTCTCCATTGCGGCAAGCACGCGGATAAGGAAATCCCGTAACGTGTAGCCCATGTGCTCTGGACGTTTCATCAGCCCTCCTGGGTTCACGTGGTAGACGTTGTGGCTCCCTTTTTTGCGCACCAATAGGTAGCCCTCGGTTCGCAGATCCTGAAGCACTCCAACCACCGTGCGTTCTGCTAGGCCCAACTCATCTGCGATAGAGCGGATAGTGGCCTCATTATGCTCCAACAGATGGATGAATACAGCAGCATGATTGGTCAATATGGTCCACTGTCGTTTTTTCATACCCAATGCCACAACATTCGTTTCTACTGTTTTAATAACCGGATTATTCAGAATATAGCAATATTATACCGGCATTGCAACACTAGCAAATATTTGCTATATTCTAGCCATCAATTTGGGGGATGTGTTTAGTCGCCAATTCAGGGCTCCCTAGCACTGAATTGGTGGAAGTCATCCAACAAGACCTTTGCAGTATTCCGGCCCTAGCCGCCCCTGGTGGGACGCTTGGAGTTAGTGATTACCTGTTTGAATTATCTGGAAAGACCGCATTTGAGGGCGATAGTCCTTAAGTGCGGTCTTTCCATTCATGGGCTCGAATCATATCGCTTGAAAACCCGTACTCGTTGCACAGTGCATCAAACCGACCTCGGTGAACGCCCATCCACGTTAGCTGCTCCAGGGTTTCGGCCAATACAACATCGGTGCGGAGCGTTGCCAACTCACGATAGAACAACGCCTTCTCAAAGTTCTCTTTGAGGCTAGCGGCCACAGCGCTTGCGCCACGAATTTTTACCGTCCACATCATGCTGTTCAAAGGGATGTCTTCAATGTGGCTGTATGTAGCCAGGAGTTGAGAGGCGGTCTTTGCTCCCCACCGGGGTATACCGGGGATACGGTCTACGCTATCTCCCATCAATCCTAGATAGTCTGGAATTGATGCGGGTTCAACCCCGAATTTCCTCATCACTCCTGCGTCGTCATAGACAATCGCTTGCCGCCGATCCAGGCAAACTACCTGTTGGCCTTGGACCATCTGGGTCAGGTCTTTATCCGGGGAGCAGATGACCACCTGGTCTACCTGAGGATGGGCTCCCCACCGTGCGGCAGCGGTTGCAATCGCATCGTCTGCCTCAAATTCAACCATGGGCCAAACGACTATGCCCAGCGCGGCAACGGCCTGTTCTGCTAAGCCGAACTGCTCCCACAGATCAGGAGGGGTCTCTCGGCCGTCCTTGTAGCCGTCAAAGAGGTCATTACGGAAGGATTCGGCAACGTGGTCAAAGGCGCAGGCAACATGCGTGACGTCGTCCTGGCGTAGCAGCGTTAGCATAGAGCGAATGAGGCCCTTCACAGCCGCTACTGGGCGACCATCCGGTGATTGACTTGGGGGTGTGGAGAAGTGCGCTCGGTACAGCTCGTACGTCCCGTCAATGAGGTGAATCTTCATAGGTTGAGCGTAACCCTCTCGTTGGCTCTTTTGCCACCATATTTGTGAGCATGGTTGTCTGTTGGGCAATGGTAGGCCACTAGGGGCTTTGATGCTAGTAAAAAACGGGCCAGAACACGCCCGGACTCTGTAGTTTCACACGGACATATTATCCAGAATGGTGCGTGTGTATGAGGTTTGAATGGTCGCATTGGGTTGACAGCCTCGTAGTCCACCGTACACTCAACTCTAGTACCAGTAAGGAGTGGCTCTAAGCCATACAATGAACGATCCGCATCCCAACGTCGCAGAAGCCCTGGCCTCGTTGGCCATAACCCATGAAATCATACCGTGCGACTCTGCATACACGGATACTGCGGAATTTTGCCGAGAGTATGGATATCCACTGGAGACCAGCGCGAATACCATCATCGTCACGTCAACACGAGGCGAGAAGGTGTACAGCGCCTGTCTTGTACAAGCATCTACCAAGCTGGACATCAACCACGTGGTGAAGCGTTTGATGGGGGCTTCACGCCTGTCTTTTGCCTCTGCCGATGAGACGCGGGAGCTCACGGGTATGGAGATTGGTGGGGTTACGGTCTTTGGCCTTCCCCCGGGGTTGGCTTTGTATGCAGATGAGGCCCTCAAGAGTCAGCCATACATCATTGTGGGTTCTGGCAACAGGATTTCCAAGGTCAAAATGGCTCCGGAAGAGCTGGCAAAAATCCCAAATTATTCGTTTATAGACGGCCTATCAATAGCGTAAGAGCCAAGTTTAGGAATACAGAATTATCAATGTAACGCCTACACCTCCAAAGGTTTTTTACGGCTGGTATCTGGTCGGGGTCTCCATGATAAGTGGCGCATTCCAGACCGGCATCGGCATCTGGGGCGTGAGCGTCTTCGTCAGCTCAATGGAGGACGAACTCGGTTGGTCCCGGGCTTCGTTCTTTGTCGCATTGACCATTCGCACTGCCATGACAGGAGTGTTGTCGCCCGTGGTCGGCCCGTGGCGAGACACGAGGAACGGCCCCAGGATGTTGATGCTTGTAGGGTCGATTATCCTTGGGTTTTCCCTCATAGCGTTGAAATACGTGGACAGCCTCTGGCAGTTCTACCTCTTCTTCGGCGTCTTTGGTTCTGTAGGCTCTTTGGGAGCCGGTGGAATCCTGACACAAACGATTCTCCCCAAATGGTTCATACGCAGGCGAGGCAGGGCCCTTGGCATAGCTTCAATGGGCGGGGGCATGGGCCCCCTGTTCTTCCCCATCTCCATCCTGGGACTGATCTCTTGGCTGGGATGGCGCGATGCATGGCTTGTCCTGGGAGTGGTTACCCTGGTGGTGTTGGTTCCGCTGTCATTCTTGGTGCGGACGCGACCGGAGGATATCGGGCTTCTGCCGGATGGCGAAAAAGAGTTACCCGCGACTCAGCCTGGTGCGCGGAGAGCCAGGGCACGGACAGGCAGAGAGTACAGCTTCACGGGTAGGCAGGCGCTCCATTCTCCTGCGTTCTGGCTCATCGTATTCGCCTTTGCCCTGGGCGGCCTTGGGCAGCAAGGGTTTCAATCCAACTGGTTGCCGTATCTAGAAGGAGAGAGTTTTGCCGCTAGCACAGGTGCTTTAGCTATCACTATGTATGGCTTCTGCTCTGTGACCGCTCGTCTCATCTGGGGCACACTGGCGGACATGAAGTCCATACGGCATCTCATTGTGGTGCAGTCGTTGCTCACAGCCTCCAGCGTCCTGGTTCTTATCTATGTTTCCGGGCCGGTGATGCTCTTTTTCTTCGTCATCTTCTTTGGTTTGACCATGGGTGGCTCGTTCATCCTGAGGCCAATGATTGTGGCAAGCTACTTCGGTCGGGAGCATCTAGGATCCATCACGGGGTACATGCGCCCGTTCCAGAGTTTTACGGGTGCTATCGGGCCTGTTGCCGTGGCCATCGCCTACGATACCCAGGGTTCTTACTTCTGGGGGTTCATCGTTGTGATGATTGGCTACGCCTTCACAGGCGCGGTGATATTGCTGGCATCGCCGCCGAAAATCCCTGTAGACAGATCTGCAGAAGCAGTAGAGGGTGAAACCCCTACTGTTCCATAGTGCTCAATAAGCGATTACCACAGGGTAAGTGAATCAAGGAACAACTGGCGTATATCGCTGTCGTGGACTGGCCGTGGGGAGATACGCAATACCCGTTGCTGGGGCATCGTGCCAGTCGTTAGATCGGTCACATCATCTGGTTCGTAGCCAACTGCGCCCAGGCCATTGGGAAGCTTAAGCGTTTGAATGAGCTTGGTGAGCAGGCCTGACAGGATTTCACCCGCATCATCGTCACTCGCCCCTGCAATGTCTGCGCCCATGACCTCTGCTATTTGAAGGTGTCGTCGTGGGTTTGTTGGAGCGGTGAAACGGAACACTGCCGGGGCGTTCAGGATGACGGACATACCATGAGGCACCAACGGATGGTTCACCGGGTAGCCCTCGGCCACAAATTCCTTCACCATGCCAGACACTGCGTATGACATGCCGTGGGGGACGTGGCAACCTGCATTGCCGAACCCAATTCCCGCGTAGGTAGCTGCCAGAAGCATCTGTCCCCTGGCCTCGTGGTCTGTGGGGTCTTGAGATGCCCTGACGATGTACTTGGCACCCATTGCAGCGGCTTTGAGCGCCCATATGTCGCTGATGGGGTTGGAGCCCTGGTACGATGGCCTGGCCCCCGGGTGTTCTGGCGCAGCACGTTGGCTGAACGGCAATGCTGTGAAGGATTCCAACGCATGGGACAGTACGTCAAACCCGCTGCACGCCACAACCATCCCCGGCAGTGAGCGGGTGTTCTCCGGGTCGATTAACCCCATGTCAGGGCGAAGGGCGCGGTGCGCGATGCCTGTCTTGGCCTTCATTTCCAGGAAATCGAAGATGGCAACGCCTGTGGTCTCACTCCCAGTTCCCGTGGTGGTTGGGATAGCAATCAGCGGTTTGAGCGGCCCGGGCACCAGTCGACCCTCGCCGATGGGGGCGTTGACGTAGGCAAGGAAGTCTGCCGGGTAGGTTGCATACAGGTTCGCCGTTTTTGCTGTGTCTATACTTGACCCACCTCCTACGGCAATGTAGCCATCAAAGTTGCCTTCCGTTGCAAAGGCGATTGCCTGTTTCATGGACAAATCCGTGGGCTCAACGCTGACTTGGTCAAACAACACAGCGTCCACCCCGGCGGCTCGTAGCGATTCCATGACGGTAGCAACGGGGTCGCTGTTGGTGAGCTTTGGGTCTGTGACAACCATAACCCTTTTGGCTCCCATGCGAGTGACCTCATAACCGACCTCTTTTGTCACCCCTACCCCGTACTTGATGCTGGACGTGTCTATAGTGAAAGCGGTCTCAGCTGGCATTGTCATTGTTTCCTCACATGGTCAGTATTGATTTGGCACGGAATTCTGCGTGCTATTTTAGGGTATTTCCGCTTCGGTGACAGGCTCGTATTCCTCCAATTGTGCCCTGGGAGGCCGGGCCAGCAGCATCAACCCTGATGCGATGAATGCGCCTATGCCCATCGTAACCAGGATTGTGTCATAGCTTCCGTACTTATCAAACATCCAGCCTGCTATGAAGGGGCTTATTCCGCCGCCCATAGCAGTGATAGGAGCTATCATGCCGCGTATTGCCCCCAAATGCCTCCGACCGTAGTAGTCAGCCCAGATGACGTTCTGGAACACCGCAGATGCCCCCGCGCCGAAGCCGTACAGCACGGCGAAGAGGAAGAGCAGGAACATGGTGTCTGCCAGCCCCAGCACCACCACAGCCGCTGCCCCAAGCCCGAAGCAGAGTGATGCTAGATAGCGGGGCGCAAACCGCTCCGTTAGAAACCCTACTGACGGCTTCACAATGAGTGAGCACACAGATAGCGCAACGCTCACTGCGCTGGCAATCCCAAGGCTATAGCCCTTATCCGTGATGGCTGGTACTTGATGGATGGTGAAGATGCCCATAGCCATGCCCATGAACAGGAAAGATGCCAGGAGGATGTAAAGAGTTGGGGTGTGCAATGCCTGAGACAGTGTCCAATCAACGCGGTGTAGGATTGCGACTGTCCCAGACAACAGAGACCTTTCGTGCTCAGCACGCTTAAAGGCCTCGTTGGAAACGCCGTCAGGATGAAGCCCAAGGTCTTCGGGTTGCCGTCGCATCGTGAAGGCTGCCAGGGGGATGGTGAGGATCCATGTTGCCACCCCAAGAATGACCCAGGCTGTCTCCCATCCAAAGCTGGTCACAAGCACAGCGTTCAGCGGCACAAACAGAATGGCGCCAACGGGGATGCCCATGGTGTAGATGCCCATAGCTCTACCACGCTTGCGGACGAACCACTTAGCGACGATTGGCCCGGTGACCACGTTGCCCCCAAAGGACAGCTGTCCTATGCTCCAGCCGACGCCGAACAGCAGGTAGAACTGCCAGATGGTGTCCACGCGTGAGAGCATCATGATGCTGGCCCCGGCAATGAACCCCCCACTGACGTAGAGGATTTGTCCGCCCCTTCGCTTATCCACTAGCGGCCCCAGGACCGGACCCAACACCGCCATGACTATGGCTCTGATGAGGAACACGCCGCCCATCGCTGCACGGGACCAGCCCAGGTCATCCGTCATGGGTTCAACGAATACGCCAATGCCCACCCCGCCGATGCCCATCCCCACGCTCGCACCTAAAAACGACGTGGCGACAACCCACCAGCCGTGGAATATTTGTTTGTGTGGCGTTGTTGCGCGTTCTTCCATATCAATCGAGGCAGTGTAGCAGGGAATCGACCTGTGAGGGGGTTGAGTTGAAGCGTTTAGGCAGAACCAGAAGGCCTTTGTTGAGGTGCTAGGTAGCTTGAGGTTTTTTGCCTGCTGAGCCTTCTGCCCATGCAGCTAGTGACAGCGTCACTAACCCTGCGGCGCAGACGAAAAGCAGCGTGGTAAGCCAGAATGAATAGTCGCCGGTGCGGTCGAATGACAGTCCCGCAAAATACGGCCCCGTGGACATTCCTAGGATGAGGATTGAATAGATAGAAAGTCTGATGACGTTGTAGTGGGCTCTCCCGTATACATAGCCTAAACCAGCCCAGAGGACGGGCCAAACAGCTCCACCGGACGCCAACAGAATAGTGGCGAAGATATACGACCAGATGTCTGAAGCCCATAGGAGAACGCCTACGCCAGCGGTCACTCCCAGCATCACCCCAACCAGCACCTTTGCGCCGCCGAATCGGTCTGTTGCCCAGCCACCGACAATCACGTAGGGGACGGACAGGACGAGTTGAACGCTCAAAAGCGTGGCCCCCGTGGACTCCGTTGAACCCTTGGAGACCAGTATCGCCACAAAGTGGGCTATGACACTCAAGTTGGCAAAGAGCATGCAGGCTGTGCCAATACCAATGACCCAGAAGAACGCCGTCCCCATGGCTTCTCGTAACTCCATGCCTTCTGCGCCTGCTCCCGGTTGGCCCGGAGATCGTGAAGCGGTTTGTTCTATCCCATCAGGCGTCAGGCCCATCTCTTCTGGCGTGCTTCTGGTGAAGATCATGGACGGCAGTGCAGCGGTAATGAAGGCTATTCCCCCCAGGGCCACAGCCCAACGCCATCCAAGAGAGGAAATAGCCAGCGCCATCAGTGGCAGCAACGCAGCGCCAGCACCGTGGAACACGCTGAGCAACGCAAGAGCCTGGGCTTTCTTTAAGTTGAACCAGTTGTTGAGGATTGGCGCGCCCGCGTTCAGGATGGACCAGTTGTAGGCTAGCCCCAGAGGTAGCGCGATGATGACGATGACTTGCCAGAGCGTCTGTGCGATGGCCAGCAGGAAGAAGCCGCCAGTGGAGATGAGGAGCCCCACTATCATGACGCGCCTGGAGCCGTAGCGGTCCATCAGCCAACCGCCCAGGGGAGCTGTTGCGGCGATGACTAGGCTCTCTACCGTGAACATCAGGGATATCTCTGCCCTAGTCACCCCCAGATCCTTTTCAAGGGGGAGCAAAAGCAGGCTACGGGCGTTCATGCCTACGCCTGAAGCCACAAACCGTGTGAGCGAAAGCACCAGCACGATTCGCCATCCGTAGAACAGTCCACCACTAAAGAGGTTGTTTATGGAAAGACGTTGTCCGCCGAGCACACTACTCCCCTTGGGTCACGTTGAAGACTGTTCAGCAGTGTAGGGGGACAAACGAAGCCTGTCCATTCAGAACGGACAGGCTTCGTGCAAGTTCAATGTCGTATCTGTGGTCTACGGCGCTCCACGGCGAGAGATGAATCGGTACGGATTTTCGTCAACCCGCGTGCTCCCATGAGGGGCTTATTGCTAAATAGACATAGGCCTTTGTGTTGAGATGCCATGTATTCAAGGTACAGGAGAGATATAAACAGGGCATAAACAAACGGCCAATGATATAAACAAAGAGTGTGGTCAGTGTGAAGAGTGGTGTTTGTGCTTTGCACAGTGGGTGATATACTCCCCCCACTATGCCAGATGTGCTATTGCTCTCAGACAATGACTTTCGACCCTTGCGAGAAGACCCGGCCTACGCCGCAGGCCCAATTGATTGCGTGGAACGTGCTATCCGTGCCCATGACCAGGGAAAGACGCGCTTCCAGGGCATGGTCGATAGGAACCCCGGCGAGTTTGAAGGCTTGCGCGTTGCGATGGCCGCGGGGACAGAGACCTTCACGGGGCTTCGACTCTTCGGAAACCCGCCTCACACGCGAGCTTTCATGCTCTTTGATGGCACCACCAGATCCATGTTGTCGTTAATGGACTACGGCGTCTTGAACTCCCTTCGCGTAGGAGCCATTTCCGGTGTTGCCGCAAAATACCTGGCTCCCAAGGGTGCCAAGGTTATGGGCCTGCTGGGCTCTGGCTGGCAGTCACCCCCCCAGGTGCAATCCATCACTCACGCCGTTCCCGGCCTGGAATTGATTCGTGTGTACAGCCCCACAAAAGCCAATCGAGAGACTTTTGCTGCGCGGATGACGGAGATTCACGGCGTCACCGTTGAGGCCGTAGACACCATTGAAGAGGCTGTCCGTGGCGCAGACATCGTGGATTTGTGCGCCCCCGGCCACTTTGATGTGAAGGAACCGTTGCTGGAGATACCTTGGGTGAAGCCTGGAGCGTTGGTCATTTCCATGGCAGCCAGCCAGCTCACGGAAGAGTTCGTGCTGCACTCCCGCGTGGCCACGGTCAATTGGCAGAGCTTGGCAGAAGAGCCTGCTCCAAGGCCCCCGTACAGCGGACTTATTGAGAAGGGCCTCTTTTCTAGGGACGATGTCACGGAGCTTGGCCCAATCATGGACCGCAAAGCAGACCCGCGACGCACACCCGACGATACGGTGATTTATGATCTTACCGGCGGTAACGTCCATGACCTGTTCCTGGCAACATGGGCGTACGAGTGGGCCAAGGAACGCGGCTTGGGGTCAACGTTTACGCTCACCGGAGAGGACCTCCCCAGAGACCGGTAGGGCGCAAAAGACCCTAAGGGTCCCCCCTTCTTGTACCGCTAAGTGTGGTAGCCTGTCTGCCCAGCGTATTAAGACGCTGGTTATCGGTGGATTTGGGCCCAGGAAGGGGACAAAAGAATGGCATCGCAGGCGGAGATTAACAGGCTCAAGAAGCAGGTCGCAGAGAGTTCCCAGATACTCGACCACGAGGGTTTGGTCGATTTCCACGGCCACGTCAGCGCCCGCATCCCCGGCACCAACTCCATGCTCATCAAGCCCGTGCTGAAGGCCCACAACCAGGTCACGGCTAAGGACATTGTCGTCGTTGATTTAGAGGCCTACGCCGCAGGCACCGGCAGCCAGTGGAACCCCGGCTTGCAGAAGGGCCGCATCATTGATGCGCCACTGCCCCCGCGCGAGGCGATGATACACGTTGCCATCATGCTGGCCAGACCCGACGTCAACTCCGTTGTCCACACCCACCAACTCATCGCTACTTCTATCGGCGCGGCCAACGTGCCAATCATTCCTCTGTACAACCAGTCGATTCCCTTTGCCCCGGAGACGCCTATCTTCCCGCACCCGCGACTCATTACTACGCGAGAGGACGGCGAGGCTGTAGCCGATTGCCTGGGCGATCGTACTGGCGTTCTCCTACGAGGACACGGCGTGGTGGTGGTTGGCGAGTCCATTGACCACGCGGTCACCAACACCATCTACCTGGAGCGCGCCGCCATCATGCAGGTAGTCGCCTCTATCGTGGGCAAGCCCTACCCGTTGCCGGACGGATACGCTGAGGAGTGGCTGCCCGACTGGACTCGGCGTGCCTCTCACGCATACGAGTACTTCAAGTCGCTGGTACCCAGCTTGAACGGCTCAAAGGGCAAGAGCTAGGACGCATTCCCCTACCCCTCTGAGTAGTCGCGCCTCTGGTTCAACCCTTCTCTCAACTACCCCTCAGCTACCCATTTATAGGTGATGTGAAAACAATCACATTGATATGCTACAGGTGAAGCGGATGAGGAGGGGATGACCCGGGGGAAACCTAAAAACGCGACGGCCTGGCAGCCGGGAAGGAGACCAAAATGACCACGATGAGAGAGAGGGAACAGGTCCAGCGACTGGGTGGAGACGAGTTGAAGGGTCTGGTAGCGCTGCGTGAGAAGTTCGCGAAGAAGCCTCACCATCTCGACAAGTATGTTTGGGGCGCTCTGAGAATCGGTGTAGGGTGGATCTTCCTCTGGGGCTTCCTGGACAAGCTCTTTGGACTCGGGTTCGCAACGTCTAGAGAGAGTGCCTGGATCAACGGCGGCAGCCCCACCTTCGGGCTCCTGAACTTCGTCACCAAGGGGCCTTTCGCCGGGTTCTACCAGGGTATGGCCACCAGCGAGGTGGTTGAATGGGTGTTCATGCTAGGGCTTCTGCTCATCGGTGTCTCGCTCATGGTGGGCATCGGAGTGAGGCTTGCAGCGGCGGGCGGCGTGGCAATGGAGATCATGATGTACACGGCGGGGTTCATCTTCCTAGGCATCTTGCTGGTGGGCGGAGGCCAGTACCTGGGACTCGGAGGCTGGTGGAAGCTGACGAGGTTGGTGAAGTGGTTCCCAGTTCTTGAGTAACTGCCCTTTCCGGCTCGGGTCGACCTGACAATAGAACCCTGGAGCCTTAAGGCTCCAGGGTTCTATTCGCATAAAATTAGAACAAATGATTTGACAAATAACAAACACATGTTCTATTATTTTTTCCAGCGCAGGAATTCGGGAACGGAATCCCGGAGGGAGCGTCACTTAAAACGGAGGTAATGACAATGATGCAGATGACAGAAGAACATATCCAGATCAAGGTACAGCGACTTGAGGGCCTGAACGACCAGGTCAGGATCAGCATAGTGGACGAGACCAACAAGGGAGCCAGCGGTAAGTCCATTTGCATGGACCCGGAGAACGCAGCCCATATCGTTGGCCAGCTCTACCAGACTGGTCGACAGCGCGGCGCGCGCATCTCCCTTGAGGTTGGGCTGCTACCGGCGAGTTAGCCCGGGCTGGCTCGCGACAGCTATCTGGGTAGACTACCCCGCGCGCATTGAAAAACCGGTCATCCTGAACTTGTAGAAGGGCGGCTCTGACTACTGATTTCCCGCGCTGCTGCCAGGTCTTCAGGTGTATTGATGTCCATGAACGACTGGGCCTGGAAGCCCAGTCGTTTTACGTCAACCGTATCCAGCGGTTCCACAGGCCCTGCTGCTATCAGGTCACGCATGGCACAATGCCCGTAACCTCTACGGTCTGATGTGCCTGGCCTAACGCCCAACGCCCTCTGGTCGCCAGGAGGCGATTCCCAATCGCTGGGGTTTAACACCCTTGCTGATGAGGCCGCTTGGCGTTTCTTCAAGCAACTCGGTCATGGCAGATTGAAGTCGCTCGTCCTTGTCCGTTTCTGCTTCAACCCCCAGTCTTTGCCTCAGATACTCCAGCGCGCCAGCCTTGTCTGCCTCCAACCGGGGTAGGGTAGACGCAAACATCTCCAGGTCTGGGTAAACGTCCATCTCCCAGAAAACGTGTATGAGGTCCGGCAGCGTGGGTAGAGGGATTGGATCTGAGCCGTGGACGCGTTTGTAAAATGGCGTCTCTATCATCCCCGGAAACTCCATCATCACCACCACCAAAACCCTGTCCGTCGCCATTTGTGCGAGCTTCAGGATGAAGGGGCCTACGTCCTGCACGTGATGGAGCACTAAAGAGCAAAGCACAATGTCAGCCGTTTTAACCTCAGCGGCTTTCCAGTCGGATGTGATAGCCGTAATGTTCGTAATGCCTCGCTCTACCGCAATGCTTTGCAGCAGTTCCATCGAGTCACTCGATGGGTCTACCACGGTGACGTGTTTGGCGCGAGATTCCAGTGGGATTGCATAGCATCCAGTGCCGCCGCCAACATCGAGAACGGCGGTCTGCGGCCCTATAACTGCGTACAGGCTGTTCAATACAGGGTCGTCTGTCCTGTCGGGGTTGTCTTGACGAACGGCGAAGCGACTCCCACGGTGGCCATGGCCGTGACCATGACCTCCCTTGTTCCCATGGAGCACTGCAGTCTCTCGTTCATAGGCGTCAATCTGCTCGTGCTAGGCGGTAAATACTGATGCCATGCCGTATCTCCGTTCTCGGGTGTTTGACGATGTTAGGGGCCCAGCATATAGTGAACTTCCCCTGCCGTGAAGGCACGGAGCGCGGCATTGATGGAATCATGAATGGGGAATGGAGGTAGGGTATGGCTCAAGTAGTTGGGTACACACTAGATGCGTTCATTGAAGACGTTCGAAAGGCCTTTGCCGATTCGGATGACGCCAAGGTTCAGGCACAGACAGTGGCCGGGGACATGGGTACGCTCTTGCAAGTTCCAAACTTGCTGGACGGAAAGATTGAGATACCGGAGACGGGCACAGCTGTCGCCAGCCTTCACCATGACACGGATTACGGCCATCCAGCCCCCGGGTTCTGGCTGATGTGCAATGTCCAGACCAGGAGTGGCGCAACGGTCGGCGTCCACCCCCATGACCACGGTGCGGCATGGGTTGTGTACGGGGTCTACTCCGGCGCTATCCAGCAGACAACATGGCGATGGGCCTTCCATGAGCCTGACCGCACGGTTCCTCACCTTGACGAGGCCGGTCAGTGGGTTCAGAAGCCCGGCGAGGTAGCATTCTTCATGCCAGGTGCCATCCACGCCCAGAAGAACATCAACGACGGCCCTTCAGTGGTCATTCGACTTGAGGCGCAGAAGCTTGATGGCGTGATTCGGCATAGCTACAACCTGGAGACTGAGGCCGCTACCATAGTCGGCTAATTACGATAATTACAAGGAGTGAACACACAATGGCCCTGAAAGACACCATTGCCGTTGGTATGGCAACCCCCCAGGCGTTTCTGCGCAACCCCATAGATATGAGCCAGGTACGGACCGTGGCCCAACGGGCGGAGGCTCTGGGCTTCCGCGACCTTTGGACAACGGAGAACACCCTGGGGCCAAACAACAGCCTGGAGCCCTCCGTGCTCCTGAGCTACGTCGCCGGATTGACTACCACCATCAGGCTTGGTGTGTCAGTAGTGGTGTTCCCCTTTCACAGCCCCATCAACGTAGCTCGGCGTTACGGCACCCTGGATCAGGTGAGCAGCGGTCGGGTTACGCTGGGCCTTGGGATTGGCAGGGGCGATGCTGCACAGTACGCCGCCTTTGGGCTTCCCTTTGAGCGAAGAGTGACCCGGTTCACAGAGGGTGTGGAACTGCTGAAGGCCCTGTGGACAGAGCCTGTGGTCAATTTTAAAGGCGAGATATTCCAGATAGAGGGCGCGACGATGGAGCCAAAGCCCATACAGAAACCACACATACCCCTCTGGATGGGTGGAGTACACCCCAACGTGCTCAAGCGCACCGCGGCCATTGCGGATGGGTGGATGGGGGCTGGAGGCAACACCACATCCCAGTATCCGGGCCTGGTTGCTACCCTACGGCAGGAGCTTGAGGCAGTAGGTCGAGACCCGGCCACGTTCCCTACGTCCAAGCGCATCTACGTGTCTGTGAGCGAGGTGCCCGGCGAGGCCCTTGCAGAACTGACGCACTTTTGTCAGACGACGTATGGTAACGGCGATAACGCCGCTGACCAGGGCATATGCGGCACCCCGGAAGAGGTGAGGGAGCAGTTGGAATCCCTGGTTGCTACTACAGGCCCTGACCACTTGTTGCTGCACCCCGTGACCCGCTTTGTTGAGCACGTGGACGCGGTGGCAGAGATTGTGGGCCTGAAATAGAGATTATCGCTTGACGGCGGAATCACAGCAGTAGATTCTGTTTAGTGACCCTGGATAACGGGGTAAAAGGGGAGGGTATCAATGCTTTCACAACGGGAAAACGAGCTTCTGTCTCAGGTTGGCCCCGGAACGCCTATGGGAGAGCTGTTCAGGCGGTTCTGGCTCCCTGCGTTGCTATCATCGGAGCTCCCTGAGCCGGACTGTGCACCGATACGTCTGCGGCTGCTCGGCGAAAACCTGGTGGCCTTCCGTGACACGGATGGTAAAGTCGGCGTCATCGATAACGCATGCCCACATCGTCGCGCCAGCCTGTTCTTCGGTCGCAACGAGGAGTGCGGACTCCGCTGTGTCTATCACGGCTGGAAGTTCGATGTGAACGGCGATTGCGTGGACATGCCCTCGGAGCCTGCCGAGAGCAACTTCAAAGATAAGGTCAAGATTAAGGCATACCCCGCAGAGGACTTCGGCGATTGCATCTGGATATACATGGGGCCACCGGAGTTGAAGCATGACCTGCCCCAATTCGAGTGGGCGCGTGTGCCTGCCAACCAGCGTCGGGTTTCGCGATGGATTCAGGACTGCAACTACATGCAGGCTTTGGAAGGCGACCTCGATTCGACCCACGTGTCCTTCCTGCATAGGTGGATGGACGTGGAGCAGGCCATGCCCTGGGACCCGCAGCAGAAGGAGCGACGCCGCAAGACGAATAGCGGTCAGGCGTTGTTGTACCGTGAGGGAGCCCCCCGGTTCTCCGTCAAAGAGACCGACTTTGGCATGATCTACGGTGCACGTCGACCCGCGGGCGACGACGAGTACTACTGGCGGCTCACCAACTGGATGCTGCCCGTGTACACTATGCCGCCCCAGCCCACGTCCTGGTTTGGCCACGCATGGGTGCCGGTGGACGATGAGCATATCTCTGTGGTGTCTTTCAACTGGAACCCCAACGAGCCGCTGAACACGCCTACGGCCAACAATTCCGGCAACATTGAGCTTGAGCGTTGCCAGATGCCCTTCCCGGACGGCTTTGTCATAGACACATGGCGTGATGTCCGTCAGGCCACCAATGATTACAAGATTGATAGGGAGCTTCAGCGCACCGGAAACTACACGGGCATTGGGCCGCAGCGAACCCAGGACGTCATGGTCAATGAGACCCAGGGCGGGGTGTCAGACCGGACCAAGGAGCACCTGGGCACGACGGATATGGCTATCATTGCCGCGCGACGGAAGTTATTACGATTGGCCCGGGAGCTTCAGGAGGGCATAGAACCTGTGGCGGCAATGCAGGGCGATATGTATCACATTCGCGCCATTGATGTGGTGACGAGCGAGTCGGACATCGTCAGCGTCCTGGAAAAGCACGGTGACATAGGCGTCGCGACGAACTAACTCTAGTGTGGGTTACGTAAGGGCGTAGACCACGCCATCGACGGCAACGCGCCCTTCGTTTGTCAGCTTGATGAGTTGGCTTTCAATCTGCTCCTTGCCAATGCGGAGCCGCTCTTCAGGCAGGGTTGGGTAGATAGTCTGGAACAGCTGATCAATGGTCTGTGGGGCCGTTGCAAGCTCAGCCAGAAGCTGCTCTTCCCTGCGTAGTCTGTGGTCAATGAGTTGCTGAATGCGCCCTCCCGGGTCTGTCAGAGGCCTGCCGTGTCCTGGGTAGATAGTCCCAGGCCGCAGGTCGCGCAGCATCACCAGGGTTTGCACATACTTCCCCAGGTCGCCCTCGCTTGGCCGCACCACCGTGGTGGTTACGCCCAGCACAGAGTCTGCGGATAGCATCACGTTTCGCTCAGGGATAATCACTGCCAGGCTTCCCACGGTATGCCCGGGCGCGTGGACTACTTGTAACGTCAGACCTCCCAGGTCGTAGGACTCGCCACCCTCCAGAACCCTGTCGAGCGTCGCTGCCCCCCAAAACCGTTCAGCCTCTATTGCCACTTGGTCCAACCTGTGTGCAGATGTGGGGGTGCCAATGTCGTTGTGGATACGGAGTGCACCGCCACCGTGGTCGCCGTGCCTGTGGGTGATGAGTATCTCCGTGAGTGGTGGCCCGCCGACGCTCTTGAGGTACGTCATTCGCGCGATGTGGTCGTCCTCGTTGTCCCAGCCAGAGTCCACGAACATGGAGGCGTCTGTACCCTGTATCAGGTACACGTTAGGGGAAGGGATGCCGAAGGGCTTCCGTCCGTGGGCAAGCTGATGGATGCCGGGTTCAAGTTCCAAGTAATTCCGCCTTACAGCGTTGATGTGGGTTTGTGTAGGGGGAAAGTCAGCCGGTGGCAGCAGAAGCCGTGAAGGTTAGTTCTTCTCGGCTTCAGTGCCGTAGAGCGTCCTGATGACGTCTTGAATCTTCTTTGCTGCCTCAACGCCCTGGCGTGAGCCTACCAGGTAGTGCGCTTGGTAGACGTGGTCACGCGCAGCATACAATCGCTTACTGATTTCTTCAGTCTCGCGCCCTTTTCTGGCAAAGGCCACTTGGGCGTCCGCTTCTCGCCAAACCAGGTTCATCTCAATCTCTCGACTGAAATACCCCTCTTCGTCTCCGGTTCCCGCCAGCCGTGCAATGAAATCCAGCAGCGTATCAGCCGCCAGGTCTTCAATATTCTCTACGGGATCGGTGTCATTCCATGACCAGTTCATGTTTGTAGCCGTCCCTTCTCCCCCAGTATGCGATGGCACCAGCATAATGGAAATGCCTCTGCCTTGTCACGGAGTGAGGCGAGACGAGGCTATAATAGCCGCAATCTCAATGCGGGAGAGGTGCCTTTGAATCTGTCAGCGTCAGACATTCACAATCTCTACCAGCCTAGCAGGTGCAGCCTGCGTGTCTATCTGCTGGCAAATGGAGAGCCACAGGCCGAAGAAGGTACGTTCTCCGCCATGCTCCGGGATTTGGGCGCACAACATGAAGCTAAGTATCTTGAGACTTTGGGCGATTTCGCAAGGCCAGAAGGTCGTACCCAGGAAGAACGGTGGGCTGACACACAGCGCCTGGTGAATTCCCTGGCGCCTATCATCTACCAACCCGTCCTCATAGCAGCTGCGCCGCCTGAGATGGGTAATCACAAGGTCGTCGGCATTCCTGACCTGCTGCTTTTGCAGGACGGCCTATACGTCATACGCGACGTGAAGCTGGCGCGGAACGTAGAGAACAACAGACATCCGGAGATTGTGGGGCAGCTTAGCCTGTATGGCTGGTTGTTCCGTGAGGCTTTTGGCGTTCCTCCAGCCGCATTGCAGCTCTTGTTGGGAGACGGAACGGTTGCGGAGCTTCCTGACGATGAGGGTAGCGGTGCAATGGACGCCTTGGGAGAAGTGCTCCAGCTTGGTGCGTTGCCGGAAGAGCCGTATGAGCCTGTTGGCTGGAGCAAGTGCAGCGATTGCGGCTACAAAAAACGATGCTGGGATAAAGCAACCAAACGGCAGGACGTTGCAATCCTCCCGGGCGTTGACCAAGGGTTTGCACGGTTCCTCCGTGACCAGAAGGTTAATTCCGTTCAGCAGTTGCTGGAACGTTTTGATGCTTCAACCCTCGCTGGTGCCTTGCGTCCTTGGGGTCAGCGTATGCAGAAGGTAGGCGCAAAACTGGCGAACAGCGTGATGGCCCACGCAGTAGCCCGAGTCACGGGCGAAGTGCAGCACCTCAGCCCGCCCCAGTTCCCGGAGTCGCCGAACTACATCGTGTTCGATATCGAAGGCATGCCGGCCTATCTGGACGATGATGAGAAGGCATACCTCTGGGGCACCCAGGTGTACGGAGAGAACGGCACGCCCTTCACGCCCGCGCTGGCGGGATTCCATGAAGAGGGAGACCGGGAGGGTTGGTTTGATTTCCTGGCCAACTGTCAGGCTGTGTTTGAACTTCATGGTGACCTGCCCATCCTGCACTGGGGCAGCTATGAGAAGACAAAGATCAACCAGTACCTTGCGCGGTACGGAGACCTGAAAGGCATCGCCTTGCGCATCCGCGAGAACCTTGTTGACCTGCTACCCATGACCCAGCGCTCCTTCGCCCTGCCAGACCCCTCGTACACGTTGAAGCTAGTGGAGCTGCGGGCTGGCTACAAACGCACTATGGACGAGTTCGGTGGAAGCTGGGCCATTGTGAACTATGCCCTGGCTGTAGAGTCCAAGGATGAGGTGATCCGCAAGGAAGTCATGGATCAGATTGTGAAGTACAACCGTGAGGACCTTGAAGCCACCTGGGCTGTTTTTGAGTGGCTTCGCAGCATTACGCCCATGAATAACACATAATCGCGGGCGGGTGTATACTCTCTCCAATCATGTTCAGGTATATGTAAGGGAGGGAAAAATGCTAACGCAAGAAGACAATGTACTGTTGACCAGGACAGGCCCTGGCACTGCAATGGGGGATCTCTTCCGTCGATTTTGGCAGCCGGTACTCCTGAGCGAGGAGCTACCTACCGCTGACTGCGACCCCGTTCGTATCAAGGTTCTCAGTGAGACTCTGGTGGCGTTTCGTGATACCAACGGCAACGTCGGCGTCGTCGATAACTTCTGCCCTCATCGGCGCGCCAGCCTGTTCTTCGGTCGAAACGAAGAATGCGGCCTCCGCTGCGTCTATCACGGCTGGAAATTCGATGTGAACGGCGACTGCGTGGACATGCCGTCTGAGCCTGCCGAGAGCAACTTCAAAGACAAGGTTAAAATCAAGTCGTACCCGGCTCGCGATTACGGTAGCTGCATCTGGGTCTACATGGGTCCCGTAGAGTTGATGCCCGGGTTGCCCCAACTAGAGTGGGCCACGGCACCGGAAAGCCATCGCAACGTTCGGCGTTGGCTCCAGGAGTCCAATTACATGCAGTCCACAGAAGGTGAGATTGATACGTCCCATGTGTCCTTCAATCACCGGTGGTTTGACCTCAGCAAAGCCCCGCGCCAGAACATTGGCAGGCGAATGAAGAACGGCCAGGCTTTGACCAACTTTGACGGCGCTCCCCAACTTACTGTCAAGGAAACCGACTACGGCTTCGTCTATGGTTCCCGAAGGGACGTGGGTGATGGCGAGTACTACTGGCGGGTAACCCAGTTCATCCTGCCCTTCTACAGCCTTATTCCCAGCCCCGGCGAGCGTGAAGGTGGCCGTTGCTGGGTGCCCATGGACGATGAGCACATCTCCGTCTTCCAATACTCCGTCAGCACGGGTGACGCCTTCACTGACGATCAGCGGAGGCTGATGAACGTAAGTCCTGAGAAGCTGCTTCGAGTGAAGTACAAGTTCGCTGACGGCTCGGTTGTTGATACATGGCAGCCTGAGCGACAGCTCCACAACGACTTCCTCATCGACCGAGACATGCAGCGCACGGTCAACTACACGGGTATTGCCAGCGGTCGTGAGCAGGATATGGCTATGACAGACAGCATGGGCTCCATTGGTGATCGCACCAAGGAACACCTTGGCACCAGTGACACCGCCATCATCTCTGGTCGCCGCATCCTGCTCCGCATGGCCCGTGAGTTGCAGGAGGGTATTGAGCCCTACGCCCCAGCGCACCCGGAGGTCTTTGCTGTCCGGGCCATAGACGTGGTGGACACGCAAGGTGATTTCTTCAAACTCCTGGAGGAGAAGGCGGAGTTAGGCAAGGCTCAGACTAGAGTCAGCGCCTAAACGCTGTTAGATAGGCTTAGTAAAGGAATCCCGCTCCAAATATTGGGGCGGGATTCTTTTTTAGTTGGTTAGACATAATAGAGTGAAATGCAGTGGCGTAGCTGGGGTTGGTGCGATATGCCGTATGTTTGGCTGCGGAATTGTCAGCGTGCCAAGCTGACGCTGAACAGTCGTTGACTGCTGTTTGGCACACGGATACACTCCCCGTGGTTAGGGATAACCGCTGGTAGCGACATAATGGAGGAGAAGCATGGCAGACCTGAAATTTGCCTTTTGGGACTCTGTTGGCGGGTACAACGTAGAAGGCGAAAGTATGGCTGATGTCTACGAGAGGCATATTAAGCTGGCCCAACATTTAGAGGAACTTGGCTGGCATTCCTACTTTGTCATTGAACACCAGAACTCTCCAGTGGGCAGGATTACTGCCCCCACTGTCTACCTCACCGCAATTGCTCGCGCCACAACCACCCTGCGTATCGGTGCAATGATGTGGCAGCTGCCCTTCTACCACCCTATGCGTTTGGCCCAGGAGGTGGCGATGCTTGACCACCTCTCCCACGGTCGAGTCGAGTTCGGGTCTGGCATTGGCGTCCACGAACACGAATTCATGCGCTGGGGAGTCGATTACTACCAGCGGGCTGCTATGAGCGAAGAGGTGCTCACCCTGGTCAAGATGGCATGGACCCAGGACGAGGTCACCTTTGCAGGCAAATATTTCCAATTTGATGAGGCGCTGCCGCAGCCCAAGCCCTTCCAGCAGCCGTATCCGCCCATCTGGGCAGCGGTGCATAGCGATGCGGCTATGGAGTTTGCCGCACGTAATAACCTCAACGTCTCCCAGAACCTGGACACAGATGAAGTGGTGGCCAGGAAATTTGACCTGTTCCGGAAGATATGGCGAGAGTGCAATCATCCGGGATCCATGCCCGGGATTTTCCTTCAACGGCAGGTCCACGTTGCTGAGACAGACGAGAAAGCCAATGCGGAAGCGCGCGAGTATCTGGCATCTCCCGAAGGTGGCGCGGTTCGTGTAGGTGGCGGGCCCATCGCGGAGACCCGCATCGGTTGGGGAACCCATGCCAGGGGTATGGGTAGCGACAGCGAACGACCCGATGATGCAGAGCGGGGCCGCACCATGATGCAGGCTGCCAAAGACTATGACTACAACATTGAGAATGGGCTGGCTTTGGTGGGAAGCCCGGAAACGATCATCCGCCTACTTCAGGAAGGGAAGAAACTCATCGGGTACGATATTTTCTGCACCAACCATCAGATAGGCCGGATGCCTCCTGAGTTGGTCACAAATTCCATAGAGCTCTTTGGGAAAGAGGTTATCCCCGCGTTCAAGTAGGGGTCTTCGACCCTTTTGCCAAGTGACCTTCTGCTCTCCCCATCGGGGGAGGGTTGGGGGGGTATTCCAGTGAACGGTGACTCTTTCTAGGCCTGCACTGCCCAAGACTGAGCCAGGCCCGGGAAGTCCCGGGCCATTTCATCAAGGGTGTCTTGGGATAGCAACGCATAGGAGCCTGTGGCTTCCACAGCTACCCGACCGTCAGCCAGCGAAACCCAGCCTTTGGTGTTGATGATGTTCCCCCGCCCACCGCTCTTCTCCGCCGTAGCTGTCACGCGCTCGTCCGATGGTATTGGCAACCTGAACCGAAGCTCCAGTCGCGCTGACATACCCCAGCAGTTCTCCAACACTGGAACGCGACTCATCACCTCGTCCAGCAGGGCCGTGATGATTGCGCCGTGGAGGAAGCCCGGAAACCCCTGGTGGTGCGCCTTCCCCTGGTACGTCGTTACCACTTGGTTGCCCTGTCTCTCAAAGGTGAGCTGCAAGCCGCCAGTGTTTTTGGGGCCGCAGGCAAAGCACTGACCGTAGTCGGAATCATCGTTCAGGGAGATGGCCCTCGGAGGGTCAAAAAATTCTATGGTCAACGCGTCACCTCATTACAACATTACAACGGGTATAACCCGCTATAGGAGTGGCTTGACTCAGGGGCCTCTGGTTCCGATGCTTAACCTTGAGCTGGTTGGGCACCTGCAGCCGTAAGCCTGTCCTTCGCAGCTACTATCACATCGTCTGGGAGTGGTCCTTTAGCAGCTGCGGTGATGTTGTCATCCAGATGTTCCGTGCTACTAGTTCCAACAATCGTGGTGTCCAGTCCGGGGTGGGAAAGGGTGAAACGCAGCATGAACTCCATGCGAGTCATACCCTCTAGCAACTCATCCAGCTTGGAACTGTCCCACCAGTCTTGCATGGTCTCGTTGGGCAACATGTAATACCTACGGCCCTCCCAATCGTCAGGGGTACCCCGGGCCACGCCACCACGGACGATGATGCCCATCCCTGCATCAGACGCCTTGGTGATGACACCTTCATGCTCGCGTTGCAGGGCTGAGTAGGGTATTTGAAAGACATCGAACACGCCCATATCAATCTGCTCATGGAGTGTGGGCAAGACCCCAGACACGCCAACGAAGCGAGTTTTGCCTTCGTCTCGCAGCTTCAGCAGCTCCGCCAGAGCTTCCTCAGCATCAAATTCATCACGGCCAAGACTGCGATGGAACTGAACCACGTCAAGGTGGTCTGTCTTAAGGGTGCGCAAACTGTGCTCTACGCCTTCCCGAATGTTCTTGGCGGTGTGGACGTGGTCAGAGCCCTGCGGAGCGTTGGGTACACAACCACACTTGGACGCCAGCACGTACTCTGAGCGTCTGTGAGAAATGAACTTACCTATCAACTCCTCGCTTCTGCCGTAGTCAATGGAGGTGTCAATGAAGTTGATGCCCTTGTCTAAAACCTGGTTGAGCAGCTTGTCAGCAGCTTCGTCGCTGATGGCGGGGCCTGTCGTCCCCCCTCGCAGCTCCATAGCACCAAAGCCAAGAGTTGTTACCTGCAAGTCCGTACGGCCAAGGGCACGCCTTGGTATAGCATCCATATGTGAATTTCCTATGGTTTCGGTTCTTCCCTGTAGAAGCCAAGAGCCTTCAGCACAGGGGTGTCCGTGAAGCTGAACAGGAACGCTGGCTCCGTTGAGGATTCGTTGACATGTTCGTGGAAGGCCCAGCCCGGGACGCAGAACGTATCCTTGTTCGCCCAGTCCAGCTTCTGATCGCCAACCAGCGTGTGCCCCTTCCCCTCCACCACGTGGTAGACGGAGCTGGTCGTATGGCGATGGGCCTTTGTGCGCTCGCCCGGCCGCAGGAGTTGAACGAAGCAGGCTATCGTCGGCATAGCATGGCCGCCGGTGCTGGGGTTGGTGTACTCCATCATTACGCCGTCGTAGGGGCTACCGTCCTCACCTGTTGCCAATCGCTCCAGGGCTTCTCGCGTGCGATCCCAGGGGTAGTACATCAGCGGTGAAGAGCCTTCTTCTTTGCGCTCAATCCACGTGGGTTGCAGTGCCATGCTGCCGTATTTGGCCAGCGATGACCCTGGAAACTCGGTGATAGGCTGAGTGTCCTCCGAGTACGGGTCGTGGAAGGACATCTCCAGAAAATTCACTAGAGGCAAATCAAGCCCGTCCAGCCATATCATGGGATTCTTCGTATCGTTGCCGTGGTCGTGCCAAGCCCACGGGGGCGTTAGCACCAAGTCGCCTGGCAGCATAGGGAACCGCTCGCCTCCTACCGACGTGTAGCCGCCGTCACTCTCAATGATGAAGCGCAGCGCAGCGGGCGTGTGCCGGTGCGCTGGGGAAATCTCGCCTGGAAGCACCGTTTGGATGCCCCCGAACAGTGTTTGCGTTGTGGCAGTCCGGCCACCAAGTCCCGGGTTCATAAGCCGGAGAACCCGCCGCTCAGCTTCCGCTGTTCCAACCAACTCTGTGGCGCGTATGGCTTGGGGTCGAATGTCTTTCCAGCTCCATACGTACGGAGTGACCTTGCTGGCGGGTTCCCGTGCTTGAATGTCGCCCATGACCGTCCAGAGGGGCGCGACGTTATAGGCTTCCAGTTTTTTGTAGTATTTCTGTAGTTCTTCCGTAGTAGTCTGTTTGCTGGACACTTCCACGTCGGCCTCCTCTGGGGTCAGATTACTAGTTGATTTACCTATGCGTGGGCTTTGGCTGTAATGGGCCCTAAGTACTTCTCAAACCAGTCAAAAGTCCTGGCCCAGCCGTCTACTGCAGCCTCTACGCGATAGTTTGCGCGGCTGGTGATGAAAAAGGCGTGTCCTGCGCCGTCATAACGGTGAAACTCATATGTCTTGTTGTGCTTCTTTAGCTCAGCCTCGTGGATGTCCACTTGCTCAGGGCTGGGCCTTGCATCATCGTTGCCAAAGAGCCCCAGTAAGGGGCACGATAAGTTGGGCGTCATGTCTAACGGCGCAACGGGCGCTGCGGCAGTCAATTCTTCCTTGGTGACAACCACGCCGCCGCCCCAGCAATCCACTGCTGCATCAAACTCAGGGATGTTGCAGGCTGCGATAAACACCTGACGACCGCCTGAGCAGAACCCGATGACGCCGACTTTGCCGTTCAGGTACGGTTGTGCCAGCAGATATTGGACGGTTCCCTTGGTATCACCTATGAACTGGGCGTCCGGGACGCCTCCGGCCTCGCGGATTGCTGCTGACATCTCAACCGCAGTGCCTGGCCCCTTCCGGTGGTGAAGGTTCGGGCAGATGGCGGCGTAGCCCTGGGATGCTAGCTTCCTCGTAATCTCCTTGATGTCCTGATCCCATCCGGGCATGTGATGGATTACCACAACACCGGGATGGGGCCCGGGACCCATAGGCCTGGCAAAGTAAGCTTCAATTTCCGTTCCGCCATCGCCTTCAATGACAACGGTTTCTGCGATCATACCTTCGTACATAGCTTTCCTCCCTACGTTTTGGCCTATTTTATTGGCCTAGCTTTTGGTCGCCACAGTGTCCCATGCTCATGCTTCGCGCGCAAGCGAGATGCGTTATCTTGCAACCCTCCTAGCTCCCCGCTACCCTGCTCCCAATAGAAAATGGAGCCACGTGAGTATAAGGAGGTACCTGATGCCGAAAGTGAATAAGGTAGCCCACATCGTGCTGGCAGTAAAAGACGTGATGGCGTCTGTGAAGTTCTACACTGAAGTCCTTGGCATGGAAGCCGTTGATCTCAAGGAAAACCACAAAGCAGCGTTCCTGTCCTTTGGTACCCAGCACCATGACGTTGCCGTTTTTGAGGCCCCGGACGGTGCCGAGCGAGGGCAGATTGGCCTCAACCACTTCGCTATGCAGATAGAGGGTGGCATACTTGAGCTCAAAGAGATGCACCAGCGACTTCTGGATCATGGGGTGACCATCACCCATACAACAGACCACATAATTACCAAGAGCGTGTACTTCTTGGATCCGGACGGTAACCAGCTGGAGGTTTTTGCCGAGGGGTTTGAAGTTCCCAGTGAAGGCCTGAATTTCATTCGACAGGGCACCTACCACGTGAAGCTCCTGGAGTTAGAAGTTCCCGCTGCCAGCTAGATAAAAGCCAATTGTCATTCTGAGCGTAGCGAAGAATATAACAACTTGCTTGGCCGCCGAAAGACTAAATACGACGCATAAGTAACTGCCCTTCATGGTTATCCATGAAGAGCAGTTTATATCTAAAGGCTTAAGTAACCGTAGGAATATAGGTCTAGGACATCGTCCTGGTGAGTCAATTTCTAGCTCTTGTATTCCTTTTCCATAGCGTAGATGTCCTGTAGCCCCAACAAGTCTGCAATCTCCGTCCGATACTGCGGCGTACTGATAGCACCATTGTCGCGCAGTTCCGTCATAGCGCGTTTCACCGCATCGTAGACCACCGTCAGCGTGTAGCCTGCCAGCATCAGCTTGAAGCCCAGTTCGGCTACTTCGCCCGTCGTTGCTACAGGGTCAGCGCCGTTGAACACCTTGGGCAGGTCAGCCATCTCCCGGGCGCACGTCTCCAGATCTTCTTTAGTTTTTACTCCATCCACAAACACCAGGTCAGCCCCCGCCGCGTAGTAGGCCTTGCATCGACGGATTGTGTCCTCCCAACCGTTGACCTGCAGGGCGTCCGTCCGTGCAATGATGACGAAGTCCTTGTCTTTGCGTGCGTCCAGGGCTGCGCGCACTTTCTGAACGTGCTCCTCCATAGGGATTACGTCCTTCCCAGCAAAGAATCCGCACTTCTTTGGGAACACCTGATCCTCAATGTGGATGCCGCTCACCCCAATCGACTCGTACTCCTGCACTGCACGATGCACATTGATTGCGTTGCCGTACCCCGTATCGCAATCGGCCACCACCGGCACTTCCACCGCGTTGGCTATATACCGAGCGTTGGCCACCATCTCCGTCTGGGTCAGCAGTCCTACGTCTGAGAAGCCGTGCTCAGCGGAAGTGCCAGAGCCAGTCATGTACACGGCCTTGAACCCCACAGATTCTGCAATCTTGGCGTGGAGGGCGTTGAGGCAGAATGGTGCTACTACCATCTCGCCGCTGCTCAGCATCGCTCGAAGCCTGGTTGTTCTCTCGTTTGCCATGTTGGTTCTCCTTCTCATAAATTGAGGTCTTCCTATTCCCAATGTGCCGGGTGGGAAGACCTCATCCTGGGGCAACCGTCAGGTCATGGGGAGGGCAGGGAAGATAGGTCGGCTTGGCTACAGAATCATGGACTCTGCAGCTACCGCTTTCAAGGACATATCCTGCGATGCCTTCACGGCGGCTGAACGGATGCGATACAGGTCACCGTGTTGAGGGGCGTACGGCTCAATGCCTTCTTGAAAGTCAGCCAACTCTCGTAGCAGCCTGCGCCGAGCGCCGATGATGGCCGCATCTGACGTTCCTAAATGCTCTTTGTTCCTGTCGCTGATGGCTCCCATACCTTCTATTACTGCCATGTCCTGGGCTTGGATGCCCTTGATGCCGCTGTAGCTCACCGTTTGCTGCTTTGTGCGGTCAATGAGGTAGTCATTACCCTTATTGGCATAAGCTTTATAGCTCAATGGCATCACCAGCTCGTGGAAGATGCCGCCTGTCTCGTACTCCGTGCGTTCAGCAGCCGTTAGAGCCCTGCGTGGGTGCCACGATGCTCGGAAGACCAGTGATGTGTTGTCGTCGGCAGGCACATACATGTTGCCCGTCATCACCGCATCTTCCTCTGCGGGGACTATTGTCCCGTAGGGTAGCATCCAGGGCGTGATACGCCAGTAGTACTTCCCCTCCGGCGTCGTGCGCCGCGCGCCAATGATCAGACCATACTCGGTTTCGTCCAGGACAAACCGTGGAGACTTGTCCTGTAAGGCGGTGCCCTGAGCATCGGAGTTTGACACGGTCAGTGTGTAATCGGCGGGCTTCAGGCTGCTGTGTAGGAAGCTGATGTGGCTGGAGTCTATGCCACCTTCCAATGCTTGGAGCCAATTGCATTCCTGAAGGCACTTGGTCAGAAACAGGTTTTCTTCCGGGCAGGAAGCCCACCCCAGGTCTGGAAGCTGCGGTCTGCGGTCTGGGGGCCCCATGTAGGCCCATACCACAACTCCGCGCTCTTCAGTGGGATATGCGGCTATCTTCACCTTGTTCTTGAAGTTGCTCTCTGCCGGCTCAGACGGCATGTCTACGCAGTTACCCTCTGCATCAAACTTCCAACCGTGGTAGACGCACCGCAGGCCGCATTCCTCGTTCCTGCCGAAGAACATACTTGCGCGACGGTGTGGGCAGTAGTTGTCGATGAGCCCTACTACTCCGTCCGTGTCTCTGTATGAGATGAGTGACTCTCCAAGGATTCTCACTCGCACGGGAGGGCAGTCTGGTTGGGGTACTTCTTCAGACAGAAGTGCAGGAACCCAGTATCGGCGTAAATACTCGCCCATAGGTGTACCAGGGCCAACATGGGTCAGCAGGTCATTCTCTTCAGTGCTGAGCATTTACTGCCTCCCGCGTGTCTACGTGGGGTTGATGGCATAAAGATACACCCCTCCCTACGTAGGAGGTAAATACCAAGGGGGCTGCTCTAGAGCAGCCCCCTTGAGACAACACCATATCTGCGCCTTCAATGTGTCTGTTCAACACAGAGGCATACAGTGTGAATATTCCCCTAGGTGTGAAGCACGGTATTACCCGCTCTCTCCCATCTCAGGACGAGTCACATCACCTGCTGTTAAAGCTTTTAGCTCTTACCTATACGGAAGAGCTTGGTGCCGCAGGTCCCGCAGGTGCCCTGAGTGGCCGGTCGGCCATTCTTCAGGGTAACAGGGGTAGGTCCGCTGATCTCTCGCTTGGTTCGGCATTTGAAGCAATAGGCTTCCATGTTGACGCCTCCTTCTCCTAGCTAATAACGTAGCGACCATAATAGTTAGCCGTAGCTTTGTCAACAGGTTTGTTGCTTGATTCTTGACTCGTCTGCTAGTAATTGGGCTTTTCTGGGGCTGTTTGGAAGGCGATAGCTAGGGCGGTTCTATGTCCCAACCATGTCCATATCCACTCAAAACAAGCGCTGGTCTGCCATTCGGAATCGTGTATCATGGGCGCACTTTGGGTCAGGAGGGGGTAGAGCATGTCTTGGATTAGAGAGGCAGATGAGCAAAAACCGCCCATCATCAGGGTCATGTCCATCAACCCGGCGGCTATGGATGCCGTCAGTGCTAACAACGCCAACATCAC
>Ga0114999_10001118_pt1 | contig 37812 bp, 39 predicted proteins | sample ArcticOcean_MG_C_3_FD_89820 | JGI IMG/M metagenome (GOLD analysis project Ga0114999, IMG submission 89820) | Marine microbial communities from western Arctic Ocean - ArcticOcean_MG_CB8_126 | ecosystem: Environmental > Aquatic > Marine > Oceanic | place: Arctic Ocean: Canada Basin | collected...
AGGTGGATGGCGCGCGGCGCCAGCGCTGTGTTGCGTGCGACTACTCAAAAGCCGAGGTCGCGCTTGGTCTGGGAATAGTCCAAGGCCGGTTGCAGCGGCCGCCGCCAAGCTCCGAAGCACTGCCGGTTAACGTCTTGCATTTCCAGGAGGATCTCGAGGAGAAGCTTGACGACGACCGCGACGAGGCTCCATCTTGACGCCAGCTCGCACCATCCTTGCAATTTGCCTGGCGGTTTTCGCGATCCTTGTCGGCATCTTTGTGGTCCGCGCTTTGCACGAGCCGCAACTTTCCGACGAAGAATTACGACATCGTGGGGTGTTTTTGCTACCGCAACCGAGGCAGCTTGCGCCGTTTGTTTTAAGCGATCACTTGGGTCGAGCGTTCAACCCAGAGTACCTCGAAGGCAAGTGGACGTTTGCGTTCTTTGGCTTCACGCACTGTCCGGACGTGTGTCCGACTAGTATGTCGGTACTTGGCCAAGTGGATCGAGCGTTAGTCCAGGCTGGACAGGGCGTGGACCAGTTCCAGGGGGTTTTGGTCACGGTTGATCCAGAGCGTGATACAGCGCAAGAATTAGGTGAATATGTCACGTTCTTTTCCGAGCGATTTGTCGGGGTGATGGGCGAACGGGCGGCGTTGCTTGAATTCGCAGAACAGGTCGATGTGACATTTGCCCAGGTTGCGACCAGCGGCGGCCGCTATTCGGTTGACCATACGGGTAACATTGTCATCTTCAATCCGCATGGCCACTATCATGGATTTGTAAAGTTGCCCCACAAAGCCGAGACCATTAGGCTTGCGTACCAAACACTGTCAACTCGCTTTGAATAAACGGATGTTGGCAGCGAACCGCAAGAAAGCGAACCGCAAGAAAGCGAATGGAGAGATCACAGGGTTGCACCCTGGTCTAAGGTGAAACATGGATGCCGCTTCGCGCAATGATCGTTTGCAAGTCGCACAGCTCGAGAGCTGGGTAGATCGCTTCCTGCATACACGCCAAGACTCGTTAGCCCTGACGGCGGCGCTGCAGATCGAGGACTATGGCGTGCAACCAATGGATGATGCCAGTCCGCCTAAGTGGCATCTGGCTCACACAACGTGGTTTTACGAAACCTTTGTGGTTAAACCATGGAATTCAGCTTACCAACCTGATAATCCTGAGTTCGAATACATGTTCAACTCATACTACAATGGCGTGGGCACGCCGTTTCCGCGGACTAAGCGCGGTTCATTGAGTCGGCCCACGGTGCAAGAGGTGCTCGACTACCGTGCGCGCGTCGAAGACCAGGTGGTAAAACTGTTGGACGGGGGTTGTGACGATGAGTTGCTCACGCGCGTCGAACTCGGCATCCACCACGAGCGGCAGCATCAGGAACTGATCGTGACCGACCTTAAGTTTAATCTCGGCAACAATCCATTGTACCCGGCCTATTGTGAAAACCTGGTTAGCGCTGAGTCTCCGGTAGAGTTGGCTTACGTTGCGTTTGCGGGCGGACTGTTCCAAGTCGGGGCTCCCGATGAGGGATTTGCCTTCGACAATGAGCGGCCGCTGCATAAGGTGCATCTCGAAGGGTTTCAGCTCGCGAATCGGTTGGTGACGAATGGCGAGTACCTCGAGTTCATTAACGATCATGGCTACGAACGCCCGGAATTGTGGCTGGCTGAAGGTTGGGATCACATAGACAAAGCCGGTTGGCGAGCACCGCTCTATTGGGTTTGTCGCGATGGCGATTGGTTTGAGTATCAACTCGGCGGACTAGCCCAGCTAGAGGCGCACTTGCCGGCAGTGCATATCAGTGCGCATGAAGCGGTGGCGTATGCGACATGGGCGGACGCCAGACTACCTACGGAGTTCGAGTGGGAAGTGGCCGCAGCTGGAGTCGAGGTGTCGGGCAACTTTAGCGAGTCACAACGCTACCACCCAACAGGTCAAAGCGGAGAATCCAAAGCCCGCATCCACCAGCTTTATGGGGATGCGTGGGAGTGGACGTCGTCGAGCTATGGGCCCTATCCCGGATATAAGACGCTGCCGGGAACGCTCGGTGAGTACAATGGCAAATTCATGAGCAGTCAGTTGGTACTGCGGGGTGGGTCTTGCGCCACAGCCCAATCACACATTCGCGCATCGTACCGAAATTTCTTCTACCCACCTGATCGGTGGCAGTTCTCTGGCTTGAGGCTTGCACGGAACGGCAATGGGTAACTACCAGTTTTTTGACTTTAATCCGCCAAGTATGGACATGGCCGAGGAGGTCATGAGTGGGTTGACTAGTGATCCTAAACGACTATCTCCAAAGTATTTCTACGATGCGCAGGGGTCGGCTCTGTTTGAAGAGATAACCGAGCTTGCCGAGTATTACCTCACGCGTACCGAAATGGCACTGTTCGATCGCATTCTCCCTCAGGTCAGTGAATCTTTAGGCAGCAATACGTGCTTGATCGAGTACGGCAGTGGGTCATCGCGCAAGATTCGCAAGCTCCTTGAAGTCATATCGCCCAAAGCGTACGTGCCGGTGGACATATCAAAGGAACACTTGGTCGCCAATGCGCGCGAGTTGCATGGTGACTTCCCGCGGTTGCACGTCTATCCAGTCTGCGCGGACATTACCCAGTCGGTTGCACTGCCCGCCGAAACGGCTGATCTAAAGAAAGTCGCCTTTTTTCCAGGTTCGAGCATCGGCAATTTTGACCCACAAGGGGCGGTCGATTTCCTAACCAATGTGCATCGCACAGTGGGCATTGGCGGAGACATGCTGATTGGGGTGGATCGGAAAAAGGCAACGCAGATAATCGAGACTGCGTACAACGATAAACAAGGCGTGACAGCTGCGTTCAATCTGAATGCACTGGCGCACATCAATAGCAAACTCGAAGCGGATTTCGAACTCGAGCACTTCTCCCACACTGCGCGGTACAACGAGGCTTTGGGCTGCATTCAGATGTTCCTACGCAGTGAAAAAGAGCAAACCGTGAATTTGCTGAGCGAGCAGGTTAAGTTCACCACGGGTGAAGAACTGCACACTGAGAATTCGTACAAATATCACTCTGAGGAATTTGTAGAGCTCGCCGGGTTGGCGAGTTTTCGAGTCGTGGCTGAGTGGTCCGATGAGCGCCAGTGGTTTTCGCTCTTTCTGCTGGAAGCGATCTAACTAGTGCGTGTCCAAAATACGCAAGTATTTTGTGGCGCGTACTTCGAGGGCAGGAGCGCGACAGGAGTGGCGGCCCTAGTCAAAATCCGCAGGATTTTGGGACAAGAATTAACTAGTCGATGAGCCGTTCGTCGATGTAGAAAGAGTGGCGCATGTGGTGCTCGACGATGCTCTTAAACTCGTCCGGATTCTTGAAGCGTAGCATTCCTTTCGTGCGTTGATCGAGCGCGACCGCTAGTCGCGATAGCCAAAACGTGAGCGCTGCATAAAGCGCGAAGTTGGAGAAGTACCAGAGTTCTTCGGTCAATAACGGACGAATCCGATGATACGCCTTAAGCATAGCAAGGGTCCGGCCGGGGTCGAGTTGGCCGCGAGCGTCGTTGCACCAATCGTTGGCGATCACGGCAAGGTCGTAGATCCAGAAACCGGTGGAGGCGTGATGGAAATCGAGTACCCCGGCTAATCCCTTCTCGTTAAACAGCACGTTGTCACGGAATAGATCCGCATGGACCATGCCGCGCGGTAGATTCTGTACATCGCCGCGGTTGAGGAGCGTATGCACCTGAGTTATGCCTGAGTTAAGCAGGGTTAAATCTGCATAGGGGATATAGCCTGAGGCAATGCTTGCGCGTTCTACCAGCCAGCGTGCATCGCGTGGATAATCCGGCAGTTCGATCGCTGAGGCGGCCATCGTTTGATGCATTCGCGCCGTGCATCGTGCTAACGCACAGACCTGTGCAGTCGTCGGATTGAAGACATGCTTGCCTGGCAGTCGGGCTTGCAACATGGCAGGCTTGCCGCGCACGTCGTCGATGGCTTGATCCTGCATATTGCGAACCGGGGCGGCGACTGGTAGGCCGCTTGCCGCCAACTCGTCCATCATCGCAACGTACGCGTCCCCCGCATTTGACGGTTGTTCGACGATAGTAAGCACGTACTCAGCCTCGCCGGCAGCGCCGGCCGCCGCGACGAAGTAGTTGCTGTTTTCAATGCCGTTAGTGGCCGGCCATTGGCGTACAAGGCGGCCGATGGCATAGCGTGACAGGGTTTCTTCGAGGTGTTGCTCGGTCAAGAGGGTAACTGCGCTCAACTAAAACTCTGCGATCACCCAGCTCGGCAGCAGAATGTCGGCACGCTCCAAATCGCCCCCGCTCTTGCTCGGGTCGATCGGTACCAGATAGTAGGGTTTACCCAACTTCGGCACGACGCGCACCATGCGTAGCTGACCGTTCTGGCGGAATTCATAAACAACCTTGCCTTCGCCGGAAATAATGACGACATCGGGGCCGCGCAGGGATGGTTCGGAAGCACTGGAACTTATGCACACAAAAACACAAACGAGGAGGAAAGTCGCTTTTGTACAGAGCTGTAGTAGAGTGCGTCGATGCATCATTGGGGGGTATGGTGAACCAAAAAAATTCAAACAACAATCCGGTGTCGGACGCCGCCAAACCGGTGGTGTTGGTGGACGGGTCGTCCTATTTGTTTCGTGCTTATTATGCAATGCCGGAGCTGACGACAGCGAGCGGCCAACCGACAGGTGCGGTCCGCGGGGTGATCAGTATGATCCGCAAACTCGCCAAAGATTATGCTGGGAGCACGCTTGCCGTAGTGTTCGACGCGCCCGGTAAAACGTTTCGTGATGAAATCTATAGCGAGTACAAAGCCAACCGTGAATCGATGCCTGACGATCTGCGCGAACAGATTGCGCCTATCCACGAAACAATCAAAGCGATGGGTCTGCCGCTGATTATGGTGTCTGGTGTGGAAGCCGATGATGTGATCGGCACGCTGGCGCAGGAAGCGACCGCAAGCAAGCGCGAAACGGTTATTTCGACCGGCGACAAAGATATGGCCCAGCTGGTCTCCGACCACGTCACGCTGGTAAACACCATGACCGAAACGACCATGGATCGAGCTGGGGTGGTAGAAAAGTTCGGCGTCACGCCGGAATTGATCATCGACTATTTAGCCCTCATGGGCGATTCGGTCGACAACATTCCAGGCGTGCCGAAGGTGGGCCCGAAAACGGCTGCGAAATGGCTTAATCAGTACGGCTCCCTCGACGCGGTTATGGCCAGTGCCGATGAAGTCAAAGGCAAGGTGGGCGAAAGTCTACGTGATAGCCTTGAGCAGCTGCCTTTGTCGCGCGAACTGACGACGATTAAGTGCGATGTGCCGCTCGAGGTAGGGCTCGCCGGCTTGCAGGCGGCCGCACCGGATCTCACGAAGTTGCGCGAGCTGTACAGCTCGCTGGATTTCAAAACGTGGATTGACGAGACCGTCGCAAGCGACGCGCCGGCCGCAGAAGAAGCGTCTAAAATGCCGGATTTACAGGACTATGTTTGCATAACGCGTGCTCAAGATCTCGAACAATGGGTGGCGGATCTACGTGAAGCAGGAGTCTTTGCGCTTGCCACCCAAACGACCGGCGGGAGCTATATGGATGCTCAACTGATTGGTCTTTCATTCGCAGCGACCCCCGGGGTCGCTGCTTACGTGCCGCTAGGGCATGACTATGTTGGCGTCGCCGAACAGTTGGACCTCGCAGAAGCGCTGGCGACCGTCAAACCGCTGTTAGCCGACCCCGACGTGGTCAAAATTGGTCATAACCTCAAATACGCAATTAGCGTGTTGGCAAAGTACGACGTGCAGGTCGGTGGCGCGATGTTCGACACGATGTTGGAGTCGTACGTGCTCAATAGCATTGCAACTCGCCACAACTTAGACGCGCTTGCCGCTTTTTACCTCGAGCGCACCAAGACGAAGTACGAAGACATTGCCGGGAAAGGTGCCAAGCAGCTCGGATTCAATGAAATCCTTCTGCAAGGCGCGACCGACTTTGCCGCCGAGGATGCTGATGTCGCACTGCAGTTGCATCAGGTGCTTTTGCCACGGCTGACGGGTGAGGGTCGCCTATTGTCTATTTTGGCTGACATCGAGATGCCGTTAATGCAGGTGCTGAGCGAGGTCGAGCGCAACGGGGCGTTGGTCGATGGACGGCTATTGCACCAACACGGCGCCGAACTTGCTGACCGGATGAAGGCGTTGACCCTTCAAGCCTGGGAGTTTGCGGGCGAGGAGTTCAACCTTGACAGCACCAAGCAACTGCAAGAGATTTTCTACGAAAAACTCGAGCTGCCGGTGTTGAAAAAGACGCCAGGCGGCAAACCGAGCACGGCTGAACCCGCGCTGATAGACCTTGCGCGCGACTACGAACTGCCCGCAACGATCTTGGAATATCGCGGTTTGGCAAAGTTGAAGTCGACCTATACCGATAAGCTTCCCTTAGATATCAACGCGACCACTGGTCGGATTCACACGTCATATCATCAAGCCGTGGCAGCCACTGGGCGGTTGTCGTCCGCGGATCCGAATTTGCAGAACATCCCTGTCCGAAATGCGGAAGGCCGAAGAATCCGCCAGGCATTCGTCGCACCGTCCGGCCACTCTATTGTGGCCGCCGACTATTCCCAAATTGAGCTAAGAATCATGGCGCACCTGTCGGGTGATGCCAATTTGAACCAAGCATTTGCCGAAGATGCCGACATCCATCGCTCAACGGCGGGTGAGGTATTTGGAGTGCTACCGGAAGCCGTCAGCGACGACCAGCGCAGGAGCGCGAAAGCGATCAATTTTGGCCTGATCTACGGCATGTCGGCATTCGGACTTGGCCGCCAACTTGGTATTAGCCGCAAGCTCGCACAAGACTACATAGACCGATACTTTAGCCGCTATCCCGGGGTACGCGCGTATATGGACGAAACACGCGCGCTCGCAAGTGAACAGGGGTTTGTCGAAACCGTGTTTGGAAGGCGGCTATATTTGCCTGAGATAAACGCACGGCATGCGCAACGCCGACAAGCAGCCGAGCGCACTGCGATAAACGCACCGATGCAGGGTACTGCCGCCGACATCATTAAGCGCGCGATGCTCGAGGTGCAGCGATGGCTATACGCCCAAAGCACCGACGCACTCATGATTATGCAAGTTCACGATGAGTTGGTGTTCGAAGTCGCTGACCAAGACGTCGATATGTTGGTGAGCAACGTGACGCAAATCATGCAAGCAGCAGCCGATTTGTCGGTGCCGCTAATCGTAGATTCCGGCGTTGGCGCGAATTGGGACGAGGCACATTAGTCGAGGCAGTCTCGAGACCCACTAGACGATCGGACCGCTAATCCACTTTAGCAGAAGCTTAACAAGTTCCTGGCTGCCAGTGCCCTTGAGTGCCGAAAACGTCTGGAAAGAGGCGTGGGCGTGCGACTCGTACGATGCACGCATTTGCTCCAATACCTTTTGCTGGGCGCCATAGCCTAGCTTGTCGGCCTTATTTAGCAGGACCTGTACCGGCAGTTGCGACTCGTCGGCCCAACCGAGAAGCTCCTGATCGAAATCTCGGTTTGGATGGCGGATGTCCATGACCAACACCAACCCGACGAGTTCGTCGCGCAGTGACAGGTACTCGTTCACTGATCGTTGCCACTCGCTTTGGGCGGACTTTCCCGCTTTGGCATAACCGTAGCCGGGCAGGTCCACTAAACGGCCGTTGCTGTTGAGGTCAAAGAAATTGAGTAGTTGGGTGCGTCCCGGGGTCTTGCTCACTTTTGCGAGCTGTTTATTGCCCGTGACCTGATTGAGCACGGATGACTTGCCTGCATTGGATCTTCCCGCGAAGGCCACTTCTACCCCGTTTGGCTCCGGGCACTGTTCAAGGCTGGGGGCGCTGGTTAGAAAGGTCGCTTCTATCCGGTTGCGGAGGCGGTCGCGGGCTTGCTCTTTCGGGGCCACTTTTTTGCTCATGTTTGTTATATAATCCGCGCGCCCTGCCGTACGGTCATTGCTAGAAATAGCCGCTCGCGGAGTTTATCACCACTTTCGTCCTGCAGAATATGACAGTGTGGTCTAAAGACGCGAAGCCCAAATCGGTGCTACGGGTAAACCTAAATGATGAAAAGATTTTTTTACATGAGTGTTCGCAAATTGATACCCGCCCTCTCCACGTTCGTCGTACTAATTTTAGGCACGTTTAGCGCTATACAAGCAGTCGCTGCGGGGGACGCGCAAGCGGGTAAACTGTTGATTGCCGCGTGCTCGGCATGCCACGGCCAGGATGGTGCCACCGGGCTTGATCCGACTTACCCCAACCTGGCGGGGCAGAATGAGAAATACTTAACTCGGCAGCTCCTAATGATACAAGACGGAACCCGTCAGGTTGCGCTGATGGCCGGTCAACTCATCGGCAAGACCGAACAGAACATAGCGGATATGGCGGCCTATTATGCAAGGTTGCCGGGTAAGAAAGCGCAAGCCGAAGGCGATGATGAAGCTATTGCCAATGCGACCATGATTTTCCGGGCCGGCGTTGCCCGCAAGGGTGTGGCTGCGTGCAGCGCTTGTCACAGCCCGAATGGCCTAGGCAATGATCAAGCAGGATTCCCGCGTCTTTCCGGCCAACCGACCGGGTACACGATCGCGCAATTGACGGCCTACCGGGAGAGTACCCGTAAGACTGATGACGACTTCAGCGGCATGATGCGCGATGTAGCCGAAGGGTTGACCGATACCGAAATCGCCCAGCTCGCGGATTACATTCGCGGACTCTATTAGCGTTGCCCGGTGTAGCTCGCGCTAAGCGAAGCGCCTAGCTCTGCTTAGGACTAGTTCAGCATTAATTCATAAAGGCTTGTTAAGCTAAAGCCGTTTATTGCTTAACGCTTATCGGACATTAGGCACACGTTTTTGGGAGCTTTGTTATGCAGATACTTCGATTGTCTCGATTCAGCTTTTCACCACTCAGCTTTTTAAGAGGCGCGAAGAGGTTTTTGTTGGTTGCGACGGTCGCGGCCACGGTGAGCGCAATGTTATCTACCGCAGCATTCGCGGTAGACGCATTCGTCGAGGGTGAGCATTACGAGCGGTTGCCCATACCGGTAAACACGGCAGATTCCGACACGTGCGAGGTCGTGGAAGTGTTCTCTTATCTGTGCATCCACTGTTACAACTTTGACCCGGCGATCACCGCGTGGGCGGCCGTTCAGCCCGACAACGTCAAATTTGTGCGGGTCCCGGCCATTTTTAGTGCCGATTGGGAATCCTTGGCGCAAGTGTATTACACGGCTGAGGCGTTGGGGGTTAGTGAGCAAGTCCACATGCCGATCTTCAACGCTATCCATGCTCAGCAGAGGGGTCTTCGCCGACCAAACCTGTTGGCCAAGGTATTTGCCGACGAAGCCTCGGTTTCGCAGGAAGATTTCGATCAGGCCTACAATTCCTTTTCGGTGCGCAGCCGTGTGCAACAAGCCAAAGCCAAGGGAAGTGCCTATCGCGTCACGGGGGTACCCACCATCATCGTTAACGGAAAATTCCGGGTCGACGGAAGAATGGCGGGCAATAACACCAAAATGCTTGAAGTAGTGGACTACCTCGTCGCGATGGAAACCGAGACGGAGTAACTCGCGACGGACTATTGCGGCTAAGAAATGCAAATCAAACCACAGAAGAAATCAATGACCGACACTAAGAAATGCTAAACGGTCCGCGGTTCGAAGGGAATCGAGTCCCTAGACTAAAGCTTCCGACGTGGGAGCACCCCAGTATGCTGACATGGCCCCAAAGGGCAGAACGTGTTGCATCCGTATATCCGGTTGAAAACTTCGACACCGTTGAGGAATCGGCGCCTGTCGATGCCAATGTTCATGGACAAGTCCCTCCGCTTAGACTGCTCACGTTCAACATTCAAACAGGCATCAAGACCTCGGCTTATCGGCACTACGTGACCAAGGGGTGGAAGCACGTGCTACCGCACAAGAGTCGCGCCAAAAACCTCACCCGGATCGCTGAGTTGGTCGCAAGCTTCGACTTTGTGGGGTTACAAGAAATCGACGGCGGCAGCCTCCGCAGTGGGTTTGTCAATCAAGTTGAGTATTTGGCCCATCATGGCCAATTTCGTTATTGGTATGCGCAGACAAATCGTGATCTGGGCCGAATTGCCCAGCACGGTAACGGTATTTTGTCGCGCATTGAACCGCGAGAATTGCAGGACCACAAACTGCCTGGCGCGATCCCCGGTCGCGGAGCGGTCGTGATGCGGATTCCATATGCGGGCGACGATTTAGTGGTGGTGATGCTGCACTTGTCGCTAGGCAGGCGTTCGCGAACTCGTCAGTTAGCTTATGTTGCTGAGCTTATTGGGCAGGAGCGACAAGTTGTGCTCATGGGTGATATGAACGCCCCGTTGAGTCGACTCCTGCAAGATTCGGCGCTGGCAAAGTTGGATTTGTGTTCGGCGGCCGATAACGTCGCCCCGACCTACCCGGCGTGGAACCCCTCGTTCGCGCTCGACCACGTGTTGGTATCGCCAAGTCTGAACATCACTGACTATGAAGTGCTGAACTGTCGATTGTCGGATCACCGTCCGATCGCAGTAGAGATCAGCGCAGCTGCGAGACCCATACTGTAATAGCTCCCGTCGAAGTGCTCGATAGATCGAGATCGACGCACCTACCCTCCTTAATGTAATGATCGGATCACAGAGAGCTGTACACGCACACCCAATAGTGCGACAAAGATAGCGCAGTGCTAAGTAAGTAGCACCAGCAGAAAAGAAAACGACGAAAAACGACCGAACAAGAGACAAGAGAGGGCAAACATGGCTCACGGCAGTCACGTACACCTAACCCGTAGAGAACGGCAAATCATGGATGTGCTCTATGCCCAGGAGGAGGCGTCGGTAAACGACATTGTAGATCGAATACCCGACTCGCCGAGCTATTCGGCCGTGCGCGCATTACTCAAGAAGCTCATGGACAAAGGCCATATTGCATTCCGTCCAGATGGGCCAAAGTACCTCTATCGACCGGTGCTGCCAAAAAGCACCGCCAAAAAGAGCGCGGTGCAGCGCTTGGTCAATACGTTTTTCGACGGATCTGCCGGCAGCGCATTGGTCAATATGTTGCGAAGCGAAGGCGCCGATTTGACAGCCGCGGAGATCGCGGCGATTGAAGCCGAGATTAAGAAACTCAAGCAGTCATAGGTCGAGGAGTAATCGATATTTGAGCTTGTGAATCAGTATCTCTTGCAGCCTGGACTGCCGAGCTTGCGCGATGTGCCGCGACTATTGTTGCTATCGGGGTTGTTCACCGGGATCGCGATATTGGCCTTCCCACGCAATGCCCCTACCCGGCGACTGTAGCTAATTACGGCGGTCACGGTGTTGATGGTCCTAGCTTGGCTTCTCGCCAGTTTGGATGCGGTCTGGTATGTAGCGATGGAGACGCTTCCTGGAATCACTCTGGGTCAGGCCTTGCCAATTGGTCTAGCCTGGTTATGGATCGGTGTTGCGTTGTTCCTGACGGGGCGGCACCTCGCCCACGTACGCCAGGCACTGGTAGACGTTGCGCGCTTACCACTGATCGATGATGCTCGCCGGACACAAGAGGCCGCTGGACTGGCGAGGTCGATGGGTGTGGGTATTCCGAGCCTCCGGCTGGGGGCGTGCTCGACAATGCCGCGCGTGGCACCGTTTATGCGCCAACCTATAAAAATGCTAGAACTGCTTGTGCAGCTGCCTTATCCGAACCGAACTTCCCGTGGAGATCAGCCCGACCGGCCCAAGTATTGAAGTGGGACAACTTCCGCAACCTGTTGTCGAGCAAACGGGGGGTGCGTGCATACAACACCGACCGCGACATGCTGCCGGTCGTCATGGTGGCGTCCACCTACCCGGACCGGGCGATACGGCGGGAAATCGAAGGCTGGGTACTGATTGAATTCACGGTGGATCGACTCGGCCGGATAACCCAGCTGAACGTGCTGCAATCGCAGCCCAACAACGTGTTCGACCGTGCGGAGCTGAGCGCGGTAAAGCGCTATAAATATAAGCCCCGCATCGTCAATGGCGAGCCTGTCCCAGTGTATGGCGTGCGCCACCGTGACGTGTTCGAACTCACCCAAACGTAAGAGGAATTCCCCGAGCGGCCTTGCCGGTGTCTTGGGCTCTTGCCGCGACACCGGCCTTTTTCTATTGCTACGTGCAATGGCAGTTTCAGGGCTATTTGAGACCTGGTTAACAACCTAGACCCTGCCGTGAGGCGAAAATCACTGGGTGTACAAGCCCAGTTGAGCCAGATGGATTTCCGCTTCTCGCAATTCGAAATCCTAACCGGATCAGGCACCCTTATTGTGTGTCTGTTTTTCGTTTGTGTATTTTCCGAAGTGTCTGCGATTGAGAATCAACTCGCCACACAAGTGAAAGGCCAGGTCGACTCGGAAGAGCTCTATTGGTTGAGTGTTGAAGTGGGCGGACAGCAGGTCACGTTGACGGGGTCTGCACCCGATGTACCGGCAAAAAAAGATGCTGAACGCAAAGCTCAGAACGTCTCCGGTGTTTCATCAGTGAGCAACGAAATCCAGGTTATCGGTGAAGCGGGCACCTGTCAGCAGCAAGTAAACGACTACATAGCCAAAGAAAAGATCAGGTTCAAAACGGGTAAATCCGTTATCAGCGATTCGAGTTTTCAGGCGATGGGTATGCTTGCCATGGTTGTGCGTCGCTGCGCTGCCAGGCTGGAAATTGCGGGGCACACGGATGACCGGGGCGACTCGATGATCAACTTGAAACTGAGCCAACGGCGTGCCGATGAGGTCGCAAAACAACTCGTGCGACACGGCGTCGATCCGCTACACATTGACGCGGTGGGCTATGGGGAAATGCAGCCTGTAGCGGATAACCAAACGGATACGGGGCGTAAAGCCAATCGCCGTATTGAGTTTCGGGTTCTTGGAGGAACCGTATGATTTTTCTGATCGTGAAGATCTTCGTCTATTTGGTCGTGGCCGCCATCACGGGTGGCGCCGCCGGATGGCTGATGCGCAATCTCCAGGCCCAGAAGTCGGAAGAAGAAACTACGCGCGCCATGAACGATGCCAAATCGAAGTTGCCACAACTCGAGGCGATAGTGCGTGGCCGCGACGACCTGGTAAAAAAAGCCAAGACCGAATTAGACCAAGCTAAGAATGAGTTGAACGAGCAGGTCAAGGAAAACAAGAGCAACCAACAAAAAGCGCGCGAACAGGAACGCGAACTAAAACGACTGCAGCAGAGTGCAGAAGCTCACAGCGCGACGGATTCGTCCAGCCTCGTCATGGAAGGAGAGGGACTGGATGGCGACGCTAATGGACTGATCGCTGAGCTGTCACAGGAAATCAATCGGCTGAAAGCGGAATTGGATGCGGGTGGCGCGGCCGGTGGGCAGGGTGTCGCAAAGCCCGACGCGGTCGATGAGTCGCTTATGCAGGTTGAATTCGATGCGCTACAGGTGCAATTGAACTCGGTCGAACGCAAGCTTTCGCGCGCAGAAAAAGATTTGAGTTCCGAACGGGACAAGCTTCGAGAATTCTATTGCGAACGCGAACTCCAGACCAATTCTATTCATGTGCTGCACCAACAACTTGAGATGGAGCGCTCGCGCCGCACTGCCAACGTCTAGATTTCGCCATACTCGTCGTCCGATTTCGAAAAGCCATACTGTAGAGACGACGCGCGCGAGGTAAAGATCCCCTCATCATTCATTACGTCGCCGACATGCAAGCGACTGTCGACTTCTACCGGCGAGTTTTCCAGGTCGAAACCCTGTTCGTATCGCCGGGATGGACGACGCTTGGTTTTGCCAATTTCGAACTTGCGCTGCCCATTCTCCACGAGCCGGCTACAGAGGGATCGCAAGCTATTGAAGCCTCATCCCACATGCAGGTCTAAACCTCCTCGTGGACAACATCGAGGAAATGCAATCGCACATCGAGTCGATGGGTGGCCAGTTGCTGGAGTTGCGTGAACCCAATGGGTTCGTGCCGGAGCGGCTAGCCGCGTTCCGCGATTGCGCCGGCAATGGTTTCGACTTGCGTCAAAATCCCTAGCTAGCGCTCGCTGGTAACTGAACGCAACGTGGGCTTTGTGAGCCACATCGAAAGAACAACCACCAAGTAGAAACAGCTTGAATACAAAACGGCGCTGCCGGGACTAGTTTGTTCTGCCAACGCTCCGAGAAATAGCCCCCCCAGCGGCATCAGGCTATAGCCCATAGTATGAATGCCCATCACCCTGCCGCGCAGACTGTCCGGAACCCGAACCTGCATGATTGTCATCGAAGTGATCATATAGACGGAGCTCAAAGCCGCGACAAGGAACGTTGCGAACAGAGCGCCGGCGAATGAGCCTAGGTTGATGCAGACGATAAAGAGCGCCATAGCGCCGACCGACGCGGCTGCGCCGCCTAGCATTAGGTTGCCAAGCGGCCGTCGGTTGTCGATGGATCCGACCGCCAGCGTTCCTACTATTGAGCCAACCCCACCCGCCGACAGCAAGTAACCAAAACCCTGTTCACCCGTCTCGAGAATGTTGGAAAATACCGGCATGATTTGGACGTAGGATTGGGAAAAAAACATGCCGACGAAGCTGATGGTCAATAGCCACCTGAAAATGTCGGTATGCCAAACATAGCTGATACCCTGCTTGAGTTGCTGCAGCGGGGAATGATCGGGCGCCTCCGGCAAACTGACATGGATGCCCGAAATGACGACAAACATAGTGAAGAACCCGCCGGCGCCCAGCGCAAATACCACCCATGTGTCTGCGAATGAGATGATTATTCCGCCGATCGCCGGCATGGCCATTCGAGTTGATTGCCAGATGATCGAGTTGAGCGCGACGGCGCTAATGAAAGCAGAGCGGTCGACCAGGTGCGGGTAGATAGCCACCCGAGTTGGCCAATCGATACTTGTCGTCAGTGAGAACAAGGCAACGATCGTTAAGAGGTGCCAGACTTCGATCGCGCCGCTCCAATCGAGCCACGCGAGAATGGCTAACAGGGTCGTGATGATTGCGGACGTGGTCATTAACACGCGCCGTTTGTCGAATCGATCCGCGATGACGCCCCCGACTAGCGTCATCGCGATATTGGGTATTGCAGCAGCCGCGCCCAGAACCCCCAGTTGCAAGGCAGAGCCGGTTAGCTCGAACATGAGCCAGCCTTGGCCGAGGCCTATGAGTTGAGTTGCACCCACCGAGGCGAACGAAGCAAGCCAATAGCGCCGGTATAAAGCAAAGCCTAGCGCGGGATACTGGGATAAAATGAATTTTCGAGCCCTCAGCGCGCAGGGAATGAAAGGTTGATGCATCGACAAATCATAAGGTGGTGTGGAGCGTAACGATATGTCGCATTACGGCGTGATCTACCAGGCGACCTATCGAATCCAGCAGCGGGTGCCCGTGGTGTATCTCTTTGGCCGCTTGGACGATGGGCAAACCTTTGTCGTGCGCGATTCACGGCAGGTGCCGTCCTTCTATGTCCGCCAAGCAGACGCAGCTTCCGTAGCCAACGGGCGGGTGAGTCCAAGTGACTATCTGGGTTTCGCCAGTGAACCACTGTCCAAAGTCGAGGTAGAAGTGCCGGGGGATGCACCAAAAGTGCGCGACGCGATGCACAATCTGCGGCTGCCGACCTATGAGGCAGATGTTCGGTTTGCGATGCGCTATTTGATCGACCGGGACATCAAGGGTGGCTGCGAGATTCGCGGTGAGGCTAAACCGGGCGCGGGGACTGATCTTGCTTTTGATAACCCTGAGCTTGCGCCGGCAAAGGTCGCGATCCAGCCGAAGGTATTGTCGTTCGATATCGAAACCAATCCCGGTACTAACCGATTGCTTGCGATTGCTTGCTATTGCGAAGCAGGCTCGACCGTGCTCGATGAAGTCGTTGTCGTAGATCAGCGCGAGCGAACGATGCCGGCGGGTGCGGTATCCGTCGCAAATGAACGCGCTGCGCTCGACTATTTTGCCGATGTGGTCAAGCGCGTTGATGCAGATGTCATAACTGGCTGGAACGTCATCGACTTCGATTTAACGTTTCTTGCCGACGTTGCACGGCGGGTGAAACATCCCTTGCACTTGGGGCGCGAGAACGAACCTATGCGGATCCGCGCAGCCCAAGGCTATTTTGGCAGCGGCAGCGCCAACATACCCGGCCGAGTAGTACTTGATGGCATCGATTTGGTGCGCGGCGCCTTTGTAAAGATGGACGACTATTCGTTGGATGCCGTAGCAAATTCGGTGTTGGGCGAAGGCAAAACCTTCGGTGGAAAGGGCGCGGCAGCGCCCGAGGGACGCGATAAGGTCGCGCAAATTCTGCACACCTATGACCAAGACCTGGATTCGTTTACGACGTACGCGCGCACAGATGCACGGTTAGCGCTGCAGATTGTCGAAAATCTGGACCTGATAAAGCTCGCGTTTGCCCGCTCCGCGTTGACGGGAATGCTGCCGGATAGGGTTGCCGCGAGCATCGCCTCGTTTGATTTTCTCTATCTGAGTGCATTGCATAAAAAGCGGATTGCCGCGCCCACGGTATCGAGTGGTAGTTCATCTCGGGTAGCGCAAGGCGGGGGTGCTGTTTTCGAACCGATCACTGGAATGCACACGAACGTTTGGGTGTGCGACTTCAAGAGTCTGTACCCAAGCATCATTCGAACGTTCAACATCGATCCACTTGGGTACGTTGAGGCGCAAACTGCCGAGGATGTCATTCAGACGCAGGATGGCACGCGCTTCTCGCGGGAAGAGAGCATTCTGCCCGCAATGTTGGACACGTTGTTTCCGCAGCGGGCTGATGCGAAGGCGCGTGGCGACGAAGTTGCGTCACAGGCGATCAAAATATTGATGAATTCGTTCTATGGCGTGTTAGGGACACCCGCATGCCGCTTTTACAACCCCGCACTTGCGAACGCGATTACCTCGCAAGGGCGTTATTTGCTGGATTGGAGCAAGCGATGGTTTGAGTCGAAGAACTATGTCGTTCTGTATGGAGACACCGACAGTGTTTTTGTCGCATCGGGAATCGCCGACGAAGCCGAGGCGCAGGCTGTTGCTACCGAGTTAGTGGCCGATTTCAATATCGCCTTGGAGGCGTATGTCGGCCAGCGCACGGGCGTTACGAGCAAGCTTGAGCTCGAATTCGAAAAGCTGTACACGAAGCTGTTCTTGGCCAAAGTCCGCGGCGGTTCAGGCGGCGCGCGCAAGCGTTACGCCGGTTTGCGTTATGGTGCCCAAGCCGTGGAATTCGTTGGGATGGAGGTCGTTAGGCGCGATTGGACGGCACTAGCGAAACAGGTGCAGCGTGAACTCTATGCCCGGCTCTTTGCAGTACCGGGGCCATCAAAAGAAGGGGTCTCGCAATACCTAGTCGATATCGTGACCCAACTCAGAGCTGGGCAGCTCGATGAATTGCTGGTCTACCGCCGTGGTTTGCGCAAACGGGTCGAGGAATACACCAAGAATGTGCCACCGCATGTTCAGGCAGTAAGAAAATCCAAATCTACACCAACCCGCGTAGTCAATTATGTAGTCACTACGAACGGACCTGAGTTGGTTGACGAACTTAGTGGTCTGCCGGACCGTGAGCACTATGTAGAAAAGCAGGTCATGCCGGTCGCCGTGCCGGTGTTAGACGCCCTCGGGCTAGACTTTGCCCAAGTGATTGGCGACGATCGACAGCAAGAGCTCTTTTGAGCCGAGCAAGCCAAACGCCAACAAGCCAAAAGCAAGACAGGCGTGCAGGCTAATCGGACGAGGAAGGTCTGCGGCGTCCCTTCTTGGTTTCGCCGCGCGATTTCTTTAGCCGCACGCGTTTTCTCTTCGACGCATTGCTGGGGTTGGTGGCGATGCGTTGTTTCGGTCGGACACTGGCTTCTTCGATGAGGGCAAGCACCCGATCCATGGCGTCTTTCTTGTTTTGCAGCTGCGAGCGGTGTTCGTCGGCCTGAATGATGAGTTCGCCGGATTTGTTGATGCGGTTGCCGTTTTTCTCCTGCAGGCGCCGCAATACTTCGTGGTTCAACCCGACGGCAACCAAGTGGACACGTAATTCCACGGCGGTCGAGGCTTTGTTGACGTGCTGACCCCCAGGGCCGGAAGCCTGTACAAAACGATACTCGAAACTATCGTGCGGTAATGCTGAACCATTCATGGGCGATCCCGATCTTCGACCGCGCGCACCTTAAGCGTCGCAGGCCATGCTTGCAACCTGTGTGTAGCGAGCTAATTAACAATCCGCTTCTGTAGCACATAAAGTGTCCGGTTTGACGAACCCAATGAGGGGGGGTGAGTGAGTCGGGTGCAATGGCTTCAGGAGACACGGAGAATGAGATTTGAAGAAACGTATACGAGTTGGCAGGACACACGACTCACACAGGGGGAAGCGGCTCGGTATCCAGATGATTGCCACCTACAGTCCTGAGGCGTGCGGTCGTAGTGAACGGTTCTTTGGCACGCGGCAGGGGCGCTTGCCGAACGAGCTTGCGTTGCCCGGCACTACCGACATGGACCGTGCCAATGACTTTTTGAAGACGTATTGGGCGGGCTTCAACCAGCACTTCAGTGTCCAGACCGCAGCATCAGGCAGTGCCTTCGTTGCTGCATTAGATGCGCCCTTGCACGACATCTTGTGTGTTCAGGAGGCACGTCGTGTACGCGGTGATAACGGTGTGCGCTATGACGGTATGACCTAGCAGATTCCCGCCCAGCCACACCGCCGCCATTTCGTCAAAGCCAAAGTACGAATGCACGCCTATCCAGACAGGACTTTTGCGATTTTTCATGGGCCCAGACGATTGGCCGACTACGGCGCGATGGGGGTCTGCACTTCCCATCCAGCAAAACAGCAAACGGACCAGGCCGTTGCGTAACCCGCTTCGCAACCGCCACGCTGGCGAGCTCGCCCACAGGCTCTCCAGCTCAGACTTAACAAAAGCGGACAATCTATGTGCTATGAATCCGGACAACTTGACTTATCACTAACACCTGTGGTGCTGTCAGGATAATCAACTATGTTGGGACACACGATGATTTTGGAGATTAGATGAGCAATTTGGAAGAGTTTCGACGCGAGACACATGCGTGGCTGGAAGAGAATTGCCCGCCGGGGGCGCGTGGTCCAGGGCCCATTTCCAACGGTAGCACGAAGATTACGATTACCGACAAAGATACCCTTGTGTGGCTGGAACGTATGGTCGAGCGCGGTTGGACCGTGCCGTCTTGGCCGACCGAATTCGGCGGTGGCGGGTTAGCCAAGGACGAATACCTGGTGTTGCTCGAGGAGATGCAGCGCATTCGTGCGCGGCCAGCGTTGGCCGGGTTCGGCACGAGCATGATTGGCCCCACGTTATTAGAACTGGGCACGCCGGAGCAAAAAGCGCGGCATCTGCCGAGAATTGCTCGTGCTGAGGTGGAGTGGTGCCAGGGCTATAGCGAGCCCGGTTCCGGTAGCGATTTGGCAAGCCTGACGACGCGCGGGGAAGACAACGGCGATCATTTCCTCATCAATGGCCAGAAGACCTGGACTTCGGGTGCGCACAATGCGGACTGGATGTTTTGTCTCGTGCGCACGGACCCGGACGCGGCCAAGCACGACGGTATTAGTTTTGTTCTGCTCCCAATGGATCAGCCCGGCGTCACGGTGCGAGGGATTCGGATGATTAGTGGCGAGTCACCGTTCAACGAAACCTTTTTCGACCATGCCGTGGCGAAGAAGGAAGACCTGGTCGGTGAGCTCAACAAAGGTTGGACAGTCGGCAAACGTTTGTTGCAACACGAGCGGTCCGGCATGGAAGCACTCGTGAGCGGCGGCGCGAGCGCCGACGAAATGAGCTTGGTGCGAGAAGCCAAACGTTGCATTGGCGTCGAGAATGGACGGATAGCAGACCCACTGGTGCGCAATGAACTGCTTACGTACGAGATGAATGACCATGTGTTTCGTCTTACGCAGCGTCGCGCGGTCGAAGAATCTGACGGCGGCACACCGGGAGCGGCCACATCGATCTTCAAGGTGTATGGCTCTGAGCTTCAACAGCAACACTTTGACCTGAAAACGCGTATGCGCGGTGTGCAAGGGGTCGGGGACACCCTGACACCGGACAACAATTTTGGTGATGAGGAGATAGCGACGACCAAGAACTGGCTTTTTTTCCGGGCCGCTTCCATTTACAGCGGTAGCAACGAGGTGCAACGCAACATCATCGCAAAGCGCGTGCTAGCGTTGCCAGATTAGGGAACTCGAAGCGGGCTCTTTGTCCAACAAACGTCCACAAAAGATCAATCGGGGAGCGTGATGAACATGGATTTGGCTGCGACGGTGTTTACTTTGATGGCCCAGGCGTTCATATGGATGGTGGGCCTTGGGCTTTTGGCCCTGCCGATCATATATGTCTGCGATCGGGTACAGACCAAGCATGCCGTGCGGCGCAATTTCCCCGTCATCGGACACTTCCGCTACGTCTTTGAGCATCTGGGGGAGTTTTTCCGCCAATACTTTTTCGCCGCAGACCGAGAAGAGATGCCCTTCAATCGGGCAGAGCGGTCGTGGGTCTATCGAGCGGCCAAGGCCCAAGACACTATGGTTGCCTTCGGTTCCACCCGGGATTTGCGCCCTGTAGGCAGTGTGCTGTTCGTCAACTGCCCCTACCCGACGTTGGAAGAAGACACGTTAGCGACAAGTCGAGTCAAGCTAGGGCCCTATTGCGACAAGCCGTTCGAGACAGATTCGGTTTTCCATATTTCAGGCATGAGTTTTGGCGCGATATCCAAACCAGCCGTACTTGCGTTATCACGCGGCGCCAAAAAAGCGGGCATCTGGATGAATACTGGTGAAGGCGCGTTGTCACCTTGGCATCTCGAGGGGGGCGCCGACATCGTGTATCAGATCGGTACGGCCAAATATGGTGTGCGCGATAGCGACGGCCAACTGGACGATGGCTTGCTGCGCGAAATTGCGGCCCACGAACAAGTGCGAATGTTCGAAATCAAACTCAGCCAGGGCGCCAAGCCCGGCAAAGGTGGCATTTTACCAGGGGCGAAGGTAACCCAGGAGATAGCGCGGATTCGAGCGATTGAAATAGGCCAAGATTCGCTTAGTCCGAACAGACACCCTGACATCAACAACGCCGGGGAACTACTGGATATGATTGACCGGGTCCGTCGCGTAACCGGTAAGCCGACTGGGTTCAAAGCCGTAATTGGTGCCTATGGGTGGCTTGAAGATCTATTTGAAGAGATTCACGAGCGCGGCATAGAAAGCGCGCCGGACTTCATTACGATCGACAGTGCCGATGGCGGTACCGGGGCTGCACCGATGAGCCTCATTGACTATATGGGGTTGCCATTGCGTGAGAGCCTACCGCTGGTCGTCAATCTTATGAAAAAGCACCGTGTTCGCGAGCGTATTCGCGTCATCGCGAGCGGCAAGTTGATCACGCCGGCGCAGGTAGCGATGGTACTCTGCGTCGGCGCTGATTTTGCAGTAACGGCCCGTGGTTTCATGTTCTCGCTTGGTTGCATTCAAGCGTTACAGTGCAACAAAAACACCTGTCCGACAGGCGTAACCACGCACGATAAAGACCTGCAGCGGGGTCTAGATGTCACAGACAAAGCAGAACGCGTCTATAACTACGCGTCTAGTGTGCGCAAAGAAGTGGGTGTTATCGCCCACTCGTGCGGCGTGCCGGAACCGCGTCGTTTGCAGCGTATGCACTGTCGCATTGTGCAAGATCATGGTGCGTCGGTGCCGCTGGATGAAATCTATCCCGAAGAAGCGCCCGTTCATTGAGTGAATAAATGACCGATGAAGAGATAAGGGCCTATTTTTTGAACAAGCCGGCGGCGTGGCTCGATTTTCCGTTTGGTGACGACGTTTGTGTTTTTAAGGTCAAAGCCAAAATGTTTGCAACTTTGGGTTGGGAGCAAGACGCTGCCCGCATCAACCTCAAATGCGACCCGGAAGAAGCGGTTATGTTGCGCGACGTTTTCGATGCGGTAAAACCCGGATATCACATGAATAAAACGCATTGGAATACGGTCATCATCGACGGCTCACTACCAGCGGGAGAGATTAGGCGGATGATCGACAATTCTTATGCGCTGGTCGCGAAATCGCTGAGACGCGCTGAACGCACGGCACTCGAAGTGAAGTTTGGCAAGCCAGCGCTGTATGGGGCCGCTCAATAACTTGACAGGAGGCTAAGCGCTTGACGACTCAATTGTGGTGTTTGCTCGCTGGCTGAGTTGTACCTTATGTTTGGGCGGGAGCGTCGGTTGGGATATTCGTGTTGGCCGGACTGCCTAAGTGGCGAAAGCCTATTCGGATGATTGGGGTTCGACGATCAAGCTTTCGGCCCGATCGAAAACCCGTCGGTAGATGCGCTTTTTGTCGTTCACGGGCTTGATGGTTACTTCAACCAGCAGACGCCCGTCGTCGCGCATCGACCAATTCTTGGTCACTTTACGTTCCGGCGTCTTATATTTTTGCTCGAAAAAAAGCTTTTTGAACTTGCCATCGCGCCCCCGGTAGTGACCGTTGCGCACTGTTTCTTCGCCGATGCCAGGGTACTCGAGCTCGATTTTGTTTAGTTGCAGCGTTACGACCATAGATGAACAACGCAGTACCTTGGGCTCGTTCGCCCGGAGATTGGACATAGGCCGCATTTTTTGTGAGCCCGGAAGCGGTATACCCATGATGGAGACATTCGGACGCCAATTGGACCCATCCAGACTGCCGCCTTTTGCGTATGGGATGGCCACGGCTTGTGTCTCTTCGAGATTAACGACCCACTGTCCGGCATACCCTTCGGATGCCGCCGCCGGGAGGCAGGAGGCGAGGAAGACAATCACGCAACTTATGTAGGTAGGCATATTAATGCGAGGCATGCATGTTAGATCTGCGAAAGGCGCCAAAAGTTCCTGTCTGAGTTGGCAACTAACCATGGTTGGGCATTACCTTGCGTGCGAAAAGGTCTAAAGAATCCAAGATCTGATCGGGTGCGTGTAGTCCTTGCGGGATCAGCAAGAAAGCTTCTTTGATCGGCACTGATTGTTTGACGCGTTCGATTTCCTTGTTCAGCGTGTCGGGAGAACCCACCAACAGTTCAGGTAGTCCCTGGCCGAAGGGGGTGGCCCAGGTTTTCCAGAACCAAGCCATGTCTTCGTAGAGTTTTTGCGCTTTGGCGTCTGTTTCCGCGCAGATCATCATACCGCCCCAACAGGCTTGATCACCCGCTTCGAACTCGTGTCCGTGGGCGTGCGCTTCTTCTCCCCACTCCTTCCACAGCAGTTCAAGAAACTCGGTGTTGCCAGACAGGACGATTGGGCGGCCTTTGTACTTTGCCCAAAACTTAGCCGTGGTGAGACTTTGGGAAAATCCGCCATATAGTGGAATCTCGTCTTGATACGGTTGGGGGGCAATGCCGACTCGAGAAACCGCCATGTCATCAGACACGCCCTGGCCGTATTTGTAGTACACCGGATGATCGTGTGGATTGACGAAGTCGATGGGTGGGAAGTTCCAATACTTACCCCGGTGCTGGATTGTTTCGCTACGCAGGGCGTTGGCCACCACGTCGACGAATTCAGCGAAGTACTCGCGATTGATTGCGTCGGCTTCGGATTTTGCATTCCACGGCCCCACTGCATTGAGCTCGGGGCGAATCTTGTAGTTTTCAACCCAGCGTGCCTGGTAGCCACGCACCAAACCAACACCGAATCGACCTTTTAGCATATGGTCCAACGTCGCAATCTTTTCCGCTGTCTGGAGCGGGTTATTGACCGTAGAGACGAAGCCACACGTGATGACCTTCATGCGTTTGGAATGGGCACCTAGCCACATTGCCATCAGGCAAGGGTCGTTGGAAATCTCGAAGCCTTCCAATTGCAGGTGATGTTCAGGATGGCCGAAGCCGAAGTAGTCGTTCGCGTCGGCGAATTCTGCGTATTGTGCAATTTCGTCGAGCATCCGCTGGTACAGCTTGCGGTTGCGCCCCGCCATGCCTTGTTCCAACTCGTGGCGGCGGCCAACAGTGCAGTACATGAATAATCCGAACTTCACTTTAATCGTCCGCGCTTATAGCGTTGGAGAGGGCCTCAAGCGGGTCGCTTATCTTGCCGGATTTTTCATCCACCAGCTTTTCCTCTGCGTTGCCGATGAAGCGGCCAAGGTCTGCGGTAAACGCGGCTTCGTTGACAAACGGATGGGCGGCACCCGGGGTCCGCTCGGTGAGTGCTTTGGCGCGTTCGAACACGCGACCCATTGACGCATGGTTCGGCAGACTGACCGCTACGCCACGCTGCAGGCGTACAAGCCGGTCGTAGCTTGCAAGGTAGCTTTCGGTACGTTCAATGCCTGAGAAGTTAAGCCCCACGCCGCCAAGGGTGATGGCCGTATGTGTGTCGTCGCCGTCTTTGACGCTATAGCGCATCGTGAGGACGCCCTCGGTATGGCCGGGCGTTTTGAACAGGTCGATCTTAGTGTCACCAAGTTGTATGACGTCGCCGTCCACCGCGACGATGTCGCGCGCAGGGACCGGTGAATAGAATTGGGCAAACGTGGGTTTGGCTTCGGTAAGGCGCCAGTCCTCCTCGGCCATAACCACCTTGCTGCCAAACTGCCGTTGCATGAAGCCTGCGCCCCCGGAATGATCGAAGTGGCCGTGGGTCGCGATCACATACTTCACATCCGCCGGATCGAAACCAAGAGAACGGATGTTGTTCACCAAGTGTGGGACCCACGTGCCGTACAGCGCGTCGATTAGAATCAAGCCTTCAGACGTAGTGATGAGATACGCGGCGACCCAATCAATGCCGATGTAGTAGACATTGTCGAAGATCTGGAACGGCTTGACGTATTGGGTGTCGCGGTCTTCCCAGCTTGCCCACATGGCTTTCATTGGAGCGGGCATTTCGGGTCCGGCAAAGCTCACGTTTGTGCACGTACGGCACGTGACGCTGGCGACTTGCTCGAATGAAGCCAAACCGGCAACCCAATCACGTATCGAGGTGGCCGCGGATGCATTGGTATAAAAGCCCGGGCGCCCAAGGATCGTATGGGCTGTACCGCCGGCGATGAACGCGCGGAAATTGGTGACCTTGGCGGTGATGTCAGCGTGATTAGCTTCGAGTGAATCGAAGAGCTGGACATCGGTTTGCCCCGACAGTGCTAAAAATCGTTTCTGGACGGCATCTTCTGCGTTGTCGAATTCGGCGAAAAGGATTTCCGGATGCGCCACCGCGGCATTGATATACAGGCGTTCGTAGTTAAACGTCTCGGCTTGCATGTTTTCGAAGCCGGGCTCCGAGTTAATGTAATTGAAAGTTCCCCATTGTTGGTCTGGACGCGCGTCGTTGCTGCCAGTGCGCCGATAACCGCCTGAGGCGTCCCCAAGCTGGGCGACCTTTGCTTGTGGATATTGGTTCGCCACGAGTGCGGCATAAAACGGCGATGGAATCGAACCCGCTGAAGAGCCAGTCACGAAGATTTGCTTAGGGTCTGTGACGTTGGCGTAGGTCCAATCGAGCACCGCTTGCATGTTTGCACGGCCGCGGTGATAAATCGTCAAAGGCTCCTGGCCTTCCTCGACCACTGGATAGACTGTGTCGCTCGCACCAAGGTGTACATCTGCGGAGCAGTATGGCGCGATCACCACGCTGTGATCAGCGAACGGATTGTCCGGATTATCGAAGTTGAAAATGCCGAAGCTACCCGGTCGATCCCCTTCCAGGTTGATTTTATACGTTGGCTGCATCTCCGGATCGCAATTCTCACGGAACCAACACGCGCCGCCGCCTTGCATGTAGACGAGCAATTTGTCCACGGACCCGGGACGCACATAGAATTTGTATGCGCTGCCGTCGGAGCAGAGTGTGTCACCGCCCGGGTTGAACGTGTGCCATCCGGGGGTAAGGCTGGCGATACCGATGGGCGAGTCTTGGGCGGGAGGGCTGCCCTCAGGCTGACAGGCGATGCAAAAAAACGCCAACAAAACCGTAATAGTTAGCTTCGCCATGTCTCGTCCCCCCGAGTAAAATAGAACACAATTCTACGCGCGGAATTGCGCAAGCGACACTGCGTGGTAATTTACGAGCGTGCATTACTAGATGGCTGCGAGTGAACCCCTGAGATTCGGATATGACGGATATAAAAGAATGAACCAGATTGAAAGAACGACTGTAGTAGACAAACTAACCGCTTGGCAAAGCGGTGCAATAGACGCCAAAGCGATCTGGGAGTGGTCGCTGACGGCGGTCGAGACGGGCACCCCCGCGGATGCGGCGGTAGCCGACGTCATGGACGTCTTAGTGGCGCTCCCACAGGATCTAATCATCGTAGACGATGCCGGGGTCATGCTGGAAGCGTTGGCCAACCCGATCGAAGAACTCACCGAGTCACAGAATCTGGTTTGGAATTATTTTGACTTCATCGACACGGAAGGCCGCAAACAAATGTTGGCGGACGATGCGTTTTACGGCGAGTTTTGCGGTGCTGCGTTTTGAGCGATCAACGTAGAAGGTCAAGGATGCTCGCTATATCGAGGCCATCGTTCGCGTTATCGATGAGATGCGCTTGAAATTCGAGGGCGCGCGAGCCCTCAATGATGTCTGGACCATCGTCGCAGAATAGCGTGTCACTCGGGTCGACATTGAGCGCGGTCCGGGCGGGTTGAAACATACCCCAGGCGGTTTTTGTGCATCGTTCTTCAGCTGATATGACGAAGCTATCGAAGTAGTCTAAGAAGCCTATTTTGCGGTATTTGCAGCGTACTGAAAGTCGCGCGTCGGTCAAACAGGGCCATCGGCAGCCCCATCGCTTTGATCGAATCTAAGACTCGGGGGGTAGCAGGATACGGTTCGAAATTGACGTCCGTCACCTCGCTAATCGCTAAGTCGGCGATGAGCGCTTGTGGCGCATCGATCCTGAGGCGTTCGAATAGAATCCGATAGTAGTCGCTGAATTGCCGCTCTTCGGCGGCAACATCCGGCATATCGTCAGGGTGCGCTGCGAGATACGCGTAGTCCAAGTCGCAGGCGTCTTCGAGCGCTTGATTGTCGACGACAACGACACCATGTGCGCTGCAGAGCTGGAGAAACTGCATGCCTGGAAACCATCGGTCGCCTATTGGCCGCATCAGGGTGTGGCCGGAGTCGAAGAAGACGGCTTTGACTTGCATGTTGCGGTGCCTCTGCTTGATTCAACAATGTCGCATGTCGCAACGGGTTTGTTGCCTTGCTCACTCGTTCGGGTGCAGGATATGCGGTTCGCTCATTAAGAAGGATGGGGCAGAGCATGCAATTTGGCGTACAGGTAAACGTCTATCGGACCTCGTGGGAGGCGGTCAGCGCTTCCGTCATGGCGATGGAGAAGGGCGATTGGGATAGCGTCTGGTTTGCCGACCATTTCATCCCGCCGGGTGCCGACCGCGAGCAAGAAGCGCTGACGGCATTCGAAGGGCTTGCCGCGATCGCGACAGCGGCGGGTATGACTAAAAAGCTCAGGCTTGGCAATTTGGTGTTGGGCAACACGTACCGCAACCCGGCACATACCGCGAAGATCGCCGGAACCATTGATACGATGAGCGGCGGACGCTTTACGCTCGCCATTGGCGCGGGCTGGTATCAGCGCGAACATGAAGCGTATGGTTGGGAATTTCCGTCAATGCAGGAACGCCAAGATCGTTTCGAAGAAGCGTGCAACCTGATTCGTCAGCTTATCCACAGCGACGATACCGTCGACTTCAAGGGCGAGTACTATCAGGTGGATGGGGGCCGGATATCGCCAGGAAGCCATAGCTCGCCGATCCCGATTATGGTGGGCGGTACAGGACCCAAGCGAACGCTGCGAACACTCGCCAAATACGGCGATGTCATGAACCTCGATGGCTGGGCGGGCGGTGGCATGTCGCTCGAACTCTACCAGTCTAAGGCCGCGATTCTCGAACAGCATTGCGAGGACGTGGGCCGCGATCCAGCCGACATTAAGCGCACGTTGTTGATGCCTTGTTTCTTAACCGAAGACCAGGATCTAATCGATCGGGTAGTGCAGAATCTTGGGCCGGGCACCGTCGCGGGTCCTAAGCAGTACGTCATCGACCGTATTGGTGAATTTATGGACGCTGGAATCTCGGAGATTATGTTCGGTGGCTTGGCGTCCGGCGACACCGAACGTCTCGATGTGGTAGAAAAGGAAGTTGTCTCGGCTTTTCGTTAAACAGCATCTAAGTTCTGGCCCAAAATGGCCAGGACAGGATCGCGTTCGTCAGGGTATCGGTATCGACAAAACTCGAATCCAGGAAAAGCACCGCTGCTTGGCCGGGCTGGACAGGTTCACCTTTGATTAAAGTCCATTCAGGACACTAGCGACGCGCATCGTTTGCGCGGATTGGGTTAATCTTGTCGTTCATTGGTGTGGAGGCGTGTATGGCCCGAGCGGTAAACAATGCAGACGCCGCATTCGAGATTGTCTGGGACGACATCGGGGTTGCGCATGTCTTTGCGTCGTCGGTCGACGATGCATATCGCGGCATGGGTTATGCGGCTGGATCCGAGCGGCTGTGGCAGATCCATCTAAGCTCTGCATACGCGAATGGCTGCGCGGCACAATTGTTGGGTGAACGGTTTCTGCACCAGGATGCAATCCAACGAGCCTGTAACGTATCCGGCGCGTTGACCGGCATGCCGACCAGCGATGGCGATTGGGTTGTCGATGCGTACCTAGATGGGCTCAATGCGGTCGTGGATTCGCTCGACGAAGTGCCACCGGAATTTGTTCATGCGGGCGTCGAGCCGCGCCGGTTCACGCGTGCTGATGTTGCCGCGCGCTATCGCTTCACTTCTTGGTTCCAGCACAAGAGTTGGACAGAGAAGATGGTGCTGGGCCGGCTCATGGCTACCCATGGCATCGATTACTTCGACAAGCACGTATTGCACTTCAGTGCGCACGATAGGCGGGTGGTCGAGGAGCTTGCCGATCCGTTGCGGCAACTGTCCATGGCACCGTTGCAGCTTGCTTACCCGGACGTGGCCGTGGCCGCGATTTCCGGCAGTAATAACTGGGCCGTGACCGGCGCTTTGTCAGCGTCAGGCAAACCGATGCTTGCTATGGACCCGCACCAGCCGCATTCGATTCCGAACACGTTTTTTTACGTGCATTTACATGCAGGCGATTGGGACTGTTTTGGCGCGGCATTTCCGGGAGTGCCGTACTTCATGATGGGCTATACGCGCGACATTGCTTGGGGTCTGACCACTGGATTTGTCGATTGCTACGACGTTTACGTGGAGCAGGTAAGAGGTGACGAATACTTGAGCGCCGGGGGTTGGCAACCGATTGCACACCGCCGTGAAGAGATACCAATCAAAGGTGGTGCGGTAACAACGATCGATATCGGGCTAACCAACCATGGCCCACTGTTGGAAACGTTGAGCGCCCAGCTTGGTCTATCACAGGCAGGCGCAACTGAATTTGCAACGTCGCTTCACTGGTCGCTGGCGGATGTGCCGACGTCTGCAGGCGCATTGGCCGAGTTGCCGCTGGCAACCTCCGCTGCTGAATTCGGCGACAAGCTTTTTGAAAATGACGTTTGCCCGCTGGTCAACAACATCATCTGTGTAGACAAAGGCGACAGCCTGCGGCGCTTCATTGCTACGACGTTACCGACACGTGAGGGGGTAACGGGGAGCGTGCCGCTCCCCGGGTGGCAAGCGCAATACGATTTTCCCACTTCGACCCAGGCCCAATTGACTGTCGAAATAGACCCGGCGTGCGGCTATGCATTGACCGCAAACAACGACACGATGGAGGGCCGCGGCGACTTTCCTATTCACAATTTTCCAGTCAACAGTGCTCGCGCTGATCGCATTCGCGAGTTATTGGAGATGGGCGGTCCGTTCACAAGTAAGGATTTCGAAGCTGCGCAATTGGATCTAGTCGATCTACGCGCGCGACGAATGTTGCCGCATCTTATTGAGGTGTTGCAGTCAAGCGATGATGAGGATGTACAACTTGCCGTTGGTTTGTTGACCGATTGGGACTGTGTGGCGAGTAGCGACTCGAATGTCGCCTGTCTGTTCTACCCGTTTCTTGATCGCTTCTGGCCACGTCGGTTCATGAAGTCGATCTTGGATGATCCATTGCTTGATGCGATACCCGCTGGAGCGCCAGGCCTCAACCGATTCGACATCGAGATTTTCCTTGCGCCGGGTAGTCCATGGTTGCAGCACCGGGATGTGCTGGAACAGACAATTCAAAAAGCGATGGGTCAGGTAGTAGGCAATGTGCGCACAGCGTTGGGTTCGGATTCTGCCACTTGGCGCTGGGGCGACATACACAAAGTCAGCCTCGCGCACCGTTTGGTCAAACATCAACCCTGGGCGCACATGCGTGCCGGACCGGATGCCACCGGCGGCAGTCCGACAACGTTGAGCATGGCCGGGCACATGGGTCCTGGACCGGGACGGACCAATGGTGATGAAGTTGCCTGTCGCGTCTTTCATGGCCCGGCCTATCGGTTGGTGGTCGATCTCGCAGACCCCGATCACGCTCGGTTCGTGATTGCGGGAGGCAACGGCGGTCGCCACGACAGTCCATTCGCGGCCAATCAATACCCGGCGTGGCTCCATGGGGAGTATTACAATTTGTCGCTTGTGCGCGAAGAATTGGAGGTATTGGAGTGTTGGGAGATTTACCCGGATGATTGATCGAACATGTCTCAAATATTCCTCGAACATGCCTCTACACGCCTCCTACATACAGAGGAGTTGGTTACAATTCGCCGAATGCCCGCGTCACCAGACACTAAGCGGGAGTTAAAGACATGATGCGCCAAGTTTGCTTATTGACCTTATGTGTTGTTGTTGCCAACAGCGGCGTTTGCTGACCGAAGTTCCACGAATGTGGATTTCACGATTGGCCCGGTATTTAGCTCGGGCGTCAGTTCTGGCGGAAGTAATGGTCCAGGGCTCGATGTCGACGATGGAATCGGGTTAGGGTTTGCGTATCAATTTTCCAACCGGCTGGCGGTGGGTTTCGAGACCGCTTTCGTCGAACCGGATTACGAATTGTGTATCAATACCGATGAAGCGGGGATGCAAGTCATTGATCACGAAATGACAATCACTAGTTTTCAGTTCAACGGCATATTCCATCTGCTGGGGATGCATTTACTCCATATGTGCAAGGTGGGGTAGTTGGACGAATATCGATTCGAACGTCTCCGATGGACATCCGGAAACGGGATGTTGGTGGGATCCGTGGTGGCGCCGACTTCTACGACAGGTACAACGAAACCGAGTTTTCGTATAACGCAGCCGTTGGTTTGCGCTTTGAATTCGGCAATGATCGGTTTCTAAAAGGTAGCTACAACTACCAATGGCTTGATCGCGACACGTCCGCGGATCCGGTCTTCGAAAGTTATCGGATGGAGCTTGGCTTTAGGTTTTAAAAACCGGCTGGCAGTAGTAAAATAGGGGTGCCAGTTGCACCCCTGTTTATTGCTTATCCGCGAGCTAAGCGCCGGCGTTACGCGCGATAGCGTTAGTCATCGCAACGGTACCCCTGTCGGATAGCTAGTTTGGTGCGTTCGCCAAGTCTTTTTCGAGCGTTCGTGATGCCATATAGAAATGCACGACCGACCAGGCCATTGCGAGTGGCAACAGGTAGAGCATCGCAGTGCGCAACGATTCCGCGCCCAATGTGGGCTCCAGCGTATCGCTTAGGAATCCGACGGACCAAGGTCCCATACCAAGGCCTATGATGTTCAGGACAAAAAACAAGATAGCCGAAGCCAGCGCGCGCATGCGTAGACCTACCATACCGTGAGTCATGGCGAGCGCATTGCCAAGATAAACGTTGAACAATAAGCCCGGAATGATGGACAGTGTGAGCGCGGCGTAGGCACTGTCGGCAACGTATACGGCATACATGAACGGTACGGTTACAATCCCGGTCAATGTGGGCAGCCACAGGTACCAACGTACATCTTTGACCGCAAGCTTCTCTGCGAAAATGCCGCCAAGCAGCACCCCGATCGCCCCGCCTAGACCCATAATGCCAGCGAGCCAAGTACCGAGCTCGCCGGTCGTCATGCCGTGGCTGCGGATCATGAATGAGGCCGTCCAGCTCGCTGTCGAGTAACCCGCGAACGCGTTGAGGGCGCCGGCAAAGGCCAGATGGCGAAAAGTTCTGCGACTCCACAACAGGCGTAAGACATCAATAAAAGAAGAATGGGTCTCTTCGCTCAAGTCACGGTTTTCTGACAGCCCACGTATTGGTTCTTGCAAGGTAAAACGCACGAGCAACGCAATGAGAATACCAGGGATGCCGACCACCATGAATGCCGTTCGCCAGCCGAAAAATTCGTTCAACCAGCCACCGAACAAGAAGCCGAACATGATGCCGATATTGACGCCTGTGGAATACAGAGCCAATGCACTGGCGCGCTTTTCCGGGGGGAAAATGTCGGAAATGATGGAATGTGCCGGCGGACTACCGCCAGCTTCACCAATGCCGACACCGACCCGTGCTATCAGCAATTGGCCGTAGTTGGCGACCAGACCGCTGATCGCGGTCATGAAACTCCAAATACCAACGGCATAGGAGACGATGTTGCGCCGGTTACCCCTGTCGGCCCAACGCGCGATCGGTATGCCCGCGGTGACGTAGAACAGGGCGAATGCGAAGCCGGTTAATAAGCCGAGTTGACTGTCGGAGAGCAACAGCTCTTCTTTGATCGATTCTTGCAGGATCGCTAAGAGTTGCCGGTCGATGAAGTTGAAGGTGTAAACAACTGTCAAAAGGCCAACCGCGTAATACTTAGTTGAGACTTTCGCGTACGGGTTTTGTGCTGGATCAGCGCTCATGTTGTTGTTCTTCTTGCTACGGCCGGATTTTCTAGACCCTAACATAAGTAACCCTTAATGCATGCGCGGTCGCCCGTGTTTCTTTTTCCTCCATATCCGAGTAGCTTAAGCGGTTGAACTATTAGGGAAGTGATAGGAGACAACTATGGTTCGTTTAATAGGCCTCTTCGCGGGATTTGTCATGATGGTATGTGGATTGGCGTTCCCAACGAATGTCCTGACCCATCATGCGTTCTCCTCAGAATTCGACGCTGACCGACCGTTCCAAGTGCAAGGCACGATCGTCAAAGTCGAATGGATCAATCCGCATAGCTGGGTGCATGTGGATGTGAAGGAAGACAATGGCGATGTCGTTCCGTGGATGATGGAGGGTGGCACGCCGAATACGCTCTTGCGTGCTGGATTGACTCGCACAGTGCTAACACCCGGGACCGATATCATCGTGCGGGGTTACCAAAGCAAAGACCCGGATTGTGAGCCCAAGTGCCGTGGCAGTGGGCGGGACATTACGTTTACCGATGGACGCCGCATTTTTATGGGTTCTTCCGGCACGGGTGCACCGAAAGACGGCTCGGATCCGACCGAAAAATAAGCGGTAACGATCGTTAAGCCGCAAAAGAACATTCGAATTTACGCGAGGGAAGAACAAGAATGAAAGCAAAACTACTGGCTTGCACTGTCGCGAGCCTGCTCGTCGCGCTCACAGGGTGCGGACAGGGTGGCCAATCCTCTGCACCGGCTGTACAACCATCGACGCCTGCAGGACCGCCGGATCTAAACGGGGTATGGCAAGCCCTGGGTTCGGCGCACTGGAATCTTGAAGGCGGTCACGCAATCAAAGGTCCGGCCACCGCGGTGCTGGGCGCGTTAGGCGGTATTCCTGCCGGGCACAATTATGTCGAAGGCGGCGAGATACCGTATACGGATGATGCGGCAGGCAAGCGCGCAGAATACCGCGCCGAATGGAACCAATGGGACCCGGCCGTAAAATGTCATATCCCAGGCATCCCCCGCCAGACCTATTTGCCTTTACCCTTCCATATCGTGCAAGGCGACAACAAGGTCTTTATTGGCTACGAATGGGGCAGTAACAGCCGCATCATTCACCTTGACCGCCCCGGCACTCGAGCGGAATTGCCATCGTGGATGGGCTATTCGGTTGGGCGCTGGGAGGGCAACACGCTGGTGGTTGAGGTGACCGACCAAATGCCCGACACCTGGCTGGATGCGACCGGTACCCACCACAGTGAAGCACTCAAAGTCACCGAGCGGTACACGCCGATGGGCGACAATCACATCGACTACGAAGCGACCATTGAAGATCCGAACGTCTTTACTCGACCTTGGACGATCAAAATGCCGCTCTATAGGCGCGTTGAAGACAATGCGCGGGTATTGGAATATAAGTGCGTACCGTTTGGGGAGGATGCCGTATACGGCCATCTCAGAAGGGGTGCGAATCGAAATGAACCTACGGTTAAAAACCTGTTTTAGATGGAGGTCATCATGACAAAGCAGACGTCTTTGATTACAGGAGTGATTGCGGCAGTCGCAATCCTAACGACGGCACCTGGTTGGGCGGATGTGCCCACAACGTCATTCGGCAAGCCAAGCTTGGAAGGCCAATGGGACTTCAAATCGGCGACGCCTTTGAGTCGTCCGGAGCGCTGGAAAGACAAGGAGTTTCTGACCGCCGAAGAAGCGGCAGAATATGAGCAAGGTATCGTTGAAAGACGCGCCAGCGGTGCCGAGTCGGAGGGCGATGTGCGTGAAGGCCTTGATGGCCAGCGCGACGTCGATGTCGGTTACAACTCCGGTTTTCTCGAAATCGGGACTAATATCGACGGGTCGTTGCGCACGTCACTGATTGTAGACCCACCGGACGGACGCATGCCGGCGATGCGGTCGGAGGCGCGTGAGCGCAATGCGCCGTACGTAGCGATGCAGGGTGAGTCCCCATCGGGACCAGAAATGCGCAGTCTTACCGACCGCTGCATCATCGGTTTCAACAACAATCCGATGCGTTCGGGCGCTTACAACAACATCATGCAAATCGTGCAGTCCGAAAGTGCTGTCGCCATTCATGTCGAGATGGTCAACGATCACCGCGTGATCCCCACCAACGGTGGGCCGGGTGTCGCAAGTAGTACGCGGTTTTGGAAGGGCTACTCTGTCGGCGAGTGGGATGGCGACACCTTCGTGGTGACATCAAGTAACTTCAAGCAGAACGCGACGCCCTATGGCACTGGACCAAACGTCAAGATGACGGAACGATTCACGCGTATGGACGAAGCTACGTTGCAGTACGAGTACACGATCGACGACCCGGAGACCTACGAAGCGCCGTTCACTGCACGCCAGCAATTGCGCCGCACGGACGACGATGTGTATGAGTATGCGTGTCATGAAGGCAACTACTCTATGCCACTGGTTTTGCGGGCCGCGCGCAAAATGGAAGATGACGGCACGGCAAATAAAGACTGGATGCCGTCTTGGCATAAACGGTGATTCAGAGCCTATGCGGCGTTCTTCTTAGCCTAGCATTTGCAGCCGCGCTCGCGGCTGAACCCTCGCCCGAGGCGAGATTAGCGGCAGCGCTGGCCGAAGAGCGCCCCATAGCGGCCTTGGATTCGGTTTGGATAGAAGAACTCACCTGGATGGAGGTCCGAGACGCCATCGGTGAGGGTAAGACCACCGCGATTATTGCCACCGGCGGGATCGAGCAAAACGGTCCCTACGTCGCGACCGGTAAGCACAACTACATACTAGCCAGCGCCTGTCCCATGCTCGCGAGGGCTCTGGGCGATGCGCTGTGTGCGCCCATCATCAAACTCGTTCCCGAAGGTAATATCGACCCGCCATCGGGGCATATGTTTTACCCTGGCACGATTAGCGTGCGCGAATCGACCTTCGTCGCCGTGTTGGAAGATGTGGGCGCTAGTCTCGAAGCACACGGGTTCGAGCACATCGTCTACATTGGTGATAGTGGCGGCAATCTAACGGGCATGGCCAGTGCGGTTGCCAACCTGAACAAGCGATGGGGGACAACGAAGGCCCACTTCATTCGCGAGTTCTACGATAACGCCGGCGTTATTGCGGTGTTGGAAGATATGGGTATCAGCGAAGAAAGCGAAGGCTACCACGACTTCTTTTGGGCGACTGCAATGCAGATGGTCACCGACCCAACCACGGTTCGGTTTGAACAACGAGTGGATGCTGGCAAAGCGTCGATCAATGGTGTGTCGATCGCGTCGAAGGAAAAGACGATCCGAGTTGGACTGGCTCTGTTCGACTATCGTGTCGAGCGAACGGTCGAGGCGATTCGACGAGCAACCCAAAGCAACACCCACTAGATGGAAGCCGCCGCGTACGAAGCGCGAGCTGCTGCGGCGTCGGGTAAAGACTACCGCAAGCTCGTCGTATTGGCGGTTCTGCACATGGCACAGTACTTCCCGGCGGCCTTTGCCGGGACGGCGATACCCTTTCTCTTTCGCAAGGAAGGCCTGCCGCTAGAGATGTTCTGGTTGTTGGCTCTGCCTGGCTACACGCGTTTTTTGAAGTGGGCGATGGCGTTGGTCGTTGATAATTTCGGCAGCCGGCGGATCGGCCGGCGCAAGTCATGGATCATTCCGTGTACCCTGATAGGTGCGGCGTCCTATGCGTTGCTTGCTCTGTTCCCGCCGTCGTTAACACTATTACACATCATCGTTGGGATCTTGATATTCAAGTCGTTTGTGATGGCGGCTCAAGATATCGCTGTGGACGCGTACGCGGCTGAATCCATGACCGACGAAGAGCGTCCGCTGGGTACGTCGTTGATCAATTTCTTGGGAGGGGTGGCAGGCACGCTGGGGACAGGTGCAGTCATCGTTGTCGAAATGTTTGGCTGGGAACTAACGATGATCGCGGCATCGGCAATGTTGATCATCGCTGCTCTTCCCGCAGTTCTGCGTAAAGAGCCACCGCCGCCCGAGGCGACGCAAAGGCGCGAGGCACGTGGTGAGCGCCCGAGTTTGCTGACAGCGTTCAAAAGAAAGGACTCCGCCTTCATTTTGCCTTTCTTGTTTTTGTTTGGGTTTGGCGCGTCGTTCTTGGGGTCCATGGTGCCACCGTTTTGGGCAGACAAGGGGCTTAGTTTGACCGAATATGGCACGTTGTCAGCGATCGGGGTTGCCGCGGGCGGGGCGCTGGCCGCGACTGCAATTCCGTGGTTGGTAGGCCGGCTTGGCTTGCGTCGCACCGGTACGATCGGATTGAGCGTGGTCCCGCTGCAAGCGTTCATGTATTTCACGTTCAGTGAGATGGAGAATCTGCCGATTTGGCCGGTGTTGATAGGCTCCTATGTTTTGGCCGCTTTCGGGGTTTCTCTGTACAGCTACGCAGCGTCAATTTCGCGCTTTCGCTGGGCATCAAAGGCGCAGGCGGGCACGGACTACGCTTTGCAATCGAGTATCTGGAATCTTGGCGTCTCGGCTGCGGCTTCGGTGTCGGGATTTGTCGCGGCGAGCCTGGGCTGGAGTCTATTTTTTCCGATCGCAGCAGCGACGATTTGCGTTGGCGGGCTTTTCTATCTCATTCTATTCAACCGAATCGAACGGCTAGTTCAGGAACGCGAGTTGACTGAAATTCAAGACTAGGAGATTAATCGTGTGGTCATTCATCCAGATGAGTAGGTTTTTTCTTGTAGCGGTTGTTGTGGCGTCGTTTACGGCGCAGGCGGCAGAACCAAGGTATGACGCGGCGTACGTTGCCGACATGCACAAAGAAATATCCAATTGGGGCCGCTGGGGTAAAGAGGACCAACTCGGCACTTTAAATTTGATCACTCCACAGAAACGCATCGCTGCGGCGAAGCTCGTCCAAGCCGGGATTTCCGTGTCGATGGCGCATCCGCTACTCAAAGAAGCGACCAAAGATAGCCCGAGTCCGTTTGAACA
>Ga0114999_10001120_pt1 | contig 37790 bp, 38 predicted proteins | sample ArcticOcean_MG_C_3_FD_89820 | JGI IMG/M metagenome (GOLD analysis project Ga0114999, IMG submission 89820) | Marine microbial communities from western Arctic Ocean - ArcticOcean_MG_CB8_126 | ecosystem: Environmental > Aquatic > Marine > Oceanic | place: Arctic Ocean: Canada Basin | collected...
AAAACCGTAATAATCAGACAAAAAATAATAAAAAACACCGGCAAACCGCCGGACCAAACGACGATGTCCGCTACTGACTATAGCGGACACCGAAATCTCATCAAAATCGGAGTTCTTCAACAGTCTCGGCTAAAAGCTGCCATGCAGCCGCAGAAGTCCAACGTCCGCTTTGCGCCCGAAAGCGGTCTAAGGGCGGTGCAATTGGGCCGCAGCGCGGGTGAAAATCCGGCGCCCGGATTTGAGGCTGAATAACGGCTGCGCAATGGTGGCAATGGCTTCATCGGTGGAACTTGCATCCCAGACAACCAGGTCGGCTGGATTGCCGGCATTCAGGCCATAGTCTTCGCGCCCGAGAAGCCGCGCCGGGCGGTCCGTGAGCATTTGGAAGCATTCGGCAAGCTCATCGGGCGTCCCGCGCTGCACGATATTGGCGTACATGTTGGCAATGCGGACCAGCGAGCCGTCGCCAAACGGCGTAAACGGGTTGAGCACGTTGTTGGTCGACAGGCAGCAATTGACGCCCGCCTCGATCAGTGTGTTGGCATCGGCGACGCCGCGAATTTGGCTGTGGGTCTGGTGGCGCCCTTGGGTAAACAGATCGGTCGCCGGCAATACGGTCAGCGTCACCCCGGCGCCGGCCATCACCTTGCCCAGCTCAACCAATTCCGCCGGCGGCAGGTTGGAATATTTGCTGCCATGACCGATGGCGACGCGCCCCTGCCAGCCCATTTCCTCGGTCAATTCGCAAACCAGATAGACGTCCATATCCTCGGTGGTCGGTCCCACGTCCAGGTGAATGTCAACGTCCACATCGTATTCCCGGGCGAGGGCGAAGATGCGCCGGATCTGGCCGGCGCGGTCGGTATCGTAACTGGGTGCGCCGCCGATCAGAGCTGCGCCGCGCTTCAAGCCCGCGACCACATTGGCGTCGGCCTCTTGAACATCGACCATGCCTTCCTGGGCGAACACGCAAAGCTCCAGATCGATGGCCCAGGCATAGTCCTTGGCGAGCTGTTCCAGGGCATCGAACCCGACCATGCCCACATTGGGGTCCACTTCCACATGGGTGCGCATATGGATGATACCGTTGAGCAGGGATTGCTCCAGGCTCGCTTGCGCCCGGGCATAAACATCTTCCACCGTGAAGCCGGGTTTGACCGCCGCAACCCGGGCCATGTGATCGGCATTGCCCTTCGGCGCCGCCACCGTGCGGTCGAGAATGCGCGATTTGTCGAGATGAATATGGGACTCGATCAGGCCCGGCGAGACCAAGCGCCTGCCGATGTCGATTTCCTCGCCGTCGGCCACCAGTCCGGGCTGGATCACCTGGATGCGCCCACCCTGAATGCCGATATCGGCATCGGGCATTTCCGGGCTATCGCCGGCGATGCGGGCGCCGCGCAGAATTAAGATCAAGCGCCATTCCGGTGTCTCCTTCGCGCCAAAATCAACATGCGTCATTCCCCGCTTCGCCCGCTTTGGCCAGCACCGCATGCAACAGAACCTCGCAGCCGGCGGCGCAATCGGCTTGGCTGGCATGTTCGATCTCGTTGTGGCTGATGCCGTCCACGCAGGGAATGAAAATCATTGCCGCCGGCGCCACGGCGGCAATGTTGCAGGCGTCATGTCCGGCGCCGGAGACGATCTGCATGGATGCATGACCGGTGGCGGCGGCGGCGTCAGCCACGGCAGCCACGCAATCAGCATCGAACGTCACCGGCGGGCTATAGAGAATTTCCTCGATTTCAAGTTCGAGCCCCATGTCTGCGGCAATCGCGCCGATACCGTCGCGCAAATCGGCATCCAGGGCGGTGAGCGTAGCGTCTACCGGATGGCGGGTATCGATGGTGCAGAAGGTCTGGCCGGGAATGACATTTCTGGAATTTGGGAAAGCCTCGATCATGCCCACGGTCAATCGCGCATCGGGCGCGCCCGCAAGGGCGATGCCATTGACCAGCGCGATCAGCCGGGCGGCGCCGAGGAGGGCGTCTTTGCGCCGCTCCATGGGCGTCGTGCCGGCGTGGGATTCGGCGCCGGTCAGGGTCACCTCATACCAGCGCATGCCTTGCGCGCCGGTGACAACGCCGATGGTCTTGCCTTCGGCCTCCAAGATCGGACCTTGCTCGATATGGGCCTCGAAATAGGCGTGTATGGGGTGGCGGCCGACCGCTTCGTCGCCGGCATAACCGATGCGGGCCAGCGCGTCGCCAAGGGTAACGCCGTCCGGATCGGTCACGGCGTAGGCTTCGGCGAGGCTGAATTTGCCGGCAAAGACGCCGGAGGCAACCATCGACGGCGGAAACCGGCAGCCTTCCTCGTTGGTCCAGACAACCACTTCGATGCTCCGTTTGGTCTGGTAGCCGAGATCGTTCAGGCTGCGGATCAGCTCCAAGCCGGCAAGCACCCCATAGACGCCGTCGAACTTGCCCCCCGTAGGCTGGGTATCGAGATGGCTGCCGGTTACCACCGGTGCCAATGTGTCATCCAGCCCGGCGCGCCTGGCAAAAATATTTCCCATTTGATCGATGCGGATGGTGCAGCTTGCATCCCGGCACCAGCCGGCGAACAGATCTCTTGCCTCGCGGTCCAGATCGGTCAACGCAAGCCGGTTGCAGCCGCCTTTTACCGTCGCGCCGATTTTCGCCATTTCCATGATGCTGGCCCAAAGGCGGCCGCCATCGATGCTGAGGTTTCGGGCTTCGCTCATGGCTGAAATTTATTCCACAGGGCGGGGGCCAAGTCACGATAGATCGCGCGGCTGCGGAAATCCGGTTGGTTTATATTATCGGGCGTATTATTTTTTCTGCGCGCCGGTAAACAGCCGCGCCGCCAAGGGGAGGGGTTTGATGGCAATATTGAAACGCCCGGACGGGGAAATCGTTTACCAGGTATTGGGCGAAGGCTATCCGGTGCTGGCCTTGGCGCCGGGCTGGCTAAATTCGGCGATCCGAATGTGGCCGCACCCAACCGACCGGTTTTACCCCTGGACCAATTGGCCGGAGCTTTTGCGCGATGGCTATTCTGTGGTGATCATGGATCAACGCAACGCCGGCGCATCGAACACCGCGATCGAAGCCGATCATGGCTGGCACACCTTCGCCGATGATCATTTGGCGCTGATCGAACATCTGGGGTTGGCGCGGTTTCACATGGTCGGCGTCTGCATCGGCGCCAGCTTCGCGCTGCGCCTGGCCGAAATGATCCCGGGTAAGATCAGCGCCATGGTCTTGCCGCAGCCGATCGGGCTGGACCCGGCGGCGCCAACCAATTTTCCCGACCGCTTCGTTGCCTGGTCGGAAGATATTCTCGCCAAACGGCCCGATCTGGACGCAGATGCGGTTAAATCCTTTGGCGCCAACATGTGGGATGGCGATTTCATTTACAGCGTGAGCCGGGAAAGCGTTGCGGCGTGCGCCATTCCGTCCCTGGTGATGCCGGGCAGCAACGTCGCCCATCCACCGGCCATCGGCGCCGAGGTTCATGGGCTGTTGCAAAATTCCGAATTGCTGGCGGAATGGGAAGCCCCGGATTTCGAGGCGCAGCAACGGCGGCGGGGACGAGAATTCCTCGATCATTACCGGCCGTAAGGAAAGTTTCACAACCGCAGCAGGGGGAGTGAACCATGAAGGCGCCCGGCTGGCCGTCCCCGCCATCCCCAGCCGGGCTAGAGTTTTACCGCTCTCCTCATAATAAGTCCTGGACCCGGTTGCAAAAACCGGCATATTTAGTGCCTATATTCAAGAACCCCATCGGCGATCTTAAAAAATGACCGGTGGCCAATTCATGCGGGAGCCTTCATGGCCGTTCAATATATCGAGGCCAATAACGTCAGTCTGACTTTCACGCCGCCGAACCGGATGCCGGTGACCGCATTGCAGGGCTTCGACGTGGCCGTCGGCGAGGGCGAGTTCGTCTCTATCGTCGGGCCGTCGGGCTGCGGCAAAAGTACCTTTCTCAACGTGCTTTTGGGGCTGATCGCGCCCAATTCGGGGGAGATGGCGATCAACGGCAACCCGGTGTCGGGGCCGGGCCGCGACCGCGCCATGGTGTTCCAGGAATTCGGGCTTCTGCCGTGGCGCACGGTTCAGGACAATATCGGCCTGGCGCCGGAACTGCGCGGCGTCGGCAAACGGCAAAGGCGCGATCTGTGCCAGACCTTCATCGACATGGTCGGATTGTCCGGCTTCGAGGCCCACTATCCTCACGAATTGTCCGGTGGCATGAAACAGCGCGTCGGCATCGCCCGCGCCCTGGTCTCGGATCCCGACGTTTTGTTGATGGATGAGCCTTTTGCAGCCCTCGATGCGCAAACCCGTGATATCATGCAGGCCGAATTGCTGCGCATCTGGTCCGAGGCGAAAAAGACGGTTCTGTTCGTCACCCACCAGATCGAGGAAGCGGTGTATTTGTCCGACCGGGTGATTGTCATGACCAAGCGGCCGGGCCGCACCAAGACCATCATCGATATCCCGCTGGATCGCCCCAGAGACTATGAAATGCGGGTGACGCCGGAGTTCAACGAGTTGAAGCTGAGCATCTGGAACGAGCTGAAAGACGAAATTGACACCCAAGGCGGCCCGCATCTGGGCTAGCGCCAATAGGGGACAAGTTAATGGATCAAGCAGTGGAACAGACAGCCGAACGGCCGCGCAAATTGGCGGGGCTCGAAGCGGCCATGGAAGTGGATGAGCTAACCGGCTGGGCAAAATTTTATGACGATTGGCGCCGGGTGATCCTTGGCGCTATGGCCGTTACTCTATTCTTTGTGTTCTGGGAGGCGCTGCTTACCTGGGGTATTCCCCTCAACAAATTCATTATCTCCAAGCCGAGCCTGATCTTCATCGGCCTCTTCCGGGACATCGAAAGCGGCCTCATCTGGCGCGATCTGTTGGTATCGGGAAAACCGTTATTCTTCGGCTTTGGCGCCGCCATCCTGGTCGGCGTGCCGGTGGGCGTGGTTATGGGCTGGCGGGTGCGGGTCGGCTATTCCCTGGACCCGCTTTTGACCGCCCTCTATGCCAGCCCGCTGGTGGCCATCGCGCCGCTGGTGATCATCTTTTTCGGCGTCGGCATCTCGGGCAAGGCGATCCTCATTTTCGTGCTTTGCGTATTTCCGTTCGTGTTCAACTCCTATTCCGGCGTGCGCTCGGTGGACCGATTGTTGGTCGATACCGTGCGCGCCTTCGGCGGCGGCGAGTTGGCGCTCTACCGCATTGTGCTGGTGCCGACGGTGCTGCCGTTCGTCATCGCCGGCGCCCGCTACGCCGTCGGGCGCGGCCTGATCGGCGTCCTGGTGGGTGAGTTTTTCGCCGCCTCCGAGGGCGTTGGCTACCGCATTGCCTGGTACGGCGACATGTATGTGCTGGACCGGATGTTCGGCTATATCCTGATGCTGATGGTGATCGCGGTGATCTTTACCGAGGGCATCCGCTGGGCCGAACGCACGGCCTTCCCCTGGCGCGTCGGCATGTAGGGGCTGCCAAGATGAATGCCAACCAAACCCCCTCGGCGGAAAGATCGGAGCGCAGCTTCTATGACCGCAACGAATCGCTGATCCTCGGCACCTCCTTCATCGTGCTGGTCATCGTGATCTGGCAGGTGGTGCCTTCGATCTTCACCCTTTCCAGGGGCATGCAGCTGTTTTTCGCGACCCCAACCATGGTCGTCGGCGCCCTTGGCGAGCTGATCGAAAGCGGCAAAATTTGGCCGGCCGTTCAGTTCTCGGCGACCGCGTTTGGTGCCGGGCTTGCGCTGTCCATCATCGTTGCCCTTCCCGCCGGGGTGATTTTGGGGCGCTCGCAACTGATCAACGACATGCTCGATCCGTTCATCACCTCGATCAACGCGACCCCGCGGCTGGTGTTCCTGCCGCTGATCCTGATCTGGTTCGGCATCGGCATGTGGTCGGTGATCGTGGTCGTCTTCATCGGCGCCGTGTTCCCGCTTTTGATCAACACCTATGAGGGCGTCAAGAACGCCGACAAGCTGCTGATCAACGTGGTCAAGTCCTACGGCGCTTCCGAGTGGGAGATCAACAAGCTGGTGGTGATCCCTAATTCGCTGCCGTTCATCATCGCCGGGCTGCGCCTGGCCATCGGCCGCGCCGTCTTGGGCGTCGTGGTCGCCGAGTTTTTCGGCGGCTCATCGAAGGGCATCGGCGTTATCATGGTGCGCGCATCGGGCACCTTTCAGGTCGATGTGGTTTTCGCCGGCCTGATCATATTCATGGCCATTTCGCTGGTGCTGACCGGCATCGTGCGCGCCATCGAAGCCCGTTTTTCACGCTGGCGGCCCCAGGAAACCAAGAACTACTAATCCCGGCGATCCGGAAATTCCTCTATATTTAGCGTTGATCGCAATTTCAAACCGCTATATATTGTAGTCCTTACGGGTGGGTATCCCCGAATTTGGTAAGCGGACGCATATAAATCAAAGGATAACAACATGCAGAGTGTGAGACGGTTTTTGGCAGGGTTCACCGAGCTGGGCCTGATGCTTATTGCTTTGTCGGTCATCGCCGTTGTGGTCTTTGGCCCCGACATTCCATTTATCCGCGGCATCACCGAAGCCTTCCTCGACATCGTCAAGCTGCTTGGCGACGCGGGCTTGGTGGGCCTGATCGGGGTCGGCATTCTTGCCTGGCTGATTACCACCAAACGCGCCTGATCAATACCGGCGCTGCATCGAGGGCGAGGCATGGCCGGCTTCGGCCCTAGCATGCTATGATCATCGGCGAAGGTAATGGGGAAAGGTGAGACGCCATGCCCGCCTATGAATTCGATGCCGGCCGCGCCATGTTGAAAAATCCGGATATGTTCCAGCGCTTCACCGTGCCCGATGGGCCCGGCGAGCCGTTGGCATCTTCCGGGCTGGCGCCGGAGACCGACCTGATCGTCATCGAACGCGGCGGCGAGGCGCGCGCCTTCACGGTGCGCCAGATGGCCTATCATCATCTGGCGCAAGGCGTCCTCGGGGCTGAGCCCTATGTGCTGGCCTTCTGACCGGTCTGCCATTCCGGGGTCGGTCTGACCCCGATGATCGACGCTGCGCTGCATCATTTCAGCGCCGGCGGATTGTTCAACGGCCTGGTGCTGCTGATCGACGATGAAAGCAAAACCTATTGGGACCACATCACCGGCGAAGCCGTGCACGGCCCTATGAAGGGCAAGCGTCTAGACGCCTGGCCGGTGGACATGACGACGGTTGCCGCCGCCCTCGAAAACGATCCCGAAATCACCTTGGCGCGGCGCCCGGTGCATCCCTTTGCCCGCGTCTTCGGCTTTTTGCACCGCAACGCGTTTCGCCACGGCGGCTTCCTGCCGCCCCGCTTCCGGGGCACCATGGGCCCCGAGGATAAGCGCCTGGAGCGCATGGCCCACGGCCTCGGCGTGGTGGTCGGCGATGAGGCGCGCTTTTTCAACATGGCCGATTTGCAAGGCGGCATCAGCCTCGATTGGGGCGCCCGCCGGATGGCGGTGACTATCAGCGGCCAAAACCGGGTGCCGGCGGCAGCCTGGGAGGACGGCGAGCGCCCGTTCCAGCTATTCACCCGCTGGTACGGCTTTTCCTACACCTATCCCGGCTGCGCTATTTGGGACGGCGGGGAGGGCGCTCAATGACCGGCAAGCCGCGCGTGGGTATCGCCGGTGTCGGCCTCATGGGCCACGGCATATGCCATCAATTGCTGGAAAAAGATTATACGGTCAGCGTCCTCGGCCACAAACGGCGGGAACGGATCGACGACGTGGTTCAGGCGGGCGCGGTGGAGCAACCCAATATGGCTGCCCTGGCCGCCGCCAGCGATGTGACGTTCATCATTGTGCCGCCAACCGCGGTAATGGCGGCCGGCGAGGCGGCGCTGGCTGCCGCCGGACCCGATACCATGACCGCCGTCCTTTCCACCTGCAATCCGGGGATCACCGAAGCTCTCAGCGCAAAGGCGGAGGCGGCGGGCATCGCCTTTTTCGAAGCCTGCATGCTAAACGGTCCTCCCAATGCCCGCGACGGCTCGCTGCAATTGATCGCCGCCGGCCCCGATGCGGTTCTGGCCCGCGCGGCCCTGCTGCCGAGCGATATCGCCGAACGGGTCCACCAGGTGGGGCCGGTGGGCAGCGCCCAGCGCATTAAAGTGTTCAACAACGCCATCTATAATGTGGGCATGGCCATAGCTTGCGAGATTGCCGCCCACGCGGATATCCAGGGCATCGATATGGGCCAGTTTCTGGACATCGTGCAGGGCGGCGGCACCGCATTAAGCGCCGTCGAGCGGGGTCTGGTGCGCATCAATGATGCCGATGCCCCGACCCTGGCCCGGGTGGCCAATGGCCGCAATGTGTTCAAGGCCTATCTGGATGTGGCCCGCCAGGCGGGCGCCGCGACGCCGGTCGCGGACGGCGCCTTTTCGGTCTTCGAGGCGGCCATGGAGGCCGGCCTGATGGACGAGGATCAGACCAAAATGTCGGCCATGCTTCGTGGCCAAGCGGGAAAGGTTGGCCCGCAATGAAGGGCAAGGCATGGATACGCGAGCATGGGCTGCAGGACGCCCTACTGGTCGACGCCTTGCGCCAGCGCGGCATGGACGACGTTCCCCAATGGCGCCGCTTTCCGGCGCGCGATGCCCATATGCACCATTGGAACGAACTGGCGCCCATGCGCGACGGGCCGGTGGGGTTGGAACAAATCCAAATGCCGCCCGCCGATATGAGCGATGAGATCAAGCGCCGCGCCCGCGCGCTCGGCGCGTTCGACGTGGGCATGACCAGCCTCCGCCCCGAATTCGTCGAGCTGGGCGTCGAGCTGGATTACAAAAACGTCATCGCCGTCATCTTTCACGAAGATTATGCCAAGTCCGGTCAGGGCGCCGACGCGGTCGAGGTGGAGGCCATGAACGCCTATGCCAGATGCGCCGACATCTCCACCGAACTGGCCCGCCAGATCCGCGAGGATTTTGGGTTCGGCGCGCTCGCCCATCACAACGGCGCCACCCAAATTCAGGCGATCCCGGTGCTGAACGAGGTGGGCTTTGGCGAGTTGGGCCGCCACGGCAGCCTGATCCATAAGGAATTCGGCGCCAATTTCCGCCCCGGGTTCGTGACCACCGATCTGCCACTGGCCTATGATGCGCGGGTGGAATTCGGTGTTCAGGATTTTTGCATGAACTGCAATCTCTGCCGCATTAACTGCCCCGGCGATGCCATTCCCGACGATCATATCGTCACCGACGGGGTCAAGCGCTGGCTGACCGATATCGACAAATGCTAAACGATTTCCCGCTTTCGCGAGCCCTATTGCCATATCTGCGTCGATGTCTGCCCCTATATCTACAAGGAAATTGGCGATGGGCTGAAGCGCCGGATGTTCAAGGACTATATGCAAGCGCGCAAGGCCAAGGGTTATAAAAGCGTCAATGAGGCCAGCCCAGACAGCGTCCGCGAAGACGGCTCAAACCAGCGCAAATACCGCGCCGCCGAGGGCGTTCCCGCGGCCACCCATCCGGCCGTGGCGGCACTCGCCGAAGCGGCGCTGGCTTTGCTTGAGGCGGGGGCTGAGGGCCGCAATAGCTGGCAGCGCACTCTGCAATCGCCGGGGAACGTGACGTTCCAGCTGCGCCTCACCGGGCCCGATTTGCCGGCCTCCGTGCCGCCTGAGACCGTGCATCCGACCGATGTTCCGAAAGACCGGGCCTGGACCGGCAGCCATCGGCTCACCGTCGCCGCGCCGCTGCTGGCCTTTGATATCTATTGGACGCCCGGCGCTCCGTTGCGCATCATGACCTACAACCGGGGTACCTGGGAGGATGCGCTATTGGCGTTGACCTAATCCCGCCAGTGGGGTGGATAGGAATTGCCGTATCCGGGTAAAGTTTCCATGCGGGCTAGCCAGGCGGCGATGCCGGGATAGGTTTCCTCCATCGGCAAAATAGCCAAGTCCAGATGCGCCGCCACGTCCTTGCCGGCGGCCCGCGCCAAGGCCTGCATCACCGGCAATAAGATGATATCGGCCGCCGTGATGGTGCTGCCGGCAAAGTACGCCGCACCGTTCAGCGTCTCATCAACCCAGCTCAAAGCGTCGTGGGCCGGGCCCCGGGCGGCCTTTAGAATGGCGGCGCCATAGCCGTCCTTCACCTGGCCGCGAAAAATCGGGCCCGAAACGCCATCGGCCACCGGGCCGCGCACATAACTTTCGATCTCGGACACCAGTTGCCAGATATGGCCGGTCTCTTCGGGGCAGGCGCCAAACAAGGGCGGCTGGGGATGCTTGGCCTCCAGATAGGCGAGGATCGCCGGGGTTTCCGATATCACCGTTTCGCCGCATTTCAGCAGCGGCACCTTGCCGCGCGGATTGATGGCCAGGAATTGGGGCGCCTTGTGTTCGTCCCGGCCCCGGTCCAGGAGGCGCGAGGTGTATTCGAGCCCCTTGAGTTCCAGGGCCAGCAAGACGCTCCAGGCGTAGGGGCTGCCGCTGATCCAATAAATTTCATAAGACATTAAATAGGCATCCCCGTTGCGCCAATTTCTTGCCTATCCTTGGCGGTCATGCCAGAACTTTTGCAGCTCCCAATGAGGAACAATCGCCGCGATGCAAGAGATTGTAATTGAAGCCCTGCTCAAGGGCGTGTTGGTGCCGCTGGTTGTCGCATTTATGGCCGCCGGAGTCATCCGCTTTGGATTGAACGGGCGCTTCGGCAAAAATCTGGCCGCCGCCGCCATTGCCGTTGGTGTACTGACCGGCGCGGCGGCATTAAACGGCTGGCCGTCCTTGCCGCCCATCGCCGCCAGCCAAAAGACCGTCTACCTGGTTTTGTTTGGCGCCGTTTTGGGCGCCCTTATGGATCTTCTGGCCAGGCCGGCGTTCTTGCGGCGCGCATCGATCCTGATCTGGCCGCCCGTAATCGTCGGCTGGATCGGCTGGCGGCAACTGACATCGCTGGACCCGGCGGCGCTTCTTGGATTGGCGCTGATCGCCATCGCCGGCATGGCGATATTCCGGCTCCTCTATGATGACGGTGGTTCAGGCGGTGCGGCTGCTGCGCCCGGCCCGGCGGCGCCGGTGGCCCCGGTGGCGCTCATCGCCGCCTCCATCGGTGCGGCGGCGGTTGCCTTCGCCGGCCAGACCTCATCGCTCAGCCAAAGTTATGGCGCCTTGGCGGCGGCGGCGGGCGGCTATGTGTTGTGGAATTGGCCGGCGCCCAGATACCGCTTCGGCGCCGCCGGCGTGCTCGGCGCCGGCGGCGCGTTCCTCGCGCTCACCACCATCATGTTCCGTTTTTCCGAGACCAATAAATGGGCGCTGGCGGTGGTTCTTTTGGTTTTCCTGTGCCCCGCCATTGTGCGCATGACGCCCGTTGCCAAGTCCGATGCCTGGGCGCCGGTGGTCACCGGGATCACAAGCGCGATACCGGTCGCAATCGCTGTTGCAATCGCGATGGCCATGTAACAGGATACCGGCGACACCAACCTATAAAACAGAACCAATCGGGGAAGAATTTCACCATAAAACATTTCAAATTGCTTGCTATTGCCGCTTCCGCATTGGCGTTTTTGCCCTTGGCTTCGACGCCCACCTTGGCCGCAGATTCCTATAAAATCGATGCCAAACACACGACCATCGGCTTTACCATCATGCGCCAGGGTTACAACAAGCTGGTTGGCGGTTTCCGGGATTTTGCCGGCACGATTAGCTTTGATGAGGCAAACGTGGCCAATTCCAAGGTCAGCGTTGATATCAAGACCGGCAGCTTCTATTCCGGATTCGCGGCCCGCGACAAGGATTTGCGCTCGCAAAACTTTTTCAAGGTGGCCGAGTTTCCGGACATGAAATTCACCAGCACCAAGGTCGAAAAGACCGGCGCCAAAACCGGCAAGATCACCGGCAATTTGACGCTGCTCGGCGTCACCAAGCCGGTAACGCTGGATGTCAAATTCAATCGCAAGGGCGCGCGCAAGGGCACAACCTTTACCGGCTTTTCGGCGACCGGAGCCTTGGTTCGCACCGATTGGGGCATGAACCGTTACGCCAAGTTCGTCGGCCCGCAGGTTAACCTCTTCATCGAGGTGCTTGCCGTTAAGCAGTAAACCGAAGGACCATCGGCCCAGCGGGCTGTGGGGCTGGCATGGTTGGCCAGCCCGCGTCCTTGATGGATTCCAAGCCCGCCGCAACCAGCGTCAGCCAGTAACTTACGACTTGTCGATGCGCAACTGGGCGCGCCGGGGGATCTCGAATTCCGGCAGGCCGGCCGCTTTCCAGCTTTCCAGGGCCTTCATCATGATGTCTTTGTGCGGCAGGGAAAAGTCATCTTCGGGTATGGAGCGGGTGGCGTCGACGACGATCTTGGAGCCCATTTTCACGCCATCGACGGCTTCCACTGACGGGTCCATGGCGCTGCGCATGAAGACATTGTCGATGATGACGGTATCGCGGGACGGATTGTAGCGGGCGTTCATCACCCAATCCAAATGCCGGGGATCGCGAATATCCACATCTTCATCGACCACGGTGATCCGTTTCAAGGCGCTGACCTCGGCGGCCAGGCGGCCGATTTTTATGCCGTGGCCCTGATATTGGGGCGTCATGGCGATCACCCCGTGGGCCATCTGGCCGCCATATGTGAGATCGTAATGCAGGTCGTGAACATGGCGCTCGCCCATATCGTGGCGGATGATCTTTAACGTCAGCGCGGCGTTGGCGTGGCTTTGCAGGACCGTCGATTCCGACGGCGGCATCTGGCTGGAGATGCCGTAATAGATGGCGTCGGTGCGCCGCGTAATCGCCGTGATGGTGGCCACCGGCCTGTCGCTGCCCCGGTTCATAAAGCCCAAGTTTTCGCCGAACGGGCCCTCGGGGGCCATCTCGCCGGGCTGCAACAATCCTTCGATAATGATCTCCGCATTGGCCGGCACCAAAATGTCGCTGGTCAGGCATTTGACCAGCTCCACCGGCGTTCCTTGCAGGCCGCCGGCGATCGCCATTTCTTGTACGCCCGCCGGCAAGGTCGCGACCGCGGCCAGCTGAAAGGCCGGCTCGGCGCCGATCACCCAGGCGATGGGCGCCGGCTTGCCTTGGGCCCACCAGGTGGCGCATTGGCCATGGCCGCCGCGCCCGGGCGCAAGATTGACCACGGCCCGGTCATCGGCCAGAACCTGCGTTCTGTAGACGCCGGTATTCTGGTTGCCGGAGCCAAATTCCGCGGTCATTACGGTGGTGGTCAGGTACGGGCCGGCATCCTTGCCCGGCGTCCAGGTGGGGATCGGCAAATCGCCTAGCCGCGCATCGGCGCCGGTGAAGACAAGCTCCTGGCAGGGTGCCGTCGCCACCGTCACCGGAGCAATCGGATTGACCAGGGCGCTCTCCCAGCGGGGATTGATCTCGGCTTCGTCGAGACCCAGCGCCAACGCGTAGGCTTTGCGCGACGCGCCCAGCGCGCCGGAACAAAGGGGTAGCTCCGAGCCTTCCACATTTTCGAACAAAATCCCGAAGCGGGCGTCGTCGGAGAGCCCCTGGAAGGCCCATTTCACCATGGCGGCGGGCTCCCAGCTTGGATCGACCGGTTTCGATACCCGGCGCAGCAAACCCTGTTGCTCGGCAATGGCGGCGAAATCGCGAAAGCTGCGGTAACTCATAGTATCGTCTCCTATCTTGCCGCTAGCGCCGGCATGACTTCGGCGGCGAACATTTCGAGGGAATGCATTTCTTGTTCGTGGGTGAGGCAGCCCCAGGCGAGCTGGCAGACCAGATAGTTGACGGCGGCAAGCTGGTCCAGCTGGCCCGAGATTTTGTCCAGCACCGTCGCCGCCGATCCGACCACGCAGACGCCTTTCGCACACGCCTCGTCATAATCGGCGATCAGCATGCCGGTGATCGGCGTGGCGTCATGGATCAGCCATAATTTGACCAGACTGTTGTACCAGTAATCATAGGCCGGGCGCGCCAGGCGCATCGCTTCGGCATCGGTCTCGGCAATGAAAAAATGGCGGCTGACACCGACCAGGGGATCGGTCACCGGCCCGTTTTTGCGGCGCGGCTGATCCTTGGCTGCTTCCCACATATCGGCGTATAGCGAAACCAGCCCGGCCACCCGTTCGGTGGCGCCGAGGGTCACCATGTTCATACCGTTTTGGGCCGAAAAGCGGGCGCCCTGTTCGTTGCCGGCGCCGTACCAAAGCGGCGGATAGGGCTTTTGCAACGGTTCCAGCTCCATGGGCACATCGGTAAACTGATGGTACTTGCCGTCATGGCTGAGGCTTTTGCTCGAAAGCCCTTTGAGCAGGATGTCCATATATTCTTCCGACATATCGCGGGTGGCGTCCGGCTCGACGCCGTAATAGGCGACCTCGTACGGGGAGATGCCGCGCCCGATGCCGATGTCGAGGCGGCCATTGGACAAATGATCGACCATGCAAATCTCGTCGATCAGGCGCAACGGGTGATAGAGCGGCAGCATATAGATCAGCGGGCCCATGCGGAGGCGCGTGGTTTCCCGCGCCATGGCCGCCATGAAGACGTTCGGCGACGGCGTCATGCCGAGCGGCGTCTGGTGATGCTCGGCCATGTGGTAGCTGTAAAAGCCGGCCGCTTCGACGGCGCGGATGAATGTCAGACGGTCCTCATAGAATGGCGCCAACGGCTCGTCGCGCCGGTCGATGTGATCGAAAATTCCAAACTGCATGATAGTCCCCCTCCGAATTCAGATGACCGCTTCGCCCCCAAGCAACGCACGGCGGAAGCGATTTTTCAAGTGCACGCCGTCTTTCGGCGGCAACACGAAATCCAGCTTTTCGGCGCGCACCTTGATGACGTGGCAGACCGGCCCGCTTGCCTCAATTATGACCGGCAGGGCGGCGTCCAGGTGCGCCTGATCGCGCACCACGCCGGTCACCGGAATGCCGCAAGCGGCGGCGACGGCGGCCAGATCGGTTGCCCCGGCGGTGTGGGTGATCTGCATGCCGGTCTCGCCGTACCGTTCGTTATCGATAACCACGATTGATAAATTGGCGGGCGCCTGCATCGCCACCGTGGCCAGGGCGCCGAGCCCCATCAATGTCTCGCCGTCGCCGGTGATCACCAGCACCCTTCGTTCCGGCTGCGCCAGGGCGAGGCCCAATCCCATGGCGACGGCGCCGCCCATGGCGCCCCAAAGTGGAAAATTCAAATCCCGGTCGCCGGCGGCGGTCACGTCCCAGGCGGTGGAGCCCAGCCCGGCAATGACCAGAAGGTCGTCCTGGCCTTCGGTGATCTGGCGGGCCACATCGCGGCGCAGAAGCGGATAGGCGTCTGATCTCCGATCTTCGCTCATTTTCCGTCTCCCGCCTCGAAAGTTTTGACCGGGCTCAGTTTCTGGTGCAGCAGCAAGGCCGCCATGCCGCCGCCGGAATAGGCCATATCCAAGGTCGCCGCCGCCATCGGGCGCACGTCTTCGGCGGCGGCCGCCGTCATGGTCTCGACCCCGGCGGTATTCATTTGGGCATCGGCGGATCGGCCCATGGGGAACTGCCAGGGGTTAAACTCGTGCCACTGGCCGCGCATGGTGACGAACATAGGCAGCGGAAAGCGGCAGGTGGCGGCCAGCGACAGCATGTTGATACAATTGCCGACGCCGGACGACTGCATCAACAAGGCGCCCCGCGCCCCGCCCAGCCAGGCGCCGGCCAACAGCGCGACGCCGTCTTCTTCGGTGGTCAGCGGCACGGCGCGAATTTCGTTATCGGCGACGCAGGCGTCGATCAGGGCGCTATGGCCGGCGTCCGGCACATAAGCCACCATGGCGACACCGCTCGCCTTGAAAGCATCGAAGATATCCTGCCACCAATCCACGCCAATTGCCTCCCAATAATCGCCGCCCAATATCACCTTGTTGCGCGGCTTTTCAAACAATATCATCGCCGGCAACCGCTAGGGGGAATCGCTGATGGCGAAAATTACAATCGAAACCGTGACCGTCCGCGATGTCGCGTTGACCTTGCGCCGGGCCGGGGAGGGCGAGACGCTGCTTTTGCTGCACGGCGCCAACGGCTCCATGTCGTGGCTGCCGATTGTCGAGGCGCTGGCCGAGAATTATCACGTCATCCTGCCCGACCATCCCGGCTTCGGCGCCACCGAAGCGCCGGACTGGATGGATAACATCTCCGACATGAGCTATTTTTATATGGATGTGATTGCGGCCTTGGGCCTGGATCAGTTTCATCTGGCCGGGCATTCCATGGGCGGCTGGATCGGCGCCGAGATCGGCGTTCGCGATGCGCACCGGATCAAGAGCCTGACCCTGATTTCGGCCGCCGGCATCCGCGTCGTCGGCACGCCCATGGGCGATCTGTTCGCCTGGACGCCGGAAGAAACCGTGGGCCATGTATTTGCACAAAAGTCTTTCCGCGATCAGGCCCTGGCCATGGAGCCGGACGAGGCGCAGATCGAGATCATGCTGCAGAACCGGCAAATGGCGGCCAGGCTTTGCTGGGCGCCCCGGCTGCACAATCCCGATCTTCGCAAATGGCTGCATCGGCTTAGCATCCCGACGCTGATATTATGGGGCGATAGCGACGGCATATTCCCCGAGCCTTACGCGCACGCCTATCACGAACTGATCCCGGGCTCCGAGCTTGAGGTTTATGAGAATTGCGGTCACGTACCCATGGCCGAGGCCCGGGACGCCTTTTTAAGCCGCTTGGCCGCCTTCACCCAAGGAGCCGCCTGATGGATTTTTTCTTCTTCAATCTGATGCCCTACGGCGCCCTTGATCTGGATTACGACAAGAAATATGTCTCCGCCAATCTGGTCCTGCCGAACAGCTATTACGACCCGGAAGAAGGCCACAAACTCTATTGCCGCTATATGGATGAGCTGGAATATGCCGACGAGTTGGGCTTCGACGGGGTCTGCGTCAACGAGCATCACCAGACCGCCTACGGCATGATGCCGACGCCCGCCGTCATCGCCGGCGCCCTGGCCCGCAATACCAAACACGCCAAGGTCTGTGTGCTGGGGCGGGCGTTGCCGCTGATCAACAACCCGCTGATGGTCGCCGAAGAGTTCGCCATGCTCGACAACATCACCGCCGGGCGTTTCGTTGCCGGCTTCGTGCGCGGGCTTGGCGTCGAATACCACGCCATGAGCATCAATCCGGCCTTCTCGCTGGAGCGTTTTCACGAAGCCCATGATTTGATTATCCGCGCCTGGACCGAGACCGGCCCGTTCCCATTCGAAGGCAAGCATTACCAAATGCAATATGTAAACCTGTGGCCGAGGCCCTATTCGAAACCGCATCCGGAAGTTTGGATCCCCAGCCAAGGCTCGGAGGAGACCATTCGCTGGGCCGCGCATCCGGACCGCAAATACACCTACCTCAACGTCTACTCGCCGTTCTCGGCGGTCGAGGGATTCATGGCCCAGTACCGCCGGGTTTGCGAAGACGACTATGGCTACGAGGCCGAGGACCGCCAGCTTGGCCTGGCGCTGCCGATCTATGTGGCCGAGACCGATGAAATTGCCGCCAGGGAGGCCAAGCCGCATATCGAGGCGTTCTTCAACAAGTTTCTGCGCATCCCGAACGAGCTTTTATTGCCGCCGGGCTACACCTCCATTTCGTCTTTGAAGGCGATCCGCCTCGCCAAGCGGGAATTGCTGGGCGGCGGCAAGAATATGGAGCGGATGAACGAAATTGGCATGTTCCTCTATGGCAGCGCCGCCACCGTGCGCGCCCGGCTGGAGGAGTTCCAGGACCGCATCGGCCTCGGCCAGCTTTGCACATTGTTACAGTTCGGCACCCTGCCGCACGAACTGACCATGAAGAACATGGAATTGTTCGCCACCGAAGTGATGCCCCATTTCCGCGGCCGCGCCCGCCAGCCGGTATCCGCAGCCGCCGAGTAGGAAGCGGAGCGGCGCGGCTTGCTCATACAATTACGGCCCGGGTTGCCCCGGGCCGCAATCGCTTGAAAACGAACTTCCTTTAGGCTTGGCTTAGCTCGATTTGGGCTTCGGCCGGGCTTGCAGGAAGTAACCCATTTCGCGCAAGGTTTCGTTGAGCACGTCGCGGGCGATGAATTGCAGGGGATCAGGCATCTTCTTGCCCGCCGGCCACAATTTACGCTTCACCATGCGTTTTTGGCGGCCAACGAACAGCTTCTTGAACAGATCACCCGGCAGGTCCGGCGAGTACTGGTCGTGGATCTCGTTCCACACGATGCCGGCCTGCTTTTTGTCCTTGATGCCGAATTCGCTCATGATCACCGGCACCGAACCGGCCTTGTTGGCTTTCAGATATTCGATGGCGCCGGCGATGGCGCGGATGAACTTTTTCACCGTTCCCCGGTTCTGCTTCAAATATTTGGCGGTGACCCATACGCTGCCACCGACGCGGGGCAGGTATTGGCCGGTTTTCAAGAGCAACTTGAAGCCGGCCGCTTGCGCGCGGGCCGCTGTCGGGAACGACATCAAGCCGGCCGAAATATCGCCGTTGATGAGACCGGCAACCCGGTCCGCCTCGCTCTGAAACGAGATGACTTTGTAGTCGCGGCCCACTTCCATGCCGAAGAAGCGCGACAGCACGATCTCGCCCTCGTCATAGTCGGCGGCACCGGCGCGCCCGTAACCCAGGACCTTGCCCTTCAGGTCCTTGACCGACATGATTTTCGGATCACTAACGATGGCCCATTGGGAGATCAGCGATTCGCCGACCACATAGCGGAGGTCCGCGCCCATCAGGGTGGCTTGCGAGCCGCCGCCGGGGATCGGCACAAAATCGATATTGCCGGAAATGCCGGCGGTGACCAGGGCCTTGCCGGTCATGCTGACATATTCGGCGCTGAGCCCTTCTTTTTTGAAGAAGCCCCGCTCGAAAGCGATATAGATGGGAACGTGGAAGCCGGAGCCCGAAAGCGTGCGGCCGATCTTGATCTTGGTCTGCGCATCGGCGGTGCCGATCATGGCCATGGCGGCAACCGCCGCAGCCAGCGCAAAGGTTTTTATATAAAACATGGTGAATACCTCTCCTGGTCTATTTTACCGATTAAAAATCGTTCGCCGCCAAAGGCGGAAGCCGCATACTAACCTCGCAATCGATGCGGTTAAAAGCTGTAATTTTCCTGCCGCCTAAAAAACCCTGTTACCGGGGATTTCTTGACACCAATAGCCGCTTCAAGGATCATGCAGCATCTACGGAGTCCGCTGACTGGAAAGGAAGCATGTTATGACCGAAACAACCATCGAGCCCTTTTTGCGCAATGCTTGGTATCTGGGCGCCTGGTCCGAGGAGCTTGCCGATGGCAGCCATCTCGGCCGCACCATCATGAACGAGCCGATCGTTTTCTTCCGCGGGCAGGACGGCAAGGCCGCCGCCCTCGAAGACCGCTGCTGCCACCGGGGAGCGCCCCTGACCCACGGTGAGGTGGTCGAAAACGGCATCGAATGCGGTTATCACGGGCTGATCTATGACGGCTCCGGAAAATGCGTCGAAATTCCCGGCTCCGAAAAAATTCCGCCGCAGACCAGGGTGCGGTCTTATCCGGTGGTTGAGCGCCAGCAATTCATCTGGATCTGGATGGGCGAAGCGGAGCGTGCCGATGAAAGCAAACTCATCGATTTTCCCTATCTCGACGACCACGAAAAATGGCCGCACAAGAAAGACATGTTCCCGATCAACGCCAACTATATGATGATGATCGACAATCTGATGGATTTGACCCATTTGGCCTATGTCCACAGCCGGACCATCGGCGGCAACGCGAAGGCCCATTCCGGCGCCGAATTGGACGCCTGGGAAACTGATACCGGCGCCCATTACCTGCGCTGGATGGAGGATGCGGCGCCGCCGCCAACCTACCAGAAAGCCGTCGGCTTCGCGGGCAATGTGGACCGCTGGTGGGATTTTGAATTTATGACGCCGTCTTCGGTCATTCAGTGGAACGGCGCCATCGACGCCGGCAAGGGCGCCCGCGAAAATCAGGATCAGCCCGGCTTCCATCTGCGCCTGTTCCACAGCGCGACGCCGGAAACCGAGACCACGTTCCATTATTTCTTTTCCTCGGCGAACGGCTACAAGCAAGACGAGCCGGAAGCCACCGAGGTGCTGTGGAACGAGATCTACCCCACTTTCCTGGAAGACAAGGAGATCATGGAGGTGCAGCAGGCGCGTATCGACCTGGACCCGGACCGGCCATTGGTTACCATCCCGTCCGACAAGGCGCTCACCCATGCACGCAACGCCATCCGCCGCCTGATCGCCGAGGAACAGACCGAACTGGCGCAGGCGGCCGAATAAAGGCCTTAGACTTCAAACCGGATGCCCTGGGCCAAGGAGCAGTTCGGTGGAATAGTTGATGCTGTTGATGGCCCGGCGCCTATAGGTCTTGCACGCGTCGGAGCCCGCTTCGCGCATATCGTTGGTTTCCTTTTCGCCGCCAAAGGCGCCGCCGATCTCGGCGCCGGACGGGCCGATATTCACATTGGCGATGCCCCGCAATCGCTGCCCGCCGCGCACCACATCCGTCTGGCCGGCTTCAAGGCGCTTCGCGGGCATAAGAAAAAGCGGCGGCCCTGGGGAAGGCCGCCGCCGTAATTTCCTTTCTCGAGGCCCCGGGGGAAGAAGCGGGGAGGAGGTGGGATAAAGGCCTCGATTGGGTTCCATACTAGCCAAAACCTCGGGCCATTGATGTGAGAATTGTCACAACAATTGCGGGTTTTCACCCCATACAAAACCGGCTCCCAAGGGGAGCCGGTGAGTTTTACGGAAGCTATGATCAGGGACCGGTGCGCAGGCGAGGCGCGCTCAAGGAGGCTTTCGGGGATGGCCCCTGATCTAGGATCACCCTAGGGTACACAGGCGCGGCTGTAATTGATGTACGTCAAACCCTCAATAATTAATGGTATCGGGCGCAAATTTCGCAGGAATGACTGGTAATTCGGGAACCAGTACCTACATCTAGAAAATGTCTGCACAGATTAGAAAAATATCAGAAGTCCATGAAAGATAACTATAATATCGAGCAGCTGCATTTTCTGGTAGTGGACGACAACAAGCATATGAGCATGCTTGTTAAGAATCTTCTGCACGCCCTCGGCTCGCGCCAGGTGGCCGAGGCCAACGATGCCGCCGATGCCTTTGCCGAACTGACCCATTTTCCCGCCGACATCATTATTACCGACTATCATATGCAGCCTCTGGACGGGCTGGATTTCGTGCGACTGGTGCGCACCGGCTCGGATAGCCCGAACCCGTTCGTGCCGATCATCATGCTGTCGGGGCATACGGAAATGCGGAAAATCCTCGAGGCCCGCGACGCCGGCGCCCATGAATATCTGGCCAAGCCGATCTCGGCGAAATCGCTCTATTCGCGCATCAATTCGATCATTGCCCGGCCCCGGGAATTCATCAAAACCAAGACCTTCTTCGGGCCCGACCGGCGCCGCCGGGCGCTGTCCTTTAACGGACCCGACCGGCGCCTTGCCGATGCCGCCGCCGCCAGTCCCGCCGCCGCCGCAGCGCCCGCGCCGGCGATGGCCGACGCCGGTGAAGACGCCGGGCTATCCCAGGCCGAGCTGGACGCTTTGTTTGATTAGAGTGCGGGCTCGGAAACCATTCCCGGTCGCGGCGCGTTAATATCATGATCCGCGTAGGCGATGCATTTTTCGCAGGCCCTGCCGGTAACATCACAATCCAGATTGGCCAGGCGCAGTTCCTGGAACGGCTTTGCGAGCCAGGCCTCCATGAACGGCATTTCGGTCAGCTCGATCTTGACGCTGACCGGCGCCGCTCCGGCCTTGACAGGCATCAAGCGCGCAAAATGGTTTTGGCCATAGGCAAGACCCGCCAACCGCGTTATAGTCGCTTCAAATATACGGGTGGCATTAAGCAAAGGGGATAGGCTCATGGACCAAGTGGCAACCGAAACGGCGGTGGAACCGTCATTGAAGTTGAATTTTCTGTCGCACGGAACGCTGATTTCCGGCGATCTGGAGGCAACGCGCGAATTCTACCAGCAGTTTTTCGGACTGGAAGTTGTGCGCACCAGCCCCATATCGATGATGGTCCGCCTCGGCGGCCAGCATGTCTATGCGGTTGTTCACCGTAAAAATCACTCCAGCAAGATGGATTTCCTGTTTCACAACGGCCTCGACGTGGAAACCCAGGAAGACGTTGACGAGGCCTATGAAATTGCCGTCGCCGAAGCCGACAAGTGGGGCTTGACGCAAATTTCCAAGCCCAAGCTCCAGCACGGCACCTACAGCTTCCTGTTCTGGGACCGGGATTTGAATTGCTGGGAGATACTGTCCAACCCGGCCGGCGGTTACACCTGGATATTCGAGCAGGGCGATCAGGATGGCAGGGGCCATATGGACAAGGGCTTCAAAGTTCCCGGTGGCAATACCGATTGATGCGCGGTGTTTAAAACCAACGCATGAATAACGCGCCGTTCCTAGCCAGTTACCGCTACCAGGACATTAGCCCTGGCAGCGCGTTCACGATTGGCGCCTACCGCCTCGAGCCGGACGAGATCAAGGACTATGCGCGGCGCTGGGACCCGATGCCGTTTCACATCGATGAGGATTTGGCCAAGGCCAGCATGTATGGCGGGCTGACCGCCTGCGGCAACCACCTGATGGCCATCCGCATTCATTTGCTGCAATCGCAAGGGGTCAATCCGAACGTGCTGACATCGTTCGGCTATGACGAAGTGCGCTTCCGCAAAGCCGCCTATGCGGGCGAAATTTTGAGCATGACCTTGGAATGCGCCAGCAAGCGATTATCAGAATCCCGCCCCAATTGCGGCATCGTGAAGCTCAATTTCACCCTCGACAACCAGGACGGCGAGACCGTGCTGTCCATGATCGACACAATATTAATGCGCGATGCGGTGGCCTGACGCCTATCATATTGCGTGCATATTGTGGTTTCCCCCACCTGTAATCAGGCCGGCAAAGCCCTCACCTTAATAGCTGTACGGAATATTCAACGGGGAGGGAGCGCGGGATCCCTTGCAAAGCGGTCCCGTGGTGTCGGCAGTTGTATTTTTATAGCACAAGACGGGTCCAGTATTTGCGTATCACCGCCTTTCATATTGCAGCCTTTTTGCTATTCGGGCCAATCGCGGCGGCGGTCTACGGCGCCCTCGAGATAGCCTTGCTGTACCTGCTGGTTTTGATCGTGCCGCCGGAACCGGCCATGCTGATTTTGTTCCATATTGGTTATCTGGTGGCCGGCGCTTCGTTGTTTTGGTTTTCCATGCGCATCCGCCATTATCAATATGCGCCCGGCTCCGAAGTTCGCGGGCGCTTTCGCCGGCGCGCCACCTTGTGGCATTAGGCGGACCAGATGGCCAAAAAAATTCTCATCGTCGATGATGACGAGCTGTTCCTGAAGGGGCTGAGCCTGGCCTTTCGCGGCGACTATGATCTCGCGATCGCCGAGGACGGCGAAACGGCGCTGCGTATGCTCGAAAATGACGGCCCGTTCGCGGTGATCGTCTCCGATATGCAAATGCCCGGCCTGAGCGGCATCGATCTCTTACGCAAAGCCGCCACCGAGGCGCCCGATACGGTGCGCATCCTGCTGACCGGTTATTCGGACGAAGATACGGCGGTGCGCGGCATCAACGAGGGGCGTATTTTCCGCTATTTGACCAAACCCTGCCCGGTGGAAATCATGCGCGCCGCCATCGCCGACGCGGCCGAGGAATATGGCCTCGCCGAGGAGCGCGCGCGCCTGGAAGTGGAGCTGGAAAACTGCGCCTATACGGACGAGCTGACCGGCATCGACAACCGCCGCCGCTTTTTCGAAAAAGGCCAGGAGGAATACGCCCGCGCCCAGCGCTATGGCCGGCCGCTGACCACCATGATGCTGGACCTGGATCATTTCAAACAGGTCAACGACAGCCACGGCCACGCCGCCGGCGATGCCGTGATACGCGAAGTTTCGGCGCGCATTGCGGGGCGGCTTCGCGAGCAGGACCTGTTCGGGCGCTATGGCGGCGAGGAGTTTTCGATCCTGCTGATCGAGGTTGGCGCCCGCCGGGCGGCGCTGGTGGCAAACCGGCTCTGCCGCGCCATTGCCGAGACGCCGGTGGACACCGATGCGGGGCCCCTGGACGTCACCATCAGCATCGGTATTTCGGAACTGGCGGGCACCGATACCAGCTTGGCCCAGGTTCTGGCGCGCGCCGACGCGGCCCTCTACGACGCCAAGGTGGGCGGCCGAAACCGGGTCGAGATTGCCGTCTCCAACGTCGGCAAAATCAAGGCATGATGCGGTTTGCATGGCCCGCCGGCTTCCGCTAAATCCCATCCATGAATGAAACCCAAGCTCCCGCCAACCCAAGCTATGCCTGGGTCATGGCGGCCGTCACGTTTTCGCTGACCGCTTTGTCGTTCGGTGTTTTGGGATCGGTTGGCGTCTTTTTGAAACCGCTGGCGGTGGAATTCGGCTGGAGCCGGGGCGATTTGTCTCTCGGCTATACGGCGATCACCTTGTCGACCGCCGCCGCGACGGTGATCTGGGGGATTGTCGCCGACCGTCATGGCGCCCGCTGGATTGCGCTGTTTGGCGCCTCGGTTCTGGGCGTCTGCCTGCTGTTGTTGAGCCAGATCGAAACCAAGACCCAGTTTTATGTCTATTACATTTTGTTCGGCGCCTTCGGGCACGGGGCACTCAGCCCGCTCTACGCCAATGTGGGATTGTGGTTCAAGCGCAATATCGGCCTCGCCATCGGCGTCGCCATATCGGGGGGCGCTGTCGGCCAGGGCGTGGTGCCGATGATCACCAGCCTGCTGATCGAGGCGCGCGGCTGGTCGGCCACCTACGCCATCCTGGGCGCCGCCTATCTGTTGATCGCCATTCCCATCGCGCTTTTGGTGCGCAATCCGCCGCGCCCGGAAGGCAACACGGGCGCCGAAGCGCCGATGATGGCCGACGGCACGCGCTTTCCGTTGCCGCCTGCGGTGGCCGTCGGCTGGGTGGCGTTCGCGGTGATCTTCTGCTGCATCACCATGTCGGTTCCCATTGTGCATCTGGTGCCGCTGCTGACCGACCGGGGGATCGGCCCCGAAATGGCCGTCTCGGCATTGTTGGTGCTGATGCTGGCGGGCGCGGCGGGGCGCATCATCGGCGGCAAGCTGGCCGACGTGATCGGGCCCTTACAGTCCTACATCTTCATGTCGGCGGCGCAGACCATTGCCGTCTTCTTTTTCCCGCTGGTCACCGGCATGGCGGCCATTTATGTGCTGTCGGGGCTGTTCGGCATCTTTTATTCGGGCGTCATGGCCGCCTTTATCGTCATCGTCCGCTATATGGTGCCGGCCAATTATTTGGCCCGCTCGATGGCCGTGGTCACGGCATCGGGGTGGATCGGCATGGGCCTCGGCGGCTGGCAGGGCGGATTTGTGTTCGATCTGACCGGTGACTATATCTGGTCGTTCCGCAATGCCGCCGCCGCCGGCATCATCAATGTGAGCATTCTGGTGCTGTTTTTCTTCTATATAAGGCGCGCCCGGGTGCGCGTCGCCGCCGCCCAATTTGCCACCTGACCGGGCGCCCGCCTAAAAAAAAGGGTGCGCTGGTAGGCAAACCCGCCTACAAATAAAGCGGATCGGGGAACGATAAATATCCGATGGACTTTTTTGTGAAAATACCAAGCCGGCGCTGGTAATGAGGCGCTGGTCTGAAAAACCAAAACATGGAGGAATATTTCAAATGGCTTTAGGAACAAAACTATTTTTGGGCGTAGCCGCCGCCGGATTGGCTGCGGCTGGGCTTTCGGGCCACGTGACGGCGCCGGCGAGTGCCGCCGAAGCTACAATCAAGGGGGCGAGCTGCTGGCCCATGGGCCATCCGGTGACCAAGCCGATGATGGCCGTGATCAACGAAATCAACAAGCGCGGCAAGGGCGTGCTCCAGGTCAATGTCGTTGGCGGCGCGCCGGCCATCGGCAGCCCCTTCACCCTGACCCAGAAAATGGCCCGCGGCGCCTATGACATCATCGGCTGCACGGAGGCCTATTTCGGCAATGTTTTACCGGAAGCACCGGTATTGCGCTTTTCCGAGCATTCGTGGTCAGATCTCCGCAAGAATGGCGCGATCGGCTATGTAAGCAAACTTCTGGACGAGAAGAACATCCATTTTGTTGGCCGTTACTGGTCGTTTGGGCCGTTCCATCTTTGGCTGAAGAATCCCATTTCCAAGCCGGACCTCAAGGGCCTCAATCTCCGCGTCGCACCGGTCTACACTGCCTTCTTCAAGGCTCTGGGTGCAACCGTGCAACAGGCCAGCACCTCCCAAGTCTACACATTGATGGAGAATGGAACGGTGCAGGGCTATGGCTGGCCGGCGGCCGGCTGGGTACCAGCGTGGGCCAAAGTGACCGGCTATCGGGTGGATCCGGGGTTCTACGACGCCTCGCTTCATATGCTCCTTAACAAGAAATCTTGGAATGGTCTTTCCAAGCCGCAGCAGGCCCTGATCACCAAGATCACGCTCGAATTTGAAGCGAAGGTGGACAGTGCGAATGCGCCGTGGAAAGGCATTCTGAAGAAGCAAGATGCGGCGCGCGCCAAGGCGGGCATGAAGATCATTACCTTCACCGGCGCCGATCGTAAGATGTATATGGATACGGCACGGGAAGCCGGCTGGCAGGAAGTGCTGGACCGCAGTCCGAAGCATGGGGCCGCGCTCAAGAAATTGTTTACCAAGTAGTACATGCCGAATTGCGTTCGGAGGAGCCGAATACCGGCTCCTCCGATTCTCATTGCAATATTTCCTTAAATTCTTTGATCGGATGGCACCATGAACAAGCCACTCGATACCTTTGAGGCCGGATTTATCAAGTTCAACTTGTTTCTGGCTGCGCTGGTCGCGATCTCCATCGGACTGATCGCCGTCCTCATTCCGTTCAACCTGTTAATCGTCAAGGCCCATTGGGGCAGCATCTGGTGGCTCAATGAGGGCATCGAATACACCCTTTATGTCGGTGTCTTCATCGGCGCGCCGTGGGTGTTGCAACAGGGCGCCCATGTGCGCGTGGATGTGCTAACCTCGGCGCTGCCCGCCGACCTCGCCGAGCGCATGGAAAAAATTCTGGATGCCGCCGGCATCGCCATTTGTCTTTTGCTTTGTTTCTACGGCGCCCGCGCGACGATCATCGAATTCCAGGACGGCACTTTGCCGGACAAGGATTTGCGCATCGCCAATTGGTACATGATGTCGGTCTTCACCCTTTGCTTCGCGCTGCTCGCCATCGAGTTTTTTCTGCGTTTCCGCCGCGCCAAGGAGATCCTCTCCAAGGAAGATCAGGCCATGACCGAAGCCGGGTTCTAGCCGATGGAATGGTACCTCGCCCTTGGTCTGTTGCTCGGCACCGTGTGTTTCGCCATGTTCTTAGGCCTGCCCGTCGCGCTCGCATTTTTTGCCGCCAACGTGCTGGGTACGGGGCTCTTTATCTCCGGCGATATCGGCTTGGTATTCATGCCGCTCGAGTTTCACAACGCCATCAAGTTTACGCTAATGCCCATCGCGCTGTTTCTTCTGATGGGCGAAATTCTGTTGCAGACCGGCGTCGCCTTCAAGGCCATCGGCGCCATCGACCGGATGATCTCAAAGTTGCCGGGGCGGCTTTCCATTGTCTCTATCGTTGGCGGCACGGTGTTCTCGTCTTTGTCCGGCTCGACCATCGCCAACACGGCGATCCTCGGCTCGGTACTGTTGCCCGATATGATCAAGCGCGGCTATCAGCCGTCCATCGCCATGGGCCCGATCATGGCCGTCGGCGGCATTGCCATGCTGATCCCGCCCTCGGCGCTGGCGGTATTGCTGGCCAGCATTGCCGAGCAATCGGTGGCGCAACTGCTGGTCGCCGGGATCGTGCCCGGCGTATTGATGGCGGTCTTGTTTTTCGCCTACGTGATTATACGCTGCACCCTTAACCCGGATCTGGCGCCATCTTACGAGCCCGATGAGACCGAACTGGATGATCCGGTCTCGATCTCGTTGAATATCGGCGGGCGGATGTGGGGCCACGCGGAATATAACGGCCGCTACCGGCGCATCATTCACCGCACGCTGCCGTTCGTTCTTTACATTTTCCCGCTGTTCATCATCTTCATCGTTGTCGTCGGCAGCATCTTTTTTAAAATCGCCGCGCCCACCGAAGCCGCCGCGCTGGGATGTATTGCCTCGCTCGGCATCTGCTATTTTTTCCGCCTGTTCAAGAACATCATTAAAATCTCCGGCATCGATGGTGCCGACTTCAATTGGCGGGCGATATTCAAATCGCTGATGGAAACCGCCAAAATCAATACCATGATCCTTTTCATCATCGCCGGCTCGCTGGTGTTCAGCCAGGCGCTGGCCAATTCCGGCGCCACCGATGGATTGTTGTCGGCGGTCACCTCGCTCGATCTGACGCCGATGATGGTGGTGATCGCCATGATGGTGGTTCTGTTGTTTTTGGGCGCCTTCATGGATCAGGTGTCGATGCTGCTTTTGACCCTGCCGTTTTTCCTGCTCGGCTCCCAGTCTTTGATGGTCGTCTACAAGATCGACGTGATCTGGCTGATGGTGCTGATGCTGATCACCATGGAAATCAGCCTGCTGACGCCGCCGTTTGGGCTCTTGCTTTATGTGATGAAGGGCATCGCGCCGTTCGATGTGACCTTGGGCGACGTGGTGAAATCTGCGGCGCCGTTTATTTTTATCGAACTGGCGGTGCTGGTTCTGCTGGTGGCGGCGCCCGAGGTCGCCACCTGGCTGCCCAGCAAGATCAATTAAAGCGGCGCGGCGCGGCGTGGCATCTGAAACTGTTTCTGTATTGATTGCCGGCGGCGGCCCGGTGGGGCTTGCCTTGGCGGTGGAGCTTGGCCTCCGCGGCGTCGACTGCGTACTACTCGAAAAGCGCGACGGCGTCATTTCGGTTCCCAAGATGAGCCAGGTTTCGTCGCGCAATATGGAATCCTGCCGCCGCTGGGGCATCGCCGAGGATATCAAGAACGCCGCCTGGTCGGCGGATTTTCCGATGGACTTCCTTTATGTGACCAACCTGACCGGGCACGAGATCGCGCGCCTGAAAGTGCCGTCTTATGCCGAGCGGGGCGAGATCAAGACCACGCCCGAAGGCGCCCGCCATTGCCCGCAAACCTATTTCGATCCGATCCTTAGCAAACGCGCCGCCGGGATTGAGGCCGTCAGCCTCCGCTACAACTGCCGCCTGGATGGCTTTACCCAAAACGAAGACGGCGTTACCGCGCAAATCACCGATACGGAGAGCGGCGCCAACCGGACCATATCGGCGCAATATCTGGTCGGCTGCGACGGTCCCGACGGCGTTGTCCGCAAGGCGCTGGGCATCCAACTCGGCGGTGAGGGCGTGATCGCCAACTCAACCAACATCTTTTTCAAATCCCCCGGTTTGGCCGCGCTGCACGACAAGGGCTGGGCGCGGTTCTACCGGCCCATCGACGAGAACGGCTGCTGGGGCGAGCTGATCCCCATCGATGGCGACGAGCTTTGGCGGCTGACCATATTCCATGAAGACGAAATCCCGGAAAACCCGGACGTCTATTTAAAGCGCATGGCGGGCGCCGAATTCGACTATGAAATTCAATCCATCCTGCCCTGGGAGCGGCGCGACTATGTGGCCGACAGCTACCGGCTCGGGCGCGTATTTATCGCCGGCGATGCCGCCCATCAATGCTCGCCCACCGGCGGCTACGGGATGCATACCGGTCTGGTCGAAGCGGTCAATCTGGGCTGGAAGTTGTGGGCATCGCTGGCCGGCTGCGGCGGGCCCGGGCTTTTGGACAGCTACCAGACCGAATGCCGCGCCTTGGCCCTTTATATTGTCGCCAACGCCACCATTGCCTTCGAAGAGATCACCGGCCTGCCGGGCCTGGCCGGCGTGGACACCGACGCGGCGGTGCGCAGCTTCAATACATACTTGCAGGAATCCAGCGACAATTCGGTCAGCGCCGTGGCCGAAAGGGTGAAAAGCTATTTCAGCTATTGGAACTCACCGATCTGCTTGCGAAGCGATGCCGACGATCCCGAACCGGACCCAACCTTACTTTCGCCTTCGACCGTCCCCGGCTCGCCGGCGCCGCACGCCTGGCTGGCGCCCGGTAAATCGACGCTGGATCTGTTTCAAGGCCAGTTCACCCTGTTCAACTTTGGCGCCGATGCGGGGCCCCTATTGGCGGCGGCTGCGCTGCGCGATGTGCCGATGCAATTGATCGCGCCGGACGATGCAGATATCGCCGGTCTTTACGAGCGCAAACTGGTCCTGGTACGCCCCGACGCCTTTGTGGCCTGGCGCGGCGATGAATGCCCCGCCGACGCCGGCGCGGTGATTGATCAGGTGCGGGGGGCCTAGTGTGAGTGGCCCGATTCACGTGAAATCCGCTATTACGAATTTCACGACCGGGACACTAAACCCGCGCCGTGGCTTTCCGCTTTGCCTTTTTCTTCGGCTTCACCTTGGGCCGATCCGCCAGCGGGCCGAACCCGGTCGAGATGCTGCCCAGATGCTTGATCTTGGGCACCACCTCGTTGGCGAACAAGGTCATGCTTTTGGCGGTCAGCTCATAGCTCATATCACCGGCGTGCAACATGGCGATCAGGTGGCCGAAGCCGCCCACCTTGCGGTACAAGGATTTGATCTGCTTCACGACGCTGTCCGGGGTGCCGTAGATGGCAACATGGTTTTTCTTGAAAAATTCGACGCCCTGGGTGCGGATGGCGTCGGTCCGCCCGCCGGAGAATTGGCCGGTGACCACCTTGGCGTAGAGCGCGGTTTCCACATAGCCCGGCGGTGCGCGGAATTGCGGCTCGGCCTTGTTGTGGGTGACGTACCAGAAGACGCCGTCGATCATTTTGCGGGCTTCTTCTTCGGTCTCGCCAACGGCGACCAGGGGCATGAAGGCGAACTGATCGTCGGCCGGCGCCGGCAGTTTCTTGGTCTTACAATAGTCGCGGACGCCGTTGAACATTTCGGCCAGCCGGTCGGCGGGCGTTAAGAACATGGCGAAGGTGAAGCCGCGCTCGATGGTGCGGCAGGCGTGGGCGAGGCTGGAGCCGCCGGTCGTCCAGACAGGCGGGTGCGGCTGCTGATAGGGGCGCGGCCACAGATTTATCTGGCGTTTGTGGATCCACTTGCCTTCGTAGTTGAAGGGACCGTCATGGGTGGTCCAGGCCTTGATAATCAGGTCGATGGATTCCCAAAGCCGCTCGGCGGTTTCGGTCGGGTTGCGGTTGGAAGAAAACAATTCGAACGGCACGCCGCGCACAAATCCGCATTCCAGCCGGCCCCTGGAAATATTATCGATCATCGCCATTTCCTCGGCGCAGCGGATCGGATCGGCGATATTGGCGATCGGATTGCCGAGAATGCAAAGCCGGGCATTCTTGGTTTCGCGCGCCAGGATCGCCATTTGCAACGGTCCCGACGGGCTGAGGCAGGTGGCCGTCTGATGATGCTCGTTGATCATGCAGTTGAGGCCCAATTCGTCTGCCAGCACATATTGATCGAGATAGGAATGATACAGCTCGGCCCCCACTTCGGGATCAAAGTGTCTGTTCGGCAGGTTGACGCGCATGGAGGTAAACGTGTCATCGGGCGGCAGGTGCGGCCAGGGAAACTCGGTGAAGTGGTAAAATTCCATAATACGTCTGCCTTTTGGATCAGCCGAGAAACTTTTCGATCTTGCGTTTGAAGGCGCCGGGCTGCTCCACATGGGGATAATGCCCGGCGCGCGGAATTTCCGTGTAGCGCGCGCCGCTGATTTGTTTGGCGTAGGCACGCCCGTATTTTGGCCGCGTCATGCCGTCGTTGGCGCCCCAGACCACCAGGGTCGGAACCGAAATACGGGCCAGGCGCGCCTTCAATGACGGATTGTGGAAATAGGGCTCCCAGCAAAACTTGGCGATGATTTCGCGGCGGCGGGCAACGGCCATGGACTGGCGCTCATTATAGTTGAGCATGTCCGCATCGGGATCCTTAGCGGTGTCGTGGAACTTCAGCGCCTGCACCTTTTCCTTTGTATTGTAATAAATATCTTCGATATCGCGGACGTAAGGGCCGCCGAATTTGACGCCGAGAGCGCCGGTCAGAATCAGCTTTTGGATACGCTCACAGCTTTTCGACGCCATCTCGGCGGCCAGCCAGCCGCCGACGGAAAAGCCGAGGATGGTGACCTTCTTCAAGTCCATCTGGTCAAGGATATCCAGATACAGATAAGAGATGTCATCGATGGAGCGCAAATCGCCGGGCGGGCCGGACTTGCCATAGCCGGGCATCTTGAACTGGATCACTTCGCGCTTTTTGGCCAGTGTATCGATCAGGTCCGAGCCGGTTTCATAAGCGTCTTCGCTGTGCAGCACCAGAACCGGGCGGCCCTTGCCTTGGCGCGTAACTTCGATGCGGGCGCCGAGGGTTTTGATGATTTCAATGGAGGAAGGCTTGGAAGGTGTTGTTTTTTGGGGCATGGGTTTTACATAATTGAAAACAAGGACCGGGATTGGGAGTAAACCACCTGACTTTCCCGGTTGCAAACTGGACGGCTTAGAGAAATACCAATGGCGGAAATACGCACACCAGTTCTGATTGTCGGCGGCGGGCCGGTGGGATTAATCCTGTCCATGGAGCTGGCCAGCCGCGGCGTCAAGTGCTTGCTCGTCAATGAGCGCGAGACCACAACGACGCACCCCAAGGGCTCATCTTTAAATTCCCGCACCATGGAGACCGTGCGCCGGCTGGGCTTCGCGCCTGCTTTGCGCAAGACCGGCGTGCCCCCCGATCATCCCACCGACGTGATTTATGTGACCCGTTTCGCCGGTCACGAGCTGGCCCGCATCAAAATGCCCACGGGAAGGGAAAAGACCGAAAACCCCGGCCCCTGGGGTCCGACATTGTTGACGCCGGAGCCTATGCACCGCTCCAACCAGTTCTATTTCGAAGCCGTGTTCAAAACCCACGCCGAGCAGTTTGGCGCCGCCGAGCTTCGTTTCGGCTGGCGGCTGGTGTCCTTTACCCAGCACGCCGATCACGTGGAGGCCGAGATCGAGGATGTGAAAACCGGCGCGCGGGATCGCATCATCGCCGATTACATGGCCGGCTGCGATGGCGGCCAGTCGATGGTGCGCCGCCAGCTTGGCTTCAATTACCAGGGGCGCTCCTCGTCGGGCAAAAATTTCTATGACGGCGACATGATTTCCGCCTTCATGCGCGCGCCCCAAGTCTATGACATCCTCGGTATGGACATCGGCTGGCACTACCTGACCATCAACAACGATCTGCGCACCGACTGCATCACCCTCGACGGCAAGGGCGATTTTCTGATGCTGGCGGAAATGCCCAAGGGCAAGACGATTGCCGATATCGACGCCGTCGCCATGTTCCGGAACGCGGTCGGCGCCGACATTCCAATCGAGGCGGTGTCGGTGCAGGACTGGGTCGCCGGATTGGCGCTGGTCACTGATGGCTACCAGGCGGGCCGCGTCTTTCTGGCCGGCGACGCGGTGCATCTGTTCACCCCGTCCGGCGGCTTCGGCTTCAACACCGGCATCGACGACGCGGTCAATCTGGGCTGGAAGCTGGCCGCCGTGATCCAGGGCTGGGGCGGGGCCAAGCTGCTGGCCAGTTACGAGGCCGAGCGGCGGCCCATCGGCATCCGCAATACCAATGAATCGGGCCGCCTGGCCGCCCAGATCGGCGATTTGCAATACCCGAAAAACATGGAAGCTGCGGGCCAGGTTGGCGAGGCCGCGCGGGCCGGTTTCAAAGCCGAGCTGATGAAGTTCACGGAAGAGTTCGCCAGCCTCGGCATCCAGCTGGGCGCCCGCTATGACGGCTCGAACATCATCGTCGATGACGGCACCGCGCCGCCGCCTGACTCGGCGGTGGACTACATCCCCTCGGCCTGTCCCGGCGGCCGCGCCCCGCATTATTGGATCGAAGACCGCCGCTCCCTTTACGACACCTTCGGTCCCGGCTTTACGCTTTTAAGGTTTGGTGCGCCGGGCGGCGAAGCGCTTCTATCGGAAGCCGGGCTGCGCGGCATTCCAGTGATGGTAGCCGATGTTCCCGAAGACGGCGCCCGCGATTTGTACGGGCGCAATTTCGCCCTTATCCGCCCCGACCAGCACGTCGCCTGGCGCGGTGATGCGGAACCGGACGACGCGGCGGCGTTCTGGGACCGGGTTACAGGGGCCTGATTATGCAATTTTTTGTTTTCCGGGAAGACAAGCCGAACACGGCTGCGTTACGGCTAAAAACCCGGCCGGCCCATCTGGAATATGCCGCCTCCATAGGAGATACGCTTATTTTTGCGGGCCCCACCATGGACGAAGACGGCAATATGAATGCCAGCGTGTGGATCATCGAGGCGGAGAACATGGCCGCGGCGGAGGCCATCACCGCCGCCGACCCTTACGAGCAGGTCGCGCTGTTCGAGATCAAAATCATTCGCCATTTTATAAAGACAGCCGGGACCGGGATCTAGAGTTTAACCAGCTTCCCGGATCGCCCGCCAGATGCGGTGCGGGGTCAGCGGCATCTGAATATCGGTGACGCCCAGATCTTTCAGCGCATCCAGGACCGCGTTGGTGTAGGCAACCGGCGAGACAGTGGTGCCGCCTTCGCCGCCGGCCTTTACCCCTAACGGGTTGGTGGGCGAAAGCACCTCGTTGAGGGCGACGTTGATGTTGGGCACGTCGGCGGCGCGGGGCAGGCCATAATCCATTAGCGAGCCGGTCAACACCTGGCCGGTCCCGGGATCGACAACGCAGGATTCCAGCATCGCCTGGCCCAGCCCCTGCACCACGGCGCCGTGGGTCTGGCCGTGCACGATCATCGGGTTGATGGCGCGGCCCACATCGTCGATGGCGGTGTAGCGGGTCAGTTTGGCGGCGCCGGTCTCCGGGTCCAGCTCCACCTCGCAGATATGGCAGCCGTTGGGGAACACCGGCGTCTGCATCTCGTTGTCGCGGGTCACATCGAGGGCGCCCGCATGACCGCTCCTGGCCAGTGCGAACCAGTCAATGCTGCGGTCGGTGCCCGGCACCCGGAACTGGCCAGCCTCGAATTCCACATCGCTTTCCGATACTTCCAGCACATCGGCGGCGGCTTGCTTGCCTTTTTCGATCAGATCGTCGGCGGCCATGACGATCACCGATCCGGCCATGCGCATGGAGCGGCCCGAATGGCTGCCGCCGCCCACCTGGACCACATCGGTATCGCCGATGCGGATGCGCACCTGTTCCACCGGCACGCCCAGCCATTCGGCGGCGACCTGGGCGAAGCTGGTTTCGTGCCCCTGGCCGGACGGCTGCGTGCCGATCACCACATCGATGCGGTCTTCGTCGGTGACCGTGATGCGCGCTTGTTCGAGCGGCGTGCCGATGGAGGATTCCACGTAACTGGCAAAGCCGACGCCGAGCAATTGGCCGCGCCTTTCGGCCTCGGCGCGGCGCGCATCGATGCCGCTCCAGCCGGCCCGGGCGAGGGCCATGTCGATACATTGATCGTAATCGCCGGAATCATAAATCATGCCGAGGGGATTGGCGTAGGGCATTTCGTCCGCGTCGATCAGGTTGCGGCGGCGCAGCGCGATCGGGTCCATGTCCAGTTTTTGCGCCGCCAATTCCACCAGCCGTTCCATGGCGAAGGTAACCTCGGGCCGGCCCGACGAGCGGTACGCCTGGGTCGGCATGGTGTTGGTAAAGACGGCGCGCGCCCGGATGCTGGCCACCGGAATGCGGTAGTTGCCGGTGATCAGGTTGGCGCCCTTGGCGAACGGCGAGAACGAAACCGCGCGGGCGCCCTGGTTGGAAATATTGTCGGCGCGCATGGCTAAGAACCGGCCCCTTGCATCCAGCGCCAATTGGACCGAGGTGTGCAAATCCCGGCCCTGGTAATCGCTGAGGAAGCTTTCGCCGCGCCCGGCGGTAAATTTCACCGGGCGGCCCAGCTTTTTCGCCGCCCAGGCCACCAGAACGACCTCCACGTAGACCCGGTTGCGGGTGCCGAAATTGCCGCCCACGTCGAAAGACAAGACCCGGATATTGCCGGGCTCCTCGCCCAAAACCTGCGCTATCTCGTGCTTTTGCCGGACGGCGCCGCCGGAGCCCGCATGCAGCGTGGTGCGCCCGGTGGCGGCGTCATGGATGGCCAGCGCCGCGCGCGGCTCGATGGGCACACCGGTGACCCGGCCAATATGAAACTGCGCCGACACAACATGTTCGGCGGCGGCGAAGGCGGCATCGGTAGCGGCGACGTCACCGAAGACGCTGTCGACGCAGACATTGCCGGGCAATTCGTTCCAGACGCTTGGCTGCGCCGATTGGGTGGCTGCCAGGGCATCGATGTTGTGGCCCAGTGGCTCGTAATCGACGCGCACCGCTTCGGCGGAATCCTCTGCTTGCGCCTGGGTTTCGGCGATCACCATGGCAACCGCCTCGCCCACATGGCGGGCCTTGTCGGTGGGCAGTGCCATGTGCGGGCCGATAAAGACATCGCCGCCGCCGGGGCCGGTCAATTTCAGATCATGCTCGGTCTTCGGCAAAGGGCTGTGCGGGATCGCACCCAGCCCATCGGCGGCGCAATCGGCGCCCGTATAGACGGCCAGCGTCCCCGGCATTTTCATGGCGGCGGAACTGTCGATGGCCAGGATGCGGGCGTGGGCGTGTGGTGAGCGGACCATGACCGCATGAACTTGGCCGGCAGCATTGGCATCGTCGGTGAATTGGCCCTTGCCGGTGAGCAGGCGCACATCCTCGATACGGCGAACCGGTTTGCCGATGGCCTCGGTCATGGCTACTTCAACACATCGCGGACCGGGGTGTTCGGCTTTATGTCTTTGGCCCGCATCTGCTTGGATCGCTCGCCATTGCTCATGTAATCGCCGTCGGTGGCGCGCGCGGCAAGGGCGTCCCATTCGTCCGACCAGTCGCCGAGGGAATAGCCGTGCCACGGCGCCTCCGGGCTAAGCGGAGGCAGTTGCAGACGCTCCCACAATTCCTTGGCGTTCTCCATATAGGGTTTTTTGGGCAGCGCGAGGGGCGCCGATGCATGTTTCAGGGTGGCGTCCACCAGCATGGTGCCGTCGCTGGACCGGGCGCCGCCTTTTGGTCCATGGCCGCCGTCCCTATGCCCAAGGATGACCACGTCCTCGGCCGGATTGGCCCGGTAGGCGAGGGACCAGAACACCGCATCGCCGTTGTCCGGGTTGATATCCTCGCTCACCGCCATCACGTATTTGCCGCAATCGGCGCGTAACGAGGAAGCGCCATAAAGGGCGCGCCACACTTCGGTTTTGGGCGTGCCCGGCGCCATCACCAGGAAGATCACCCGGCGGATATTGGACAAGGGCTCGTGCATGACGACGTTTTGCACGCCCCGGATGCCGAGGCCGTTTTGCAGATGGCTAAGAAACATCTGCTCGTAGGCGTCGCGCTTGATGGCGCTGGATTCGGACGGCGTCACTTGGGAGATGATGGACACGAACAGGGCGTCTTTTTTGCGGGTAATGGCGGTGACGTCGAAGATCATATTGAAATCTTCGAGGGCGATATGGCCGTGGGATTCGCCGAACGGCGCTTCCGGTTCCAGATATTCCGTATCGATCAGCCCTTCGATGATGATCTCCGCCTCCGCCGGCACCAACAGATCGATGCTCTGGCATCTTGTCACCCGGATCGGCTCGCCGGCCAGGCCGCCGGCGACGGCCAGCTCGTCGGTGCCCATGGGCAGTTTCTGGGGCCCTGTATAGGCAACGCATGGCGGGCAGCCAAGAACGATGGCGCACGGCATCTTCTCGCCGCGCTT
>Ga0114999_10001125_pt1 | contig 37658 bp, 34 predicted proteins | sample ArcticOcean_MG_C_3_FD_89820 | JGI IMG/M metagenome (GOLD analysis project Ga0114999, IMG submission 89820) | Marine microbial communities from western Arctic Ocean - ArcticOcean_MG_CB8_126 | ecosystem: Environmental > Aquatic > Marine > Oceanic | place: Arctic Ocean: Canada Basin | collected...
CACTGCAATCGAGCCCGAAAGTGGCGCGCACCCGCTTCGAGCGCACCCGAAGGTGCTCCTCCATCCCCTGCAGCAGACCTGAAAGACTGTTGATCCTGACCATCTGGTATCCGGCGAGGGCGGTGTCCTCGATCGAGTGCCGATCGTCGTTTTCTATCGACTCCATGAACCGACCGAGGGGCGTCGGTGACAGTGGCGTCTGTACCTGGAGAGTGTCTTCAGGAGCGAGCCTCGCAAGCCTGTCACGGACTAGTGCGCCAATTGCTTTCAAGTCCCCGCCAGCTTCAAGCAATCCGACCTTATTCATCGCCTCGCCAACCGCCACGTATCCAGCGATCACACCCCCTTGCACCGCAAGGTGCACGATCAGCTTCGGCAGCGCAAGTAGCGCGGCTAGATCTTCACGCGCCCGCACAATACGATTAGGCTCGGCATCGTGGAACCGCCCGATCGCCTCAAGATGTTCCCCATTTCCTGAATCGTAGGACACGATGTCAAACGCCCCATCCTCAAGGCGCTCAGCGTCGCCGGAGACTAGTCCATATCCATAGCCTTGAGGCGACATCGCCTCCCACCCAGAGTTCTGGTAAAACGGGAACGTCTCCACCTGAGTCCACAGGACCGATATCGGCCACTCACGCTCCTCCATGATTCTTACACAATCCCTGAGACAGGCCGTGGCGTATCCGCGATGGCGGTAGTCTGGGTGAGAAAGGGTCGGGCTGATGATGGCGGCCATGAACCCATCGCCGCCGACACGCACGCCCCGAGGCGCGACCGGCACGTGAGCCACGATCCTTCCGTCAACCCGCACAATCCGCATGTACTCCAGAGCTGCCTTGTTGAACACGAGGGGATAGTCGGCACTAATGTCCTGGTCTGACTCAGCCCTGAACACGCTATTGATCAGGGCGATTGCCTCGCCAAATTCGTCCTCACGGCACGCCCTAGGTCCGTCCATAGGCCTTACCTCCGTAGTGGTATCCCTGCACAAGTCTAGCACGGTACCTTAGTGCGCCCTTGACCGGCGGCGCAGGGGCTGTTAGCGTTCGCCCTACTCACGACGACGGGGAGGCCAAGATGGATCGAGAATACCTCAAAAACGCAATACAGGGACCGATCGCAACGGTACCCACGCCATTCGACGACGACTTCAATATCGATTACGGCGTGATGGCCGATCTCACCAAGTGGTGGGTCGACTCCGGCTTGGTCATGGGAACCGCGGTGATCAAGGTCGCTGCGGCGATGGGCGAAGGTCCCATGCTCGCCGACGACGAGTGGCCCCACCTGCTCAGAACCGTCGTGCAAGCAGCAGACGACAAGGCGTCTATCGTGTGTGGACTGCACTACAAGGACACGAAACGCACCATCGAAGACGCAAAACAAGCGGAGGAGATCGGCGCGGTCGGGCTACAGGTCTCGCCTCCAATTTTTAACCTGCCGTCACAAGACGACTTGCTGGATTTCTACAGCGAGTTGTCCGACGCAACAGGCATTGGAATCCTGGTCTACGTTACGGCAGGCATGAACTGCCCAATAGACCTGGACACGTACAGGAAAATGGCAGACTTCGAGAACATCGTCGGCATCAAGTGGAGCACCCCGCCAGAAGGAGCGTCCTGGGAGAGCATCTACGAGCTGTCGGACACATTCAACATCATCGACAACAGCAAGCAGCCCGCCCGCTCTCACCAACTTGGGGGCCGCGGCTACATCAACATGACCTCCGAAATCCACCCGCCCCACGACCTCAAGGTCTGGGAGCTTTTGGAAGCGAAGAAATACGACGAAGCCAAGGAGCTGTTCGACTCGGTGAACGATCCTATACGACACTTCTACGACCGAACGTCGGAAAGATCGGGGGGTCAGGCACGCGTCAAGAAGGGGCTTATGGAGATCGTCGGCAGGCCGGTGGGGGCATCGCGTCCACCATCCAAGCCGCTGAACGCCGCAGAGATGAAGGAACTGCGAGGGATAGTGGAGGGCTTCGGCTGGCCAACCGCATAGGGCACGCCAGCGGCTTCGATGGTTTCCTGCGCCACGGCTGGTCGTGAGGGTCCAAGAGTTCCTTGGAGTATCAGCCCTCGAAATACGAGGTCCGTCCAGCCTTGACCCTGTCAGCCGTCGCCTCGTCATCACTGACGTGAAGGACCACCGTAAACCAGCCGCGGCTCATCGTCTCGAAATCGGTGTAATCCTTGCCCCACACAGCCGCATAATCACCGTCTGATGCAACCTTATTGTGGCCCAACAGCTCAATGAGTTCCTAAAGACCGCTCAATACAAAACTTTGGTTCTGGTCAGATATGAGAGCCAACGCCCAAGCCCCCTACTATTGGAATTCCATGCCGAGGCCGTATCCTATCAGAACATCCGCCGTGATTCAGAAGGTCAATAGTTACCTAGTGAAATTAAATGCCTAACAAGCCCACACCTGAACCCATGAAAAGTTGAACAATACCCCCTGCATTATCCTCGCCGGAGGGCCTGGCAAGCGCATGGGCTCCGACGACACGCCAAAGGTGTGCTTTCCTGTCGGTGGCATGCCTGCCATAGTTAGGGCCATAGATGCCTACAAGCGTGGCGGCCTGAAACGATTCGTCGTCGTCGTCGGATACATGGCGGAACAGGTCATGGCGGCGGTAGCAACAGCACACCCCGAAGTGTCGTTCGTTTACCAGGCACGAGCGATGGGGACAGGTCACGCCGCCTCCATCACAGTGGAAGCGTTGGCCTCCGAAGGCTACAGCGGAACGGTAGTGGTGGCGGTCGGCGACATGCTGACAGTACCAAGTCTGGTCAGAGAGGTCCTGGCGACCTCGGACAACACCGCTGCGAACGCCGTCCTGACGGCCCTGCCGAAACGCTCACGATCTACTGCCGGACGGGTCGTGCTGGACCGCTCCGGAAATATTGCCGGCATCGTCGAACTTCCCGACATCATTCGTGCTAGGAACACCGGCGAGGGCCTCGGAGTCGGCGACGAAACACTTGCAGCCGACGTCGTGGAAGAGCGAAGCGACACCGTCAACGCATCGCTCTATGCATTCGAATTCACTGCACTGCGAGAGGCCCTCAGCCAGATACGGCCGGACAACGCGCAGTCGGAGCTGTACCTCACAGACGTCGTAGAGATCCTTGCTCGAAAAGGTCCGGTCGAGGCGGTTACAGTGAACGACGCGACGGACCTAATGTCCTTCAACACCCCTGAGGAGCTGGCTCGGGTTTCAGAAGTGTTCGGGCATTGAAGAGCCGCGTTTCGGTCTCCGATGACCGCTCTCTGGGCCCTCGATCATTCCGCCCCGCGACTGAGTGGATAGCCGCCCTACAGGATGGTGGCCCCAGCCTGAGCAATCTTCTCCGGCAGACGTACGGCCACGACGCGAACCTGATCGAAGAGCGACGCAAAGCCATTCTGCGTCTCTCCAATTTAGCTGCCAAGACTCTCGGTCCGAACCGGCCTTTCATAATCTGTCGTTCGCCCGGCAGGATCAACCTGATGGGACGGCACGTCGACCATCGCGGTGGATACGCAAACGTGATGGCCATCGGCAAGGAAACACTGATCGCCGCGGCGCCGCGCGCCGACAACAAAGTCACTCTGGTGAACGCCGACAACGCCGCCTTCCCCCAACGCGATTTTGCAATCACCGAGGCCCTCGGAAACAATCTTGAGGGCGACTGGGTAGACTTCGTGGACTCCCACGGCGTCGCCCGCACTCTGCAGCGCGCGCCCGGCGACTGGAGTCATTATGCCCGGGCGGCACTGCTGCGACTCCAGCACGAGCAGCACGAGCAACGCCTCAATGGAATGGACTGCATAGTGCTCGGCAACGTCCCAATGGGGGCCGGTCTGTCCTCCAGCTCCGCGCTCCTAGTGGCATTCGCTCAAGCCGCCGTGGCTCTCAATGGTCTGAAAATCGAAGTCAATAACTTCGTCGACCTCTGCGGAGAGGCAGAGTGGTTCGTGGGGTCCAGAGGCGGCAGCATGGACCACGCCGCGATCACAACCAGCAAGGCTGGCTACATCACCCGAATGGGCTTTTTACCGTTCAGGGTAGACGGCGCAGTGCAATTGCCGGAAGGGACCGACGTGGTAGTCGTAGATAGTGGAGAGAAGGCAGTCAAGAGTGCGGGAGCCCCGGCTCGCGACGTATTCAACCAGAGGGTCGCAACCTACGAACTGGCCGAGCGCCTTCTTCGCCAGAACTGGCCTCCCGCAGCCAACGTCGAGCACCTCCGTGACCTCGTCCCCGACCGGCTCGGTGTCTCTCCGTCAGCTCTCTATCACGCCATAGCCAGCCTCCCCAACCGACCCAGCCGCCGACAGCTGCGCGAACTGCTGCCGTCTCGTGATGGCGATGAACTGGACCGCCTCTTCGCCACCCATGCGAACCTCGGCGGCTACGACCTCAGCGGTGTGGCCCTCTACGGGCTGGGCGAGTGCGTCAGAAGTGAGCGATTCTCCGGGCTTTTGGAGCGAGGGGACCTGGCGGCCGTAGGCCGGTACATGCGCGTCAGCCACAACGGCGATAGGCGGTGGACCCACTCCCCTGACGGCAACCAAAAACGCTTCACCGTCCGGACCGATACGACGTCCCTAAACCGGCTAGCGCTTTCCGAAACAGACCTCATCAACGTCCCGGGGCGGTACGGATGCAGCACGCAGGCGATCGACCGGATCGTGGACCGCGCATCTCGTGTGGAGGGTGTCATCGGCGCCCAGATCACGGGGGCCGGCCTGGGGGGATGCGCAGTGGTGATGGTCAAGTCAGAGCATAGGGAATGGTTACTGCGCGTACTGGAACAAGAAACCGGGGGTAGTCACGCCTTCGTGTCCAGGCCTGTTGCGGGTGCTGGGATGCTGTCGATTTAACACGAAACCGAGCCCGTTATTGAACGTGTGGTAAAATAGCACTTCACTGGCCATAGCTTGATTTTAGCCTACTCCGTAGCACTCAACGCCTAGGAGCGTGGTTCAATGCTGACCTTCATCATCCGTCGCTCGCTGCTCGCCCTGATAACGATCTGGGCCCTGTCAATAATCTCTTTCATGGTTATACAGCTCCCGCCGGGTGACTTCGTCGACCAATACGTCCTAGACCTGTTCGCTGGCAACTGGGACGCAGGCAACTCAGCGGTCTCGGAGGAACTGGAAAACGTTCTGCGCGCCCAGTACGGCCTCGACAAGCCCTTTTTCGTCCAGTATGGCAAATGGGCCTGGAAGATGGTGCAGGGCGACTTCGGAACGTCCCTGGAGTTCCAGAAACCGGTGTTAGAGATTGTAAGAGAGCGGCTCTTGATGACAATCATCCTGGCCGGGACGACTGCGATTTTCGCCTGGGGCCTCTCTATACCTATTGGCATCTACTCAGCGGTGCGCCAGCACAGCATCGAAGACTACACTTTTACCTTCATCGGATTCCTGGGCTTGGCGGTACCTGACTTCCTTCTAGCTCTTTGGCTCCTGTGGATCACGTTTACCTACTTCCCAGACCTCAGTATCGGGGGCTTATTCTCGCCAGAATACCTTGAGGCGCCGTGGAGTTTTGCGCGCCTCGCTGACCTGGCCAAGCACCTATGGATCGCAGCGTTCGTGGTAGGGACCGCAGGCACAGCTGCCCTGATCCGAGTCATGCGGGCCAATTTGCTCGACGAACTGAACAAACCCTATGTGGTTACCGCCAGGGCCAAGGGACTGCCAGAATGGAAAGTGATCCTGAAGTACCCGGTCCGTATGGCGCTGAACCCACTGGTTAGCACGCTGGGCTATCTGCTTCCTGTGCTCATGTCTGGCAGCGTCATCGTCTCCGTGGTTCTGGGCCTGCCGACCGAAGGCCCTCTGCTCCTAAGAGCGCTGCTTGCAGAGGACATGTTCGTCTCTGCGACCATCGTGCTGCTGCTCGGAGCCCTCACGGTTTTGGGTACGCTCCTATCAGACATCCTCCTTGGCGTACTAGACCCGCGCATCCGCATGAATTAGTGCTAGGCGCAATTACCTCTGGGTCAGCTAGGGATTCTCTGTCGTTAGGGTGTCCACACCCTAACGACAATGAGGGGGAAGCACACTCGACGGTCCACCTTGCCCCGATTAACATACATGCAATTACTTTAGTCAAATGAACGGTAGCCCTAATCAAGGAGTTGATATGAAGACCTTGATTCTCCGCCTAGCCGCTTCCCTGGTGCTGGTATTGGCCCTCGCGGTCGCATACTCAGCTTCCTACACTGACATCGCCGAGGCCAAGGGTCCCCCGAACAAGGAAATGGGCGGCCCCAATCTACTCTGGGACTAAACTCGCAGTCTAAGGTCGATCCGTTCTCCTCCGGACTCGACCACAAGAATGCAAAAAGAGCCGAGTCGCTGCAAAGCGACCCGGCTCTTTTCTTTGTGTTATTTCCTCGTCTTGCCTCGAATCCACCTCCCCTATCCATGATTCGCTGATACGCTAGCTAGGCATCGCAAATTTTGGACTTTCATGCAGAGTCAATCTTAGATACCATTGGCGTCACCATCGAGTAGGCACATCTTGGCGACACGAAGCCGACGATTCACAAAAACACGGGAGGTTGGGCGATGCAAACCAGGCTACTAGGAAAGACCGGGGAACAACTCTCGGTCGTGGGTTTCGGTGCCATCGTCCTTGTGGGAGAAGACCAGGCATTCGCTCGCGAAACCGTGGCCCGTGCCATCGATTCGGGCGTCACCTACTTCGACATGGGGCCTGCCTATGGCCGGGGCGAAGCCGAGGAGAGGGGTGGTCCCGCCATGGAGCCATACAGAGACAAGATATTCCTGGCGGAAAAAACTGGTATGCGAACCAAGGTCGAAGCCGCATCAGAGCTTCGCGAATCACTCAAACGGATGCGAACCGACCACTTTGACCTGTACCAGTTCCACGCCGTCACGACTATGGAAGAGGTGGAGACCATAGTCGGCCCAGGCGGAGCCCTTGAGGCCTTCGTCGAGGCACGCGAGCAAGGACTAGTCAGGCACCTTGGTTTCTCTGCTCACACGGAAGAGGCCGCGCTAGCCCTCATGGACCACTACGATTTCGACTCGATCCTGTTTCCCGTCAACTATGTCACCTGGCACCAGGGACACTTCGGCCCGTCAGTCCTCGCAAGGGCGCAGGCCAAACAGATGGGTATACTTGCGCTCAAAACATTGGCCAAGACTCCTTGGACCGAGGGCGTAGAGCACAATTGGAAGAAGCCGTGGTACTCCCCCGTCGACACCTACGACGAGGCGCGAACCGCGCTACGCTGGACCCTGTCGAGACCAGTGACCGCCTGCGTCAGCCCCGGTCACGCGGAGTTCCTCTGGTGGATGATTGAGGCCGAAAAGGAGCTGCGTCCCCTCATGGAAGGCGAGGAGAACACCATCGCCGCCTCCACGGAGGGCATCGAGCCGATCTTCCCCCGCAAGTAGGGAGCATTGGCGTTTACAGGACCTTGGTGCTGTGCATCAACGTGGAGCTTATCCTCGCACTCACCGTGTGCGCGTAGTATGAGATAGGTCCCACCCAGGTGACTTCACAGTGCCGATCGCCCCTTTTCTTCATATCTTCAAGACACCTGAACAGGAGTATCTTCCCCAGTCCCAGGCCGCGCATGCTCTCTTCCACCCCCGTTGGCCCAAACCCGCTAGTCAGGGCCATCACGTCGTAAGTCCCAAAGCCCACTATGCGACCATCATTAATGGCAACATGGGACGTGACTGGATCGTTCGTTAGCGAGTTGCAGGCCTCGGTCCTCCAGCTAGAGCCCCAGTTTCCATCGATCCAGGGTCGCAGGGCCGGTTCGTCCTCGTGACGTAAGCGCCGAAAAATGATCCCCTGCCCTGCCTGAGCCAACTCTGCCTCGCCCGTATCGAACTCGGCCGAGTCGAGATCGACCCTCATGTTGTGGACATATTGGTCTAGCTGATACCCACGTCCCTTAAGTAGGCAAACTCCCGCGGTGTACCGGACATCCAGGCCTGGCATCACGTAATGGGGGGAGGAGTTGAGCGTGTGAACACGTTTGACACCGGCACTACGGAAACGCCCTTCAAGCTCATCAAGCATCTGTCGGGCAATCTGCAACCGGCGACGGTCCTTGTCGACAGCAAACAGCTTTAGCCACGCCTCCTGCCCTCTCTGTACACCCACCATCACTCCGACGACGCCCTCACCATCCAACACTATGAATCCGTGCTCACTCTTGTAGTCCTGGTCGTCGAAAATCGTCCTCCGCAAGGGCTCCGCGGCGAACTGGCCTCTATGAAAGTCGAAGTTCCGGTTGCAGAACTCGGCTATCCGGGCCATATCCTCCGCATGGAGCTCGACGTAGTTCGTCACGATGGTCCCTGAGACAAGCGATACCCTCGCCTGCACATGGACCTAGACATGGAAGACATAGAGGTCGCGATTTTCGACCGGCAGCTGAATCCATGCACCGCCCTGCCTGTGGCTCTCTGGCACCGTTAACAACGCCTCCGCAACCCTATGACTCACCTCAATGTTAGCCTTGCTAGGCCGCCCGGACTCGTGCGACTCCACCAGGTCCTCAAGACACGCCACCACGGTGCCGCCCGGCATATCTGGAACCGGGATTGATGTCCAATCAGGTTTCCCATTGCCCTTATCTGCAGCCCGGAGATGCACGGCAACCTCATTGCGATTAAGGGTATTCGAAGCTCGAATGGAGTTTTCAGAACCGATCACCTCTGTCTCAACCGGCCCACCGGGGACCGAGAAGGCCTCGACCCCATTCTCAAACTGAATATGGAACGTGGCACGTGGATCCTCGGCCAAATGGTTTTCTTCGATTTTCATGTCTCTGGGGTGCAACTCGCCACGCACTGCCACGATCTCTGGATCACCCAACAGATACGAGACCGTGTCGATAGAATGGACGTGATTGTGCATCAGGACCGAACCACCATAGTGCGCCACGACCTTGGGCTCCCCGATGTCGCCCCGTTCGATCGCTTCTCGGGTCACCTGTGCCCAGCTAGAGAACCTGCGCAGGACGCCAGCGTTAAAGGCCGTGCCGTTTCTCCGACACGCCTCCAGGAGCGTATCTGCGCCCCGAACGGTATTGGCGATCGCCTTTTCCAGGTAGATCATGGGCACCCCGGCCTCGGCGACCGCTGCACCAATTTCGGCGTGGGAGTCCTCCCTGAAATCCTTTGACGGCGCGCTGTTGTTCGGCTTCAACAGGCTTGTGCCTCTGGTGGTCACCGCGACCATGTCCGGACGCTCCTTCTCGATCATCTCCAGGTAGTCCTCGTAGAGCGCGGTAATACCCCACTTCTTGCCGAATGCCTCCCGCCTGTCTTGGTGCAGGTCTGATCCCGCCACCAACTCCAATCGATCACTGGCCTGGCAACAGGCCGGAATCGAATATGGACCAAGTGCCGGGTGCTCGTCATCAATAGTGCTTCCCATTCGACCCAGACCAATAATCGCGACCTTATATGTCTTCACAAGCATCTCCTAGTTGTTGCCCCGCAAAGCGGGAGACGTTTCCTCTCGAACCAGACTTGCCCCCTGGCATTCCTCACTCAGCCCAACCCAGAGTGCACAGCACTCTATTGGAGCCAGAACGAGTACAGGCGGGCCTGGCGTAGTATGAACCTAGCCCGAACCGGCTGTGTGAAATTGGGATTGGGACTGCCCTCCCACTGCAACTTCACACGAACGTGATCACCGCTAACCGGCACCGATTCGTTGCGTCCATAGCCCGGAAGCGGCTTGAGGATGTCAGGTCCATCAGACGGCCCCACAGGCCCATCCGTGATATCCGCCTCAGCCTCCACAATCTCGACCCGAATGTCACCCCACTTGGCGTCTACGTTCACGTAGAGATCCTCGCCCTGGAACATAAACGGTTTGGTCAGCACCCTGCCCACCTCTTCGGCGTCCAGCGACACAAACCCGTCCAGCCGTAGAGTCGCAAGGTTCAGCGCGCCAATGTCTTGGAAGACCGCCGGATCCACGTCCAGGCGGAAAAGCTCCTTGTTTCTGTTGTAGGTCTCGTACAGATCCGTATACAGCGGAATACGGTAGCCGTTGTAGTAGATATATATCTCGTCGCCCACGATGACGGGAGCGCCACAAACGGATATCTGACTGGTGTCGTATGCGACGCCATCCCAGGGCGCGACGCCGAGGAATAGCTCCCTGTCTGCAACCCTCTCCCAGTTATACAGGTCTCGCGACATCGCAAGCTCTACCTGGTTGAGACGCGTATAGTTCATGCGCGGCGGAGGTATGGTTCCAACTGGGTTGTACAGGTTAGGAAACCCAACATAGATGCCCTCGTAGGCCATCAAGGGCATCAGGTAGATCTCAGCGATGTGGTCCTCATCATCGACTATAGGCGGCGTAAAATATGCCGGATTCTCGACAACCTCTCTCACCCGTTCCCGACCGATCTCCCGATCGGTCTCGTCTGTATGCAGGACGAGCCGGGGCTTCGTGAAACTCTTGAAATCCTTGCTCGTGCTGACCCAGACCGAGCGCCCCCATGCCGTGCGATGTTTGACGGTGACCACAAACTGTTCGGTGTAAGGGTCGTATATCACCATAGAGGTGTCTTCGGCGGGGATCGGTGGAACGTCTAGCATGGTCCAACTGAAGCCATCTGGGGATACTCCCAGGAATCGGTCCTTGGCGTTAAACAGGCCCTTGTATCGGCGGGCCGGATCTGGATCTCGCTCGTCGCGGAGTATGTGGTAGACACCCATCAGATCAGGATCAAGGGCGATGTTGTTATCCTTGGAGCCCTCCCATTCGTGCATGCCCAATAACGGCTTGTCCCAATGGATGCCATCCTCGGACGTCGCGTAGTGGTTCTTAAACACTTCAGTCTCGCCGTAATGGGCGTTGTACCACCACTCCCACAAAGCCTTATCGGGATTCCACAGGGGCGCCATCCACGACTCAACCCGAGCCTGTCCCATGTTGAGGTCGGGCCTAATAACCGGCCCCTTCCTGGTAGGTTCGTGGAGCTTCCTCTCTATCGCGAAGGTTCGCTCTATGGCATGGTCATCCAGGAATAGCTGCTTGTGGGCTTTGGGGTCGATGAGTTGCTGTGCCATCCACGTGCTCCCGCTTTACTTCGGTCAAGGCATCGTTCGGGAGAGTATGGCAGCATCTTTCGTACAATACGAGCGTCAGGCCCACAAAGGTTAGAACGGGTATCGTGGACACGGCATCAAATATCGGGGAATTTCTGACAGACAACACAATGGTCTGGCGACGTCAGCTTGACGTTGCGCCGGAGCGACTGTGGAACACCATCGCAACCAAACATGGTCTGGCTTTGTGGTTCATGCCAACCGAATTAGAGATAGAACAGGGTGCGCGCTTCGCGTTTGTAGGTGGCTGGGAGGGGACAATTTCCGATCTAAGCCCGTTGCGCCACCGACAATTCGACGTGGACGGCAAAATCAGAGGTTGTCTTCGTTTTGAAATGATTACCAATGAAGCCGGATGCCTCTTCTCGCTGACAGACCGGATGGGCGATGATGTGGACTCAAAAGAGATATTCGGGCCGGACGCAACGGCGCGTCGTATTCATCAACCTGGTGGTCGAGGTACACACTGGAGCGGCGTCGCCGCAGGCTACCACGCCTTCATAGACTCGCTGCAGTCACTGCTGACGGGCATCAAGAGTGATCCCAACGATGACGAGATGTGCAGGACATACAAAAGGGTACTTGGTGACCGTTTTGGTGGCCTGGGGGATGGTTCCGATTCCCAGACAAGCGTTTGATCGGACGCCCTACTCTGATCAAGGCAGCAGCTGCACCAACGAGGCGATCGTCTCGTCTAGCGTCCGACTGGAATCCCTGGTTTCGGGCGTCTCTACAGCAAATGGAGTCTGAGCGAGAAGACGGAACATGGCCGCAGCGCCCTGGTGAAAGCCCGGCGTGACCCCAACATGGTCAAAGGCCGCCGCAATCTCCTCCATCTCCCCGATCCACCGACCAGCAGAAATTGGCAGGCTCGGCACCTGTCCCTCCATGCGCTTGTAGACATCCGGCTGACTTGACCTCAACTCTGCTGCCAATTCCTCCAATACACCCATCGCCTCAGCGGCGGTCAACAGGGCCGTGTGAAGTGCCGTCGTGCCCTTCGTACCTGCGGCGTAGCACATCTTGATCGCCGATGCCCTACCGACTTCGTCCCCCATCAGGCGCACCTCAATCCCCTTGCCATCCAGCTCTGCCATGATTCTGGAGCCAGGCCCAGAAATATAAATCCTTGGGGACGCTCCCCTGCCCGGGGGACCGCCGATTATCGAGCCGTCGATAAAGCTACCCCCAGCCTCACCAATGATCTCAGACATCACCCGCGCACTCTGGGGCGACACTGCGTTGCAGTCCACGAAAGGAGGTGCCGACGCCATGCCTCGTATTGCGCCCGCTACATTCCTTGCCACGCCAATTGCCTCGGAGGGAACAAGGATCGACAGGATCAAGTCAGCGCGAGAGGCCATCTCCTTCAGATCAGGCACATCCTGGATATTTCCCTCAGAGGCCAGCCTGCGAGTTCTATCGCTCCTACCATCCAAGGATGTGATTACCTCTAGGCCATGATCTACTAGGGCCCGGCCAACGGCGTGGCCCATGTCGCCAGGGCTCAGAATCGCAACGGTTTTGACTGGCATGTAACTCCACTCCCTGTCTCGGTGTGGTCGAGGTGTATCGACCAGGATCATTGTAATCGTGGCGGGTGTTCATCGTCACATGCGGGCCGATCAGCAAGAACTCTAACTTTATTCAAACCTCGCTCACGCTACAGTCAAACCATGCCGCCATTATGATGAGGTCGCTCATACCTGAGCACTCGAGGAGGAGGTGTAGCCAGCACCTCATGGAGACGTCACTCTCCGGTCACAGGAATTAGCGACATTAGGGACAACGCGATTTAGTAGGAGGCAATTGTGATGAGGCGTATTAAACTGCTGGCAGCATTGTTTCCGATTGTGGCTGTGCTTGGAATCGGATCTGGAGCCGCCCAGGCCTACTGGGGTTGGTATTGGAACGCCGAAATTGACGTCGAAGGCACGAGCCTGCGGACCGCGTGGTCGGTCGTAGGTGGCGACTCCGACGACTACTTCACCGACATCCGTGTGTCGGTCCCACGACGAGCCGATGTCGAGGTCCTGGAGTTCGCGGAGGGTTATGAGAGTGTGTCAATCAGCTCGTGCGGTAGTCTCTCGTGCGACTCAAACTCAGTTGAAGCATTCGTCACATTCAAGGTGTCCGCCACTGACAAGGACGCAGACGAGAATGCCTGGGTCGAGGTCGAGCTGACCGCAAATGGCGAGTCTATCGGAACCGCCGATGGACGTGTTGGCAAGAGGATCACCGTGAGGACCGACGTGCCCGCGAGTCACCCAGGCTGCTAAGACTGCAGCAACATCGAACGAGCAACGACGACCAACTTGCATAGTGGAGGGTCTCCCTTGTTGAACGAGAAGGACATCGCGACGACCCTCCAAAACGAACCGTCCCACTGGACAGGCCCAGGAGAGTGCAGATGAGCGCAAAGTCGCCCATGGCGTTACGCGCATACATAATCATTACTGCGATCGCTGGTGCCGCGTGGCTCGTCTTCCTTGGCGGGTCAATAACGTGGGACACAGCAACGATCGTGGAGAGCGTTCTTCTCGTAGCGCTAATCGTTCTGGCAGGAAGCTTCCCGCTTCCGGTGGGACCCAACGTCCGAACGGACATGACCACCGCCCTGCTATTCGCCGCAGCGATCATGCTGGAACCCGGAGCCGCGGCCATCGTGGGCTCCGCCGGGGTTCTCGTCTACACGATCATGCAGCGCCTGCCGTGGTACAAGCACCCCTTCAACACTGCTGTCACGGCTATATACGTAGGACTCGCTTCCTACGTCTTCCACGGCCTGTCCCAGGGAGACGCACTGATCTCCGCGGCTCTAATCCCGGCAGCGGCCACAATGTACCTGGTCAACACCGGCCTGATTACCGGTGTCGCCAGCGTCCAGATGTTCATGAACCCGTTCCGCTTCTGGTGGGACGGGACTCGCGAAAACGGGCTGGCAGAACTAAGCCTGCTTGCCTACGGATTCCTTGGCGCGGTCCTCTATGACGTAAGCCCGTGGACCTCGCTAGCTCTGTTCCCGCCGGTGATCATCCTCTATGTGGCGTTCTAGTCCTTGGGCCGTACCAACACCGAGCTCGCCGGAGCGCTGAAGAATCTGGGGGAACTCCAGGGCACCATTGCAAACAACGCAAAGATGGCCTCCATAGGCACGCTGTACCTGGACATGAGCCACCAGATAAAAAATCCGCTCGTAGTCATGATCGGTCGGCTGGAGAGCCTCGAGTATCACCTGGAAAAGGACGACCCAAATCGTCGGTACCTGGATATCGCTCTTGAAGCAGGCTGGCGGATACAGGAACTAGCCGACAACTTCACCGCGATGGGCCACAAGAAGTGGGTCGAGGTCGATGTGCCTACCTTGCTCAGTGAAGCGTACGGAATGGCCGGACTCCAGAACCACAAGAGTCTCGACACCGACTGGTCCTACGATGACGACCTGCCCAAGGTTTCTGGAAATGCCGTACTCCTACGGGAAGGTTTTTCCAGCATCTTCACCAACGCCATGGATGCGGTGGGAGACAAGGGCCTTATCAGAACGACGGCGTCTCGGATCAACGGCTCGGTCGTCGTACGCATCAGCGACGATGGCGGCGGGATTCCGAGCGAAATAGCCGAGCACCTGTTCGAGCCCATGCACACCACCAAGGAAAAGGGCTCCGGTATCGGGCTGTTCGCCGCCAAACACATCCTAGAGATGCATAAGGGGTCCGTCGAGATAGAGAGCAAACCCGATCAGGGCACCAGCGTGATCCTCACACTGCCCGCAATGGCCGCTACATAATATAGTCACAGTCCCCGCTGACCCGTCCACAAAAGCCCCGAGGCCCCACGCTCGGGGCTTTTTGCTGTCAGCCTGCAGAGCTTATCCATGATCCATCAGGTCAACCAGTAGCTAGCCTGGGTCAACCTCGCCTCATCTTCTGCGGCTCTGTGATATGGGTTTATCCCTCACCACCGCGGAACCGGAACGAGTAGACATCTGCGTCCTTCATCACAAATCGCAGGCGCACCGATTTCCCCGCCAGCGAGCTCACATCACGTCCACCCTCCCACGCAACCACTCGTTCGATCTCGTCGCCAATCAATTCGTTGCAGTCCGCCGCCGCGAACCCCGGAATCGGCACACCCGCCTCATCCTGTAGCTCGACCCGTATGCTACCCGCGGCGCTGGTTGCGTAGTTAATCTCCAGCTCATCGCCTGCAAACGTGAACGGCTTTGAGGTCATCTCCCCGCCTGCATAAGGCGCATTCAGCGAGCTAAACCCGTCGAGACGCAGAGTCAACCGTTCGAGATAGGCGTTCCGCTGGCCATAGTCACGATTCACGTAGAGCGACATCTCCGACGGTCCGGTCTGGACAACGCCGCAAGCCGGGTAGTTGTTGCGAGCCGTCCAGTTGTTTACACCGATCCCAGGTCGAACAAGGCTCTCCATGAATGTGAAGTCGTACCGGGTCGTCCCAGCCCGCGAGGTGAGAAGGACCCCGTCCGAGCAGTCCACTCCCTTGCCGACACCAGGGTCCAACTCGGCATCCGCATACGCTTGATCCTCCGGCGTCAACGTGCGCCGGTCGAAGAATATCCGGCCCGGCAATGCCACATAAATGTGGGGTGCACGGATATAGGGGTGCGTCTGGTTCGTGTACAGGTGCTCCGAAGGTGTGGTCGACTCGGTATCGCTGTACTCCATCAGCGTCGGCTCGGTCCATGTCTCGAAGTCAACAGACGTAGCCTTAGCCGCCGCTCGCTTCCCGCCCTCGTTGTGGCGGGCATACAACACGTAGCACTTCTCCACCTCAGACCAGAACATCACGTTCTGGGAGTCGAAGTGGTTGCTCAGCGCGTTAGGGACAATCACTCCTCCCCTGGCTTCCGTCCAGTGGATTCCGTCCCCGGACACAAATCCCCTCAACCCCTCGTCGTATCTCGCATTGCCCTTGTACCGCTCCCCGGCGGGAACTCCAGGCCGCGTGTCAATGAACGGGCAGAACTGCCAGCCAGTTGAGAGGATCACATTGTTGTGCTTGGAGCCGTCAACCTCCACCAAGCCAAGGTCCGGCTTGGTCCAGTTAATCCCATCGCTGCTCTCCGCATAACAGGTCAGCGACTCGAAGCCCTCATCCGTCCGGTGGTAGCTCTTGCCACGGTAGTACATCCGATACGTATCGCCATCCTTCAAAACCGTCGTATAGAAGGCATTGTGATCATCGGAGTCCCCCTCCGACGCGCCGAAACGTACCGCCACACCGCCAGGTTGAGGGACATGCAGCTTCAGGCTGGCCCCCTCCAAACGGTCCACCAACAGATAGTCCACGAACAACTCTCGCCTCGAACCAATGGCCTGTGTTGTCATCGTTTTTGTGTCTCTCCTCATTGAATTGCAGTCCTCGCGAACTCTGCCGCTACCCCCCCGGATACCGCGTCCTTCTGCATCCCCAGACCCGCCATCATGTACATAATCACATAGACAACGACCCGAAACACCAACACCGACCCGTGTGGGATGCACAGGCATTGCCACCAGGGACATCATCCGGCTCCGATATCCCTAATCTCTAGCAAGTGCCTAATGCTACCACGACCTCTCTCAGGCGTGTAGCAAGCCGACGCGGCCTCCGGCCCCTGACCGCGCTACCGTGACATGGCGCCCTCCCGATGCGAAATCGCACGCGGCCATCACGACAGGTCACAGACCTCCCACGATCGCCCACGCAAGACCGCCATTAGGCTATCGCGCATTAAAACGGCAGATCAATTCCGAATTCGCACGGACAGCAACATACCCCATTGCGCTAAAATGACCTGTACAACTAGAGGATATGAGCCCCCATGCCAGCAATTCAAGTCGATGATCTGTCACCCGTCACCCGCCTTGTTCCCTTGGCCGAAGGCGTCGCTAGAGAGCGGCAGGCCGTTTCCGTGACCGACGCTCCCAAGATGCTCGAGGGTGCTGGCTTCGAGGTCCGCCGGGCCTTCGAGGGCATCGATCTCCGGCTGGCGGACCCCTTCCTGCTGCTCGACCACATGGGCGCCGTTGAGTACGCACCCGGCGAAGCAAAGGGCGCTCCCGACCACCCGCATCGTGGCTTCGAGACCGTCACATACATGCTGGACGGAATCCTGGAGCACCGCGACTCCAACGGCGGAGGCGGGCTGATCAGCGACGGCGCGACCCAGTGGATGACCGCCGGGGCAGGAATCGTCCACTCCGAGATGCCCACCGACGAGATCGTCGCGAAGGGGGGGCTGTTCCACGGCATCCAGCTATGGGTCAACCTTCCCGCAGCCCAGAAGTGGTCCCCTTCCCGGTACCAGGACCTGAACGCTGACTCTGTCGAACTGCTGGCCACGGAGGACGGCGGTGCACTGGTACGTCTCATCGCAGGAGACCTTGCCGGCCACAAAGGCCCCGGCGACACCCGCACACCAATCGTCTACGCCCACGCCACCGTGGCCGCTGGCGCACGACTCCAGGTGCCCTGGCGGTCCGACTTCAACGCCATGGTATACGTACTTGCAGGACGAGGCGAAGTCGGCTCGGACCGGCGTCCAATCCAGGAGGGACAGCTAGCAGTCTTCGGCGGCGGCGACCAGATCACCGTAATCAGCGACACACAGCAGGACAGCAAATCGCCCACATTAGAGGTCCTGTTACTGGGCGGCAGCCCCATCAAAGAGCAGATCGCCTGGTACGGCCCCTTCGTGATGAACAATCGGGAGGAGCTGATGCAGGCCGTCCAGGACTACCAGGCCGGAAAAATGGGCAGCATCCCCGCCAAACCTTCGGGGGAGGGCGCAGACCAAGTGGGCGAAGGATAGGGATTCACGAAATCTTCCAATGTCATGCTGAGGAGTCCCCGACGAAGTATCTGGGAAGGTGGCTTCTCGCCCCTGGTCGGAGATACCGGCCCTTCATCCCCAGACCCTTCTCATCCGATTCGGGAGTCAAGGGCAAAACAATCCTAATACAGGGTGCATAATGGACCCAGCCTTCTTGCCGGGGTATCTCACCCAAGTGCCCCTGATAAGACCTAAGCCGAACGTCTGGGCCGGCACCAACACTAGACCCGTCTGCAACAGCGCCAATTTGCACTTGTAAAGGGCTGTGCTGAGGGGCGCAGCCCCTTTGCCGGGTGTGTGAGGGTGTCCCTCACATACATTTATCATTTTCTTTTTACTTAAGAAAAGGGGTGAGGAAATGCCCGCAATAGAGATCCTCGGCTCGGGCCGAATCGACAACCGTGACTCCGCGTTCCCCAGCACCGTCCAGCTCCCCAACGGCGACATCCTGTGCTCATTCAGCGTCGGCGACGGCCCCGCCGTAAGCGGCGGCACAGACATCGCGCGCTCGACAGACAATGGCCAAGCCTGGACCGTCGAAGGCACAATCCTGGCGGCCACCAGCAGCCCGGCCACGTCGAACTCCCTGAAGCTGTCCCTATCTCCAGACGGTACAACGATCTACGCGTACGGCGCACGAGGATACAAAGACCTTGACGCCCCCAAGCCGCGAGACAGGGTGATCTGCCGCTCTACCGACGGCGGCCACACCTGGTCGCCTCCCCACATCGTCCCGATGCCCACCGAAGACATGCCCGGCGTGTCCCACAGCGCACTGCCTCTCCCATCGGGCCGATTTTTGGCCCCGGCTGTACTACTTCCGCAGGGCCGCCTGGGAGAGCGCAACATCGTCTCCATCTCGGACGACGATGGCGAAACATGGAATGACTACGCAGTCGTGTTCGAAGACCCGGCCAAGAAGAAAGGCTTCCTGGAGATCAAACTCGCTCAGGTTCCATCCGGCCCTGTAGTGGCAACCGCCTGGACCTCCTCCCTCGAAGGCGGCCCCGACGAACCAAACAGCTTTGCCCTGTCCTACGACGATGGAGCGACCTGGAGTGGTCCCACCTCAACCGGCATCATGGGGCAGACGATGTCGGTAGTGCCATTAGGCGGCGACAGGCTGTTGTTGGTCTACGTGAGAAGGTACGGCGAGCAGGGCATCATAGCAGCCCTGGCAACATTCACAGAGGACGCGTGGACAGTTCACTCTGAGACGACCATCTTCGACCCCAACGCAAATCGCGACGCAGAGGGCGCGGACTCCGGCTGGGATGAGTGGGCGAGCTTCGAGTTCGGCTTCCCCACCGCCATCACCCTGAACGACGGTACCCACCTCGCGACCCACTGGTCCAAGGAAAACGGCAAGTTCGGAGTGAGCTGGACCCGCCTGCGCACGAGTTTTTAGCACTCCGTAGGTTAGTTCATGGGGAAATGACGATGAAATACTACTATCCTGAACAATCGCAAAGATACCAAGAGGTCGAACGAACCTGGAGCGAAATCCACTCGAACTACCCGGACGGATTCGATCAATTCTCGTCCAGGCCTTTCCTGGAGCAGGTGCTCCCTGATCTGGAGTGGAAAGTCGAACGGCCACGGGCCTTTGATCTGGGAGGCGGCACAGGCCCCGGGGCCTGCTTCCTGGCAGAACTAGGAATCCGTGTAGGCGCTGTCGACCTGATTCCGGCCGCAATCGACGTTGCCCGCAAGATCGCCGCGGAGCGCGACCTGGACGTCCACTACGAGGTCATGGAGATCACACAGATCCCGCTGTCCGGGACGCAATACGACCTGATCGTCGATAGCTACTGGATCCAGAACATCGTCCTGGACAGAGACCGAAAGGCGGTATTTGCGGCGGTCCGAACCAGGCTGAAGCCTTCAGGGTACTACCTGGTCAGCAACTCGATATACAACGCCACCCGCCACCACCCAGAGGAGGTCGTAGTCGACTCCACTTCTGGAAAGGTCTATCACACATACGACGAGATCTGTCTGTTCGACTCGACGACCGAGGACTACGAAGGAAGTACCCTGATGGCTATCTACCCACGAGGAGATACCGAACGGCGCAATCCCTGGTAGCGGAGCTGGAAAGCGAAGGAATCGCAGTCCTCCTGCAGACCGGAGAGTATGGCGAAAACCTACTGTGCCAACTCCCCCCTTCCTCTCCCTAAAGGGAGAGGAAGGGGGGAGGGTGAAAATCAGCGAGCGCCGTCTGAGATAGCCCTCTGAAGTGCGGTGCCCTGCTCCTTCCACCAGTCGTGCAGGATCGCCAGGTCTGTGCCGATCGAGAAGTGGCGGACCCCCATTGCCATATAATCGGGCACCTCGTCAACCGACCGGATCTCAGCCCTGGGATGCACGCCCTTTTCCAGGGCCATCTCGAACACCTTCATTCGCACAGCGTCAATCTCCGGCGTGTACCTCTGGCCGGCCTGGCCGATGCTCATCGCGTAGTCGCTGCCGCCCCACTGCACCATATCCAGATCGGGTATCGAAAGTATCTCGTCCAGTTCTTCGATGGCGCCCTTCTTCTCGATCATCACCGCGATCACCGTATCCGCCACTGAGTCCACATAATCCTGCGATCCGCCGTAGCCCATGTAGCTGTTGCGCCGGGTGGCGGTGCCGTACATTCCGCCGTGCTCAGGCGTGTCGGGTTTCGCATCCAGGATGCATTCGCGAACGTCCTCCGCGGACCTGGCATCGGTGAACAGCACGCTGCCGAACCCTGCGCCAATACCACGCTGGGCGAGGAAACTCTGGTGGCTCTGGTCGATCTTGATCATGGAGCCCATGTTGTGCAGCTCCGCAGCCCGGCACAGGTTGTCGAGGTCGTGCAGGTCGAACGACCCGTACTCCGCGACGAATTCCACGTAGTCATATTGCCCAGTGTGGCCTATCGCCTCGACCACCGCAGGCCAAACCGAAAGAATATGGGTGCTCACAGTCGGCTCGCCGCTATTGAGCTTCTCTCGAAGCTTGTTCACTCTCATAGGGACACCCTCCATGTGGTTCTGATATTAAAAATACAAGCTCGGACTTCTAGAGGCTGGGAGCTGGTTCCAGAACCAACACCTAAGACCCTACACCGGCCTCTTTGGCTATCTTCTCCAACTGCTTGAAACTCGACTCCTTGTCTGCGTTGTCCAGGCTAAGCACGACGCGATTCGCCCCGGCCTTCTCATACGCGGCAATCACATCGCGATCGATAGGAACGTCCGTGCACGTGATCGTAATGGCAGCGGGGTCACGCCCGGCCGCCTCCGCCAGGTCACTAAGCTTTTCGCGCGCCTCGGCAACCTCCTCTGGCGGCCTACCAATCGGCAGCCAGCCATCGCCGTACTCCACGATGCGCTTGAAAACCCTGGGCACATGGCTGCCGAACAATAGTGGTGGGTGCGGCTTCTGGGCCGGTTTCGGGAAGCAGTACAACGGCGGGAAGTCATAGTAATCACCGTGCCACTCGCTCACCTCTTTGGTCCAAAGCTCTTTGAGCGCGCCCACTGCCTCGCGGGCCTGGGTCCATCGGTGCGGAAAGTCAGAGCCAAAGATCGCCGCCTCCTCCTTCACCGAGCCCGTACCAATACCGAGCAGCACCCTGCCGCCACTGTACATGTCCAGGGACCCGACCTCTTTGGCGAATGTAACCGGATGCCGCTCTGTGACCACACACACCGCCGTCCCGAGCAGCAGGTCCTTGGTTACCGCCGAAGCCCTCGCGAGCTGAATCAACGGGTCGGGAATATCGGCCCAGAGCCGTGGAATGTCGATCTCAGTCACCACTGGCAGTGTCGGCTGCTCCCCGGTCCATATCGAGTCGAAGCCCATCTCCTCCGCCCGTGGCGCAAGGTCCGCGATATCGACTGAGTACGACGACAATATGGTCCCAAGTCCGATTTTCATTAAACCCTCACCCTGTGTCGTTTGGCGCGCTCAAAAACACAACAACCTACTCGGTAATCGGCTCGTGAATCCCCTGGTCGTCGCGATGCGGGTTGCCGCCAAACCCAATATATGCGAGATCTTCGTCGCCCGTGTTTTTCGTGTAGTGCTTCAATCCTGCTGGCGTGTATATCCACGCGCCCCGCTCAACGACCCGCTCCTCATCGCCCACGCGCATAATTCCGCGCCCCTTGATGACGTAGTAGTACATCGGGGTCTGGTGCTCGTGGGCCTCGTACTCGCCACCCGGGCCGAACGTGTCGACGCCCAGCGCTCGGTCATAGTCGCCCGTGCCCGGAAGCCGCTCGTCCATCCCCCTGCCCTTAATATACTTGTAGGTACTCCCGTCCACAGCCTTGATAGTGTGGTTCGAGTATTCCCCGGACCATGTCATCCACTCGTCCTCGGTAAAAACGTACTTTGGCATGTTTTTCAGGTTCCTTCTGCGTTCGTTCGCAGTGATTTGGCGGTTAAGAACGCGTCATCGGCCCGACAAGGGCTACTCGGGGAACCGCTCATGGATCCCCTCGTCATCCCTCAGTGGGTTACCGCCAAACAGAATGTATGCGAAATCTTCGTCGCCCGTGTTCTTCGTGTAGTGCTTCAGGCCCACTGGCGTGTAAATCCAAGCCCCTCGCCCGACTACGCGTTCCTCATCGCCCACACGCATGATGCCGCGACCCTTGATGACGTAGTAGTACATCGGGGTCTGATGTTCGTGGGACTGGTACTCGCCGCCCGGTCCGAACGTATTCACCCCAATGAGTCTGTCGTAGTCGCCCGCGCCCGGTAGCGGCGCATCCATAGCCCTGCCATCCACATACTGGTAGCTGCTCCCGTCCACGGCCTTGAGGGTATGGGTTTCGTACCCCGCAGACCACGTCATCCACTCATCCTCGGCAAAGACGTACTTTGGCATTTTTGAGTAATCCTTTCGAGCCGTCTCGGTTTAGATTCAGTCCAATGCCCGAACCAGACAGGAGGACACTACTCGGTGATCGGCTCGTGAATCCCTTCGTCGTCGCGATGAGGGTTGCCGCCGAAAAAGATGTACGCAAAATCCTCTTCGTCACCCGTGTTTTTCGTGTAGTGTTTCAGACCCACTGGCGTATATATCCATGCGCCCTTGCCCACAACTCGTTCCTCATCGCCCACACGCATAATTCCACGACCCTTGATCACATAGTAATACATCGGGGTCTGATGTTCATGGGCCTGGTACTCACCGCCCGGGGCGAACGTGTTAACCCCAATGAGTCTGTCGTAGTCGCCCGAGCCCGGCAGCGGCGAATCCATGGGTCTGCCCTGGATATGTCCATAGCTGCTGCCGTCAACGGCCTTCAGGGTATGTGTCACGTAGTCCCCGGACCATGTCATCCACTCATCCTCAGTAAAAACGTACTTTGGCATATTGAAGAATCCTTTCAGGCCTCTACGCCCGTTTAGGTGGGCACGCGGACCGACGGCGCGGGCAGAGTGTAGCAACGTTGTTTGAACCCGGCAAGATGCATGGTATGCTCGCGACAGCATCGAATTCGCAATCTAGGCCACCATGAGCCAACGCAACCAGGTAATACCGCGCTCCAACCACCTGTCACACTTACGACGCTTCGCGACGAAGCATCTGGGGCACGGGCCAGGGTGTGCAAGAGAGGGGCTTGGCCCCTTTGCCGGGAGCCTGAGGATGTCCCTCAGATAACTATTGATATCTCATTTTTTCGGTTGCGCGATAGTGTAGGTAAGGTCGCCCTCGGGCCACCCCAAGATTCGAGAGAGGAACCACAGATGAACCAATGCAACATGCTCCTACCATCCGCGGTAGAGGCCATCGGCGGCACGCCATTGGTGGAGCTTTCCCGTATTACCCGAAACGTCGACGGTCGCATCCTCGCAAAGCTGGATCACCTCAACCCCGGCTTCTCGAAAAAAGACCGCATCGCCCGCCAAATCATTGAAGACGCCGAAGCCGATGGAACCCTGTCCCCCGGCCAAACTGTCGTCGAGCTCACCAGCGGCAATACCGGCACCGGTCTGTCCATCGTGTGCGGAATAAAGGGCTACCCATTCGTCGCAGTCATGTCCAGGGGCAACTCAATGGAGCGAGCACGAATGATGCGTGCCCTCGGCGCAGAGGTGGTGATCGTAGACCAGGCAGAAGGAGCAACCCCTGGCCAGGTGTCGGGGGCAGACCTTGAGCTGATCGAGGCAGAGGCAATACGCCTCGTCGACGAGAGGAGCGCATTCAGGGCCGACCAGTTCCTATTGAGAGGCAACTTCCGAGCCCACTACGAGAACACGGGACCCGAGTTCCTGGCCCAGTCGAATGGCGCGGTAACCGCGTTCTGCGACTTCGTTGGCTCCGGCGGTAGCTTCGCCGGCTGTGCCGCCGCCTTCAAGGACCACAACCCGGACATACAGTGCTATATCGTGGAGCCCGATGGTTCCGCCGTACTGGCCGGCCAACCCATAACGGACCCGAACCACCGAATCCAGGGCGGAGGCTACTCACTCTCAGATCTGAGCTACATTGAGCCGCGCCTGGTCAATGGCTACCTGCAAGTGACCGACGAGGACGCCATCGCCAACGCTCGCCGACTAGCCCGCGAGGAGGGCATCTTCGCCGGCTTCTCCTCAGGCGCCAACGTCGCCGCGGCACTCCAACTTCTGAACGGTCCATGCAAGGGGATGGCAGTAGCGGTCATAATCTGCGACTCAGGCCTAAAGTACCTAAGCACCGACCTCTGGGAATAGCCGCCACTGGCGGGTTTTGTATAAGGGGAGTGCAGACGGGCCGCGCCCCTTTGCCTCAACTTGGGCGCGCCATTCCGTGTGTCGACAGCGGCACCAAACTGGGCTCGAGGACTGGACCGGTACCTTCAAGTGTCCAGCACAATCAGACACGACTGTTCCCGTTTTTCCCATGGGATGTGCAGAGGGGCACAGCCCCATTTCTCACTTTGGAAAGCCCTTCAGTGTGTCAACAGCCATACACCCTTTCACCCGAGGACTTGACCGGAGCCTTCAACAGTCCAGAACATTCAGACATGACCGTTCCTATTTTTCTCCGAGGGTGTGCAGAGGGGCTGTGCCCCTCTGCCGGGAGTCTGAGGCTGTCCCTCAGAAAACTTACTATTCCTTATTTTTTTCTTATCGGGTAGGGGGAAGCACCGAGCCCAGCCACGCCTTATTGCAATCTTCTGAGCCATCCCTGCGTAGCCAGCGCCAGGACAGACGCCACAATCGCGGCGACTCCAAGCACCGCCAGCGTGCCCTCAATACCGAACCTGTCAACGGCCAGCCCGGCAGGCAGCACCCCCAGGAACGCGATCCCAAGCCGCATCTCGTTGACCGACATGAGCCGTCCTCGGAATCGGTCTTCCGCATGCTCCATGATCAGACCTTGCGTCAACACCCTGTGGCCCGCCTCTCCAAGACCAAATATCGCCAGCACCGCCACGGCTGCCACATACGACGTGAGCATAGCCACCACCACGAGCGCAATGCCCGAAAAAATCCCGGCCATCAGAAACATGAGCCCTCGCCCCTTGCGGCCTAGCGACGCGATCGCCAACGACCCGGCCAGCGCACCGCCCCCCGCCGCGCTGACCAGCAGGCCTAGAGATTGCGCGTCACGATGTAAGACGTCCACCACCAGCACAGGTAGCAGCGCCCGAAGCGGCGTGGTCAATAGTGATACCGCCAACGCCACCAATAGCATCACCTGCACCAGTCGGTCGTGCCATATGTACGCCAGCCCCGAGGCAATCTCCGACAGCATCGGAGATTTGACCGGCGCAGCGTCTACGGCCGGCCGCTTTACGAGCATCGTGAACATTACCGCGACAACGCTCATGCCCGCTATGACGGAGTAGACACCCCCAGGGCCGAACCAACCATAAAGCGCTCCACCGATGACCGGGCCTATCAGAATGGAGCCGCTCATGCCCGCCCCCGCGAGGGCTACGGCGTTACCGATCATCCGTTGGCCGACGATCTGCGGAACCAGCGCGTGGCGTGCGGGAATAGTGAGAGCCCACGCCACCCCTTGAACCAGCGCCGTGGCCAATAGGTGCTGCCAGGTGATCGTATCAGTTGCTACAGACACCGCGATAAACACGCCGTTGAGTCCAAGAACCATCTGGCCAACTATGACCAGCGCCTTGCGATCCAGTCGGTCCGCGATGGTGCCCCCGAGTAGGGACAGCACCAACAACGGCGCGACCTCCGCGACGACAACAGCGCTCAGGAGCTGCGGCGAATCGGTGAGCTGGTACACCAGAAACCCGCGAGCAACCTGATTCATCTGGCCAGCAGTTACGGCGAAGTTCGTCCCCATCCACAACAGTGCGAAATCGCGGTTCGCCAGGGAACCCAGCGCGTGACGCCAGCCCGCAATGTAGCTGGGTCGAGAGTCAGCAGGATCGGGTGGGATTTTGGTCTCCGAATCCATCGGTGTGACAGATTCCCCAGCTGGCCAACTCAATACCTGGCGGATTTCTATTTCGCCGACATCGGTAAGGATGAATTCTTCGACCCCAGACTGCCCTTGAAAAGTCCCTTCAGGACGGTATGAGAGCCGTATGTGGAATAAGCCGCCCTCTTCTTCCGAATCCTGTTCTGCGCCAGCCACTTCGAAGACCATCTGGATGCCTTTAAAGCCTGCCCCATAATTGCCGGGCTCTTCTCCCGCCGTGCGCATGGCAACCACGCGGGCCTGGGTCATCGAGATATACCCGACGGCCTCCCCCGCAGAGTCGAACTCGAACGAGTCCTCCTTCTTGTCTTCGGGGTCTAGGTTTTCCCGGTCGTCAACCATGGGCTTTTACTCAATATCCAATGTATCTGATGGTGACCACATATCAACCCCATTTGTAGCGCTGCGTTAGAACCCTAACGGCATGAGCACCGACCGCACTAAGCGTGCGCAGCACCCTCAAATTGAAACCGGTATATGATATCCTCTCCGCTGATAGAAAGATAATTCGGACATAGCAGGAGGACGGCACCACATGGCGGACAAGAAGCTGCGAGCAGGAGTGATCGGAGCCAGGCTTGGCGCGGCCCACGCGTATGCCTATGCGAACTCGTCTGAGTATGAATTAGTAGCGGTCTGCGATTTGTTTCCAAAGATAATCGACGAGATGTGGGAGAGAGCCAAGCTTCCAGAGGGCTCGGTTCACACCTACACCGACTACAAAGAGATGTTCGAAAAAGAAAACCTGGACGTCGTCAGCGTCACGGTTCCTGACCACCTACACGCCGACCCCGTTTGCGATGCGGCGGACGCGGGCATCAAGGGAATCTTCAGCGAGAAGCCGCTGACCATCAACCTCGAAGATGCAGACCGCATCATCGACGCCGTGAAGCGCAATGGTACCAAGATGTCCGTCGACCACACTCGAAGTTTTGTCCCCGTCTACCGCGAGGCCCGAGAGTCGGTCCGAAACGGCGACCTCGGCGGCCTCACCCGTATCGTCGCCCACATGGGCGGACACAGAGCGATGCTGTTCCGCAACGGTACCCATATCGTCGACCTCATTGGCTACTTTGCGGAGTCGAAACCGAAGTGGGTGCTTGCCGTCCACGAGCAGGGCTTCGAAGACTATGGCATCGTCTACAAGGGCGAGGGTGGCAAGGATCCGGCGCTCGACCCCGGCTCGACACTGATCATCGAATACGAAAACGGCGTCCGGGCCATCCTGAACTCGGCAAAAATGACCCCCGCATTCACCGAGATCGACGTGATGGGTCCAAAGGGACGTATCAGGGCGGTCGACGCCGGAGGAAATCGATGGCTCTCGGACAAGGTTGAGGGCGCGCTAACCCTCGACCCGACCTTCGACCACGCTGGCTACCCCGAGTTCTTCGGGGATGCCCTGATCCCGGCAGTCCAAGAAATGGCCCAGATGGTCCTCAACGACGCAGCGAGTAGCTCGCCCCCGGAGCGCGGCCGCGACACCCTGGAGATCATGCTAGGCGCACTACTCTCCCAGGACGGCGGCAACATCAAGGTAAACCTGCCTCTACCACGGAACTAATTTCCGTCAACGCATAAGGGCGGGTCTGGCGACCCGCCCTTATAGAACCGTGACAACATCAGGGCCTGCCCATCGCCTGTTTCCATGTCAACCTGAGCAGAGCGAAGGGTCAGGGGCGATGGGGGCCACCCGCCGTGAAAAGACATGCGCCGCCCCACTCCAGATACTTCGTCGGCAGCCTCCTCAGCAGGACAGCGGGGCGTAGCGGACACCTGATTTTCTGAGCCGCGCCCCAACCTTATCGATCGAGACCTTCCTCAAGCGTGGTCGCAGAGTCCGACAAACGCTTGTCAAATAGCTTTCGCAGCGATTCAGAATCTGGATGTGGGTACCAGGGTTACCCAATTTCATCAGACACGGAGAGTAAGATTACAAACGTTCCCTTCCTGTAAACCTCAAATGTGCCGGGGCTGAGCTTCCATATCACTTTGCGGCGACTCGCTAGTTCCTCAGCCTCGACGGCACTTTCGTATTGGTACATTTCGACTGGTTTGCCATTGATCTCAAGTTCAAAGCCATTGACTGCCCCAACGATGGTGGGTTGAAGGACCAGACTAGTAGGGTCTCCAATCTCATAGTCGGTCTCCCTGAGCAGCGCAACGATACCATCGAGAGAGTAGATGCTCTCCCCTCCGTCACCTCCACCACAGCCGATCACCAATGCAAACACCAAAGCAAGAATGCCGTTGAACGAAATGGATTGGTTCGTCAGTCGATTTCTCCTGGCGTCTGAAAACTAGGATCATCGGGCTGCTCACCGTATCTAGAGCAATTCAACGTTGGGCGGCGGCACCACCAGAGCGCTAGCCTCCTATTTTCACCAGTCGCCCCGTAGCCGACGACTCGACCGCCGCGTCGATCACCTCGAGTACATGCACCGCATCGTCGATGGAGGTGGGAGCCTTCCCGCCAGTCCGCGACGCCTCCATGTGCTGCAACATGAAATCCTCACCTGCCGCGCCACCGTACGCCGGTGACTCCGGCAGACTGAACACCTTCTCGCGATAGCCCCCGGAAGACCATCCTGGCGCATCGCTGTACAGCCCGTAGGAGGTGCCTCGCGTGCCGTCGACGCGCGCGTAGCCACTGGTCCCGCGTACGGCGATGAACGAGTCGTTAGAGCCGCCCATCCCGGCTGGCATCGGTCCCGCCAGATGATAGCCAGAGTGAATCGTCCCCATGGCGCCCCCTGCAAAACGAACCGACAGGAACGCAGTGTCCTCCACCTCGATCGGCTCCGGGCTCTGGGTCCCCAGCATCGCCGACACCTCGACGATCTTGTCGTCCAGCAGGTAGCACACCATATCGATATGGTGGCAGCCCAGCCACGCGAGAATCCCTGTCCCACCAGTAGCCTTCTTGAACATCCACGTGTCGGGCCTCCGGAACCGGACCTGGGACGTCGCCAGCCGCGTCTCTACCGTCATCACCCGACCAAATGCGCCGTCGACCCTCGCCTGCTTCACCTCTTTGTTCGAGGGAGTCCACCGGTTCTGGAACGCGACACCGGTCGTGATGCCCTTGGCTTTGGCAGACTCGGCCACAGCCCGTAGCTCCGGCGCGTTCATGGCGCCCGGCTTCTCGAATATGAAATGCTTGCCCGCGTCCACGCACTTCTGCAAAACGTCCGCGCTAATGTCGTTGCGCGCCGTCACCACGATGAATTCGATATCGTCCCGGGCCAGAAATTCGTCCAGATTGCGTGTGCCGGACTTCACCTTGGACGACAGCTCGGAAATTTCCTCCAACTCTCCGCCTTCAATGGCGCAAAGGTGGATCTCAGAGACCTCATCGAGCTCATTGAGGGTCCTCAGATGACCTTTAATGTGGCCATGCTGCGCCGAGAAAATAGCTCCGACAATGAAGGGTCGTTCGCCTGTTGTCACGGTATGTTCCTCCAGATGTTCAGGTACAGGATTCGCCGTCGACCTACGATACTACGCTCCAGACCAGATGTACACGACCAAATCAATTACAGCGCTGGCGGACCCTGTCGGATAAGGGCACGCGCCTCATCCAACGACCGGGCCCAGGGACTATGGATTCGCTGCACCCACCAAGTGAGCCCCGCCCGCTCGTATGCCACGAGACTCACCGGACTTCTGCTGCCATCATGGTCTGCCAATACCACATCAAAATCTGCGTCCGATTCGCGGTGCTCACTGACATAGTCCACAACGGTCCTGAGGTTCTCCGGAGTAATCGTCTCGACGCCGTGCGGTATCGGAAACACACCGTCCCACCGAGCCGCTCGGCGTAGCGGCTTCTTGTTGCGCCACTTGGCCCCGACCCACATAGGAATCCTCGGCGACTGCACAGGCTGAGGAGCAAACTCCACATCCTTGAGACGATAGTGCCTCCCCTCGTAGCTGAACGACTCGCCGCTCCACAACCCTTCAAGAACCTGCAGTCCCTCGTCCAACATGTCGCCCCGCAGTCTCGCATCCAGTGTCTCGCCAAAACTCTCGAATTCGCGTTCAGACGGCCCACCGATCCCGACAGAGAGCGTCAGCCGCCCGCCGGAAAGATGATCCAACGAAACCGTCTCCCGCGCGAGCTTCCAGGGTCGACGCCTCGGGACAGGCGTGACCATCGGGCCGATTCGCATAGTAGTTGTCCGCATGGCGATCGCAGCCAATACAACCCACGGATCGTGGAGCTCCATTCCTACGTCGGTAGGCAGAATGTGATCGAACACAAAGAAGCCGTCCCAGCCGGCCTCCTCCGCCTCATACGCCATGTCCGACATCGTGGACGGATCAGAGTAGTCGCCGAAATTCGCAGCATCGATCCCAAATTTCAATGGACTCTCCAGATACATATCCGTAGTGCAGCCAGCGTTTCCGAACAACTCACCCTACCCGCCCAACGATACTACTCACACTGAAGCATGTACACGACCCCGCGCCAACCAGCAGCCGCACCATCGTACGCGCCCACCGCATCGAAGAGGGCAACTCTGGCCAACGGCACGAAAGGCTGCGAACATCAATAGAATGAGGAGCCCGACAACCCACTATCGGCATTGAAGGAGCCCTGATGAAGATAGAACTACTCTGGTTCGATGACTGTCCCAATCACGAGGCCGCCGAGCAGATGCTCTCCGACGTGCTCAAAGAGTTCGGTGTCTCGGAACCAATACAGCGGATCGACGTGCCTGACGAAGCAACCGGCGACCTGGTGATATTTCCAGGCTCACCAACCATCCGGATCGACGGTGTGGACGTGGAGCCCGGATGGGTCCCCTGCGACGACTGCACCCCACGATGCCGGTTGTACATGACCTCAGAAGGCCTGCGAGGCCTGCCCGAAAAGGAGTGGGTCCGTGCTGCTGTCGAGGGAGCCCTGGCCTGACCCTCGCATTGTGTGATCGTTGCTGCCATACTCTCCCAAACGTCGCCACGTCAGTTCGAAAATCCGAGGCGAGGGAGAACCTGGATGCAATCCCACATCATCGACCCCAAGGCCCACAAACAACTCTTCCTCGACGATCACGCCATCGAGCGCACCTTCGCAATAAAGCGCAACATGCACAAGCCCAAACGCAAGGGCGCGGTCATGAGACGCGATCATGCCATGGGGCAAGTCCGCGTCGCATCCTGGTCGGTGCCCATATGGAACCAGGAAAAGGAGGTGTGGGAGTGGTGGTACAACGGCCACTATGGGGAAAGCGACGCGTACAAGAACCACTACGCCACCTCCCAGGACGGCGTAAATTGGGACAAACCTTCGCTTGGCCGCTACGAATGGCAAGGATCGAAGGACAACAATATCGCCCTCGACCCCGAAGGCATGGGCCTTTATCACATCCTGCGCGACGAACGAGACCCTGACCCGGCCCGACGCTATAAGGGCCTGTTCAATGGGAAGGACCGGTATCTGGGCGTATCCCCCGATGGCTTCCAATGGGACATGCTGGACGTCCCCCCCATCCCGAGCCAGGACACCTCTAAGTTCATGTACGACCCTTACAACGAGCAGTTCGTCGCCACCGTCAAGCACCGCACCAATTGGGGGCGTTCGGTCTGGGTCACTACCAGCAAGGATTTCAACACCTTCTCCGAAGCCAAACTCGTGCTGCACGCAGACGAAATCGACTGGAAAAACGGCCGCGAGCGGGTACGTGAAATCGTCGAGAACCCCGCCTACTTCACACCACCCATCGTCGACGGCGAAAACTACATCGCGGAAACCTACCTGATGCCCTTGATGGCATACGAAGGCATGTACATCGGTTTCCCCAACCTGTTCAACCCCTTCGGCGCCATCCCAGCGCCACGCACCAACTACACACGCATCAACCAGCCCGAACTCGCGGTATCGCGGGACCTCTACAACTGGGAGAGGGTCGCCGACAGAGAGGTATTCCTGGGCATCGCACCCTGGGATGGTGTCACGTACGACACCAGTCAAATTTCCATCTGCGGCGCACCAATCATCAGGGACGACGAGATCTGGATCTACTACAACGGCTACCGCGTACCGGGCTACAAGGACCTGTACGAGACATATAACCGCAACAAGGAGCTATTCAGGCTTGACGTAGATCCGGCAGTATTCGAGGACATCGGCGCACTGAACCTGGCGACCCTGAGGCTGGATGGATTCGTGTCACTGGACGCCGAAGAGGTGGGCAAAGTCCTAACCAAGCCCTTTATGTTCCAGGGCGAGGACATGTACGTCAATGTGGAAGCAAAGTGGGGCGACATTCGGGTAGAACTCGTGGAAGCCGATACACGCGTACCGGCAGAGCCCGCAGCCTATCCAGGCGGACCCGACACCCTAGACGCACTGCCCGGTTACGGCCGCAACGAAACGGTTCCGGTAACCGGGGACCACGTGAAGGTGAAGCTACGCTGGGAGGGCAGCCCACCCCCGAACTTCGATAAACCAGTACGGGCCCGATTCATCATGAATCAGGCCCGTCTGTATTCCTTCTGGCTCGAGTAGGCGCTGCGCACGCTGGGTTGGCCTGGGCCAGGCTTCCCTTTGGGCAATGACCATCCGCCGGGTGTCTGCGAATGTCGCTCACAAGGGGCGTGCAGAGGGGCGCAGCCCATTTGCCGTATATGTGAGGGTGTCCCTCACATATACATTATTTTATTTCTTTTTTTCTTTTGAAGGGTCCGCGGGGGCAAAATAGCCCAACAGCCCCTACGCCAGTGCCTCGTCAATCCGGCTGGAATAGGACTTCTCGGCGCTGAGAATGTGCTCCAATACCTCTCGCAACGTCCAGTCACCCTCTCCAGGCGACCGGTCCAGATCCTCGTCGGTGAGCCCGACCATCAATCCTTCAAGCTCTCCACTGGCCATTTGTAGGCTCTTGAGGATCAACCCCGCCTCGCCCTGGTTAATGCCCAGAGCGTTCAGCGTCTTGGTCAGATGGATCGTGTGCTCGATCTGGTGAGTGATGAGCCGATAAAACATGAACCGGACATTCACGTCTCTATCACCGTACTTCGCCGCTTCCAGCATCTTGTCCTCAGGAACCGACAGGACTTGCTCCAGGGTCCGTGCACGCCGCTCACGCATCGTCTTGAGCATCTCCTTCACTCCGCTCATCGCTCACCTCCAGGGTAATCAAAAAGGGTTTGGGGTACAGGGTACAGTGTGCGGGGCAGAATGAAAATGCATCCTGACCCGGACTCCAAACCCCAGACCCCAAACCCTGTTTTCTCCGTCTCCCGCCTACGCCACCGCCAGAGCGTCGATCGCCTCGTCTCGCTCTCGTTTGATCTTCTCTATCATGCGCGTCTCAGCAGCCTGCGCTCGCGCCTCCGCGATCGGTCCCGCCTCCAGAACCTCACGGACCCTCTGTGCCGGCACCACCACAGCGATGCCAAACTCCTGATTTGGCTGCCCGTCGAGCAGCGCCTCTCCCATCGCCTCCGGATCCTCAGTGTGCACATGACTATGCAACATTCCTAGCAAGACCGTGTCACCATGAGGCGAACGACGGAATACCGGCGAACCCGCGCCACCTCCCCACTCGCGCCACTCTGCCAGGTATCCCTCGACCTCCATAGGCGTAGAATCGGGACCCAACACTCGTGTCGCGACGAGCTGCGGCATCAGATAGACACTACCGTGGCTAATCACAGGCCGCGGTCCCGAACGCTCGGGGTGAGGCTGGAACTGGCCCACAGATAGCAGCCGGTCTCCGGGCCCCACACCCAGCGACTTGGCTTCCTCGTCTGAAGTGAGCATCGACAATGGCACGGGCTGCAACTGGACATCCGACGGCGTCTCCGTCATTGGATGGACAGCGATGTCGCTCCTGGGGTCCGGATGAGGGTACCAATCGTCGTATGGAATGGTCGGAGTATCGACATAGCCGCCGTCGGCAAGTAGGTATCGAACATATAGGCGATTGAACCGGATACTGCGGCGAACCACTTCGCGAGTCGAGACGAGATAGTTGAATGGCTCACCCTCTCCCGACTCCACCGCCACGGCAAACGCCGTACCAACCAGCACCTTGCCATCCGGGGTATCAGTAGCTTCATCGTCCTCGACATACAGTGACACGACGCTCCTACGGAGCCTCACGTCGGGTGGCTGCGGGTGGTCCGCTCGCGGCAGCGTCCTATAGTAGGAACCGCCCAGAAGCCATGGTATCGGTCGTCTTGTGGTGCCACTCAACTCGAGCCTCCTGTACTCGGCGGCCGTTAGGCCGCGCACTAGGCCATCGGACAACACCGATGGCAGGCAAACGGGTCGTAGGAGTACCGTATGGGGAGAGCAGCAAACGGCGCAAGGCGTCCAGAGGTATACAAGTGCCGAGTTCGTGTGTCGCCCGCGGTCCCAATTCCCTGCTAAGGATTCACCGCCGGGCAGGTGCGCTTGTCCGAGGGCTGCAGAGGGGCAAACCCCTGTCGCCTGTCCGGAGCCCGTCAAAGGGCCGCGTGTGTGAGAGTGTCCCTCACAAATATACATTCCTATTCTATGGCTGAGGGGTGTGGCTGCCGCCCTATCCCCTCTCACCTATCGGTGCGTAGTCGCGCTCGCCCTCACCGACATAGTTCTGGCGTGGTCGAGAGATACGCTGCTCAGGGTCCGCGATCATCTCCCGCCACTGTGCCATCCAACCAACCGTTCGCGGAATGGCAAACAGCACCTAGAACATATCCGTCGGGAAGCCCGCAGCCTGGTAGATGATCCCGGAGTAGAAGTCCACGTTTGGGTACAGGTTGCGTTCCACAAAGTAATCGTCCTCAAGCGCTACACGCTCGAGTTCCAGAGCCACATCCAGCAGCGGGTTGCGCCCAACCTCTTCGAATACCTCGTCCGCGACCTGCTTGATGATCGTCGCTCGTGGGTCGTAGCTATTGTACACCCGGTGGCCGAACCCCATTAGCCTGCGACCACCCGACTTTGCCTCTTTGACCGCGGCCGCCACGTTGTCTTTGGACCCGATGCTCTCTCCAGCATTCGAACGACAGCCTCGCTTGCACCGCCGTGCAACGGCCCATAGAGTGCCGACCCGTACTCGGCCATGGCCGAGTACGGGTCTCCCCCCGAGCTGCCGATGCCGCGCATAGTCGTCGCGCTGCAGTTCTGCTCGTGCTCCGCATGCAGGATGAACAGCACGTCGATAACCTTCTCAAGCACCGGATTCGGGCGGTAGTCGACATCCGCGAGGGGTGCATGAGCATGTTCAAGAAATTACCGGAATAGGACAGCCTGTTGTCGGGATAGATGTACGGGAACCCAACGCTGTTCCTGTAGGCGAAAGCGGCGATGGTAGGCATCTTGGCGATCGTCCGATAGGTCAGCAGGTCGACAGACTCCTGGTTCGAAACATCTTTCGCGTCCGGGTAGAAGGTCGATAGTGCACCCTCCGTGCTCAGCAGCATCCCCATCGGGTGAGCGTCGTACCTGAAGTATTCCATCAATTGCTTGATGTTCTCGTGGAGCATGGTGTGGATCGTGATGTTGTTGGTCCACTCGTCGAGCTGCGCCTGATTGGGAAGCTCACCATAAATAATCAGATAGGCCGTCTCCAGGAATCTGGATTCCCGGGCGAGTTATTCGATCGGATAGCCGCGGTAGCACAAAATCCCCTTGTCGCCATCGATATACGAGACCGCGCTGCGGCAATTCGCAGTATTCCCGTATGACGGGTCGTAGCTCGTGAGGCCGATGTCCTCATCGGAGACCTTGATCTGCTGCAGATCCGTAGCCCTGATTGCCCCTTCGGCAATAGGAATCGTGTACTCAGCCCCAGTGCGATTGTCCACCACAGACAACGTGTTCTCGCTCATCAGATTCCTACCCCTCGCGAATATCCCCTGGTACCTGCATTATACTCTCTGCTGCGTCTCTGAACCGCACCGTGCGCCCACCAAAGCCTCGTCTAGAAAACCCTGATTGCAGCCAGATAGCCACTGCAATACCATTGCCGGGACACAGTTGGCATCACGTCGGCATAATACTCAGCTATTTGAAACAATCGAGCCAGGAGTGACAACATGATTCACGAGATACGCACATACAACCTCAAGCACAAGATGGTGCCCGAGTACCGCAAGCGCTTTGGCGAGAAATTGCCTGATCGCGCAAAGCTATCGCCCCTGGGGGGCCACTGGGCAACCGAGGTCGGCAACCCCAACGAGGTCGTCGCGATTTGGCCCTACGATAGCCTGGAGCATCGCAAACAGGTCCGGGCCGAGGCCGACGCCTCAGGCATATGGCCTCCGGACACAGGCGATTTGATAGAGAGCATGGTCTCGGAAATCTACACGCCCGCCCCCTTTGCTCCGGCCATCGGCGAGCGCAACATCGGCCCGATCTACGAGATGCGCATGTACACATATTCGGCCGAGGACATCCCAGAGGTACTTGAGAGCTGGGGCGAGCGGCTCGCCGCCAGGCAGGAGTACTCACCGATGGCTGGCTGCTGGTACAAAGAAACCGGCGGGCTCGACAACTTCGTCCACATGTGGGCATACCCAAGCTTCGAGGAGCGCATGAGAATCCGCGTCGAGACGCGGGCAAATGGTGTATGGCCGCCACCAAACTCCGCGCCCATCATCCGGCAACGCACCAAGCTCCTAATGCCGGCCCCATTCTCACCAATGCAGTAGAAGCGCAGGAACGAAACCAAATCCCTAGTTTCTTGAAAGTGTCATCTTCTGCGCTTTCCTGTACCTTTGACGGCAGGTAAGTCTGAGCGAAGCCGACACCCCGCAACCATCCGGGAGATAGCCGCTTGAAACTCGGAAGCTCCGTCGAGATCGCAGAGGGGGTCCACCAGATCTGGGCGGTCGGCGCTCGGGTCACTGTGATCGCCGAAGGCGACGACGTGGTGCTGGTGGACACCGGATCCAGAGGCAGCTTGGGCCCCATCATTTCCGGGCTCGACTCTCTCGGCATCGCCCCCGAGCGCGTCGGCCTGATCGTCCTCACCCACTACCATCCAGACCACTCCGGAGGGCTTTCCGGCCTGGCTCCGGCAACCTCCGCCAAAATCGCGGCTCACCGCTCGGAAGCAGATGTACTTTCCGGAGTCGCAAGCGCACCCAGCCCTTTTCGCAACGGCCTCGTTGGCAAAATCGCGGGTCCGGTAATCAACCGTTTCTATGGTGATGCCGTAGAGATAGACCTGCTCCTCGAAGATGGAGACCGCCTCCCCGGCCCTATCGACATCGACGTGATCCACACGCCCGGACACACCCCCGGCAGCATATGCCTC
>Ga0114999_10001126_pt1 | contig 37653 bp, 35 predicted proteins | sample ArcticOcean_MG_C_3_FD_89820 | JGI IMG/M metagenome (GOLD analysis project Ga0114999, IMG submission 89820) | Marine microbial communities from western Arctic Ocean - ArcticOcean_MG_CB8_126 | ecosystem: Environmental > Aquatic > Marine > Oceanic | place: Arctic Ocean: Canada Basin | collected...
AAAACAAAAAAAAAAAAAAAAATAACTTATTAAATAAAACAAACAAAAAAACAAATATTATTTATAAAAAAAATATATGATATAAAAAAATAAGAAAAAGTTAATAAGATTAAACTGGTTAAGATAAATTTATAATTCTCTATAACTAAGTAATCAGTTGTTAACATTAACCATATTCTAGAAACTGGCAAATTATATTTTGGCTGAGTAAATTCAGTCTGGTAAAAAGTTGACAATAAGTAAAGTAAAAAAATAGTTAATAATAATAAGTTTGGAATATTTAATGCTTTTTTAATTTTAATAATTAACTTTGCAAAATTAAATTTTCCTTCATCTGCAATATAATAAATAAAAAGTACAAAGCTAATAATGCTATTAGTAAATGATGATAACGTAAGAATAATTGTCCAAATTAATAAATCGTTTTCTTTTTTTTCAAAAATAGATTTTATTATAAATATTAATGATATGGATGAAACAAAATTATTAGATTGTATTAAAAAAATAACTTTTGAAAAAAATAAAATTACAAATACCAAAATAATTAAAAAAACTTTAAAAATAATTTTTAGTAATTCTTCTTTTTTTAAATTTATTTTATTAAAAAAGCTGAAGAAAAATAATGATACAAAAATTGATATAAAAAAACTTTTTAGTTTTATTAAACCAATTATTCCTGATAGGTAAACTGGTGATAAGAAAATTGCATTAAAGCTAGCTTGAAAAAAATGGTATGCACTCCATTCTAAAGGGTAAAGACTAAATATTTTAATTCTTGAAAAATAATCTGCTAATAATATCTCTAAAACTGAATCTGTTTGGTAAGTAAAATGATAATTATATTTAAAGTTTAATTCGCTATTTTCAATAAAAATTGGACTAATAATGTAATTTAATAATAAAAATGTAAAAAACGTAAAAAGAATTATAAATTTATATGCAATTATCGCTTCATAAAGATCACTTCGAATTTTTGAATTTGTTGCAAGAATAAAAAAATTAATTAAATAAAAAAAAAGTATTACATATTTTGCAATGACGGGGGCTAAATTTACTGCCATAGAAGTTAAGGTAGCAAAAACTGTAATAGAAAATATTGAATTTTTTATTAAACTATTTTCTGAATAATTGGATAAAATATATCTTCCTGATGGATAGCTTATTAATAAAACTCCGAAAAAAATAAAAAAAAATAAAATATTAATAATATTTAAAGGAATTGTTTCTAATAAATTTATTGAAAAAAGCATAAAATTTATAAAATAATCAAATTTATTAATTTTACTATTTTATGTGACATATATAATCTAATTGTGGCATCAATACTATTGGTGCAACATATATTACAGCTACATTAACATTGCTTCGTTTATCTTTATATTGTAGTAATTATAAAAAGATAAATGAATAAAAGACTATTATTAATACAGCCTAGACATGGTGTATGGGATGGAATTTGCATACGCTTCCCTGAATCAATGCTTACTATAGCTGCCATGCCACATAAAATGGGGTATGATGTTAAAATTCTTGATTGTAGAGTAACCCCTGAATGGGAAAAAGTTTTAAAAGATTATTTAAATGATGGCGAGCCTATCTGTGTTGGGGTTACAGCATTAACTGGACCAGCTATAAAAGATCTTATTACAGCAGTAAAAATAATTAAGTATTTTAATAAATCAATTCCAATAATATTTGGTGGTGTTCACGCTACTTTGTTGCCTGAACAAAGCTTACGTCATGACGGAATAGATGTTGTTATGAAAGGTGAAGGAGATTACACATTTTTTGAAGCTGTTAAAATATTTGAAAAACACAGTCTTGAACAAGTTTTGAGTAATGATTTACTTAATGCGGTAAAAGGAGTTTACTACTTTAAACAAAGCAAAAGTAAAACTAACGGATCTGAAAAATATTCTGAACCAAATAAAATCGCTAAAGATGAAGACTTAACTATAAAGAATCCACATGAAAACCCAGATTATGGAAAAAATATAGTTTTTACTGGTAATAATCCATTGGTTATGGATCTTGATGGACTTCCAGATTCTCCATATGAATTACTTGATTTACCAAAATACAACGCTGTAGACTTAGGTCATGGTGTGTCAGCATCATTCCAAACATCAAGAGGATGTCCATTTGCTTGCAAATTTTGTGGAAATGAAGTTTTGCAAGAGAGAAAGATGAGAACCATATCAATTAAAAAACTTGTTGCAAAAATTAAAATGTTACAAACTAAATATGGTTACAATAGTTTTTTATTTGTGGATGATTTAACAATTGCTGGAAGAAAACATTTTGTTGAATTTTGTACAGCACTATCAGAAATTAGACCAAAAATAGCTTGGGAATCGACAGGTATTAGAGCAAACCTTATAAGTAAATTAAATAAGGACGATATGAAGTTGCTTTGGGAAAGTGGCTGCAAGGCTTTGGATATTGGAATAGAGTCTGGCTCAGAGAGAATGTTAAAATATATTCAAAAAGCTGACACAAAAGAGAATATGTTATATGCAAATAAACTTATAGCTGAAGCTAACCTTCCTTTTACAACAAAATACACATTTATAGTTGGTTACCCTACTGAAACAGATGAAGAAAGAAATGAAACTGTTGAGTTTTATTTACAATTAAAAAAAGATAATCCTAAAATCTTTCCAATGTTCTTTGTTTATTTACCAATTGTAGGCACATCGCTATATAATGAGATCATAGCAAACAAACAATTTAAACAACCAGGATCATTAGCGGAATGGGTTAACATTGACTCTACCTCATGGTTTTACAAACATGACAATTGGTTACCTAATGAAAAAAGAAGAGAAATATCAACAATAATGATATCATCATTATTTTGTAGTGATAGGGCAAAAATTAAATTTGCAACACCAATAGGAAAAGTTGCATTTAAATTGTACCACCCTATTGCAAAACAAAGATTTCAAAATAGATTTTTTAAAGTTCCTGTTGAATCTTACTTAATATCTGGCATTCAAAAAGTTTTTCCTAACCTAAACTTGTAGAATATTATTAGATAATTAGATTACTTAAATTTACTACCCTTTTTTACAAAATATATTCCTACAATTACAGTTATTAAAGAAATAATAATTTTAGGTGTTATTAGTTCACCTAATATAAAAAAACCTAGAATAACTCCAAAAATTGGTATTAAGTAAGCTACCTGAGACTGAAAAACTAAGCCATTATGTTTTAATATATAAAATCTTAATAGCCAGGCTATACCAGTAGAAAAAACTCCAAGATATAAAAGTGAAATCGTAGAATCTAATCTTGGAGATAAATTCCACGGTTGCTCTATTAAAAAAGTAATAGGTAATAATACTAAAGTTCCCCAAATTAATATTGATGCAGTAACATTTTCATTTTTTTTATTGCTAATTCTTAAAGTCAATAAACCTCCAATTACATAAAATGTAGATCCGCATAAAATTAAAAGTGCAGAAGTAATATTGTTTTTATTAATTAAAATATTATTTGAAAATAAAAAAACTATGCCAGAAAATCCTATTAAAACTCCTAAAGACTTAATAAAATTAATTTTTTCATTTTTAACAAAAAAATGAGCTAATACAGATGCACTTAGTGGAGTGCTAGCCATTAGAATTGCAGCTAAATTACTTTGAATATTTTTTACTCCATGAGCAATAAGAAAGAAAGGAATAACTAAATTTATAATTCCAATAGCAGCAAACCAATACCAATCTTTAGAAAATGCCTCTATTTTTATTTTTTTTATAAAACATAATAAAACTACTGGTATAGCGCCAAGAAAAATTCTCAAAAATGCAATAGTAAGAGGTCCATAAGAATAAGTGGCAATTTTTATATTAAAGAAAGCGGAAGCCCAAATAAGGGCCAATAATGTTAAATAAAAATAATCTAAAGATTTTGTTTCTCTCATTTGTTATGTTTGTTATGCATATCTGTTATTTGATAAATTCACTTTATGTATAATAAAATTTAAGTAATGATACAACCAGAAGCTTTAAATAAAAACATTTAGTTAAAGGAAAAATTATATATATAGTTAGGTAATAAATGAGTGCAATTAAAATTTTAAAATTAATAAAAGAAAAAGAAATTGAATATATAGATCTTAGATTTACAGATCCTAAAGGGAAACTTCAACATGTTACTATGGATTGCACAATAGTAGATGAAGAAATGTTAAATGAGGGTATTTTCTTTGACGGCTCTTCAATAGCAGGTTGGAAAGCTATAAATGAATCTGATATGATATTAAAACCTGATCTTGCTAGAGAAATTGTAGATCCTTTTACATCTCATAATACTTTGATTTTATTCTGTGATGTTTTGGATGCAGTCAAAAAAAATCCCTATGAGCGTGATCCTAGAAGTACTGCTAAAAAAGCTGAAGAATATTTAAAAAAATCTGGTATTGGAGATAAAGCTTTTTTTGGCCCTGAAGCAGAATTTTTTGTTTTTGATGATGTAAAATTCAAAAACGATATGAATGAAACTGGTTTTAAAATTGATAGTTCTGAAGGTTCTTATAATTCAGATAAAGATTATGAAAATGGAAATATGGGGCATCGACCAGGAGTTAAAGGAGGGTATTTTCCAGTTCCTCCGGTTGACAGCTCACAAGACATGCGTGGAGAATTTTTAAAAGCTCTTAAAGATATGGGTATTAAAGTTGAAAAGCACCATCATGAAGTTGCTCCGAGTCAACACGAGCTAGGAATGTATTTTGGAACATTGACTGATCAAGCAGATAACATGCAACTTTATAAATATGGAGTCCATATGGTTGCTCATTCATTTGGAAAAACAGCTACCTTTATGCCTAAACCAATTAAAGGTGATAACGGCTCTGGTATGCATATTCACCAATCATTATGGAAAGGAAATACATCTTTATTTTCTGGAAATAAATATGCAGGACTGTCAGATATAGCATTAAATTACATAGGTGGAATTTTAAAACATGCTAAGGCAATTAATGCTTTTGCAAATAGTACAACAAATAGTTACAAAAGATTAATTCCAGGATTTGAAGCTCCAGTGTTGTTAGCTTACTCAGCTAGAAATAGATCCGCTTCCTGCAGAATACCAATTACAATGAATAAAAATGCAGCTAGATGTGAAATTCGCTTCCCTGATGCTGCTGGAAATCCCTATTTAACTTTTGCTGCAATGCTAATGGCAGGAATAGATGGTATTAAAAATAAAATTGATCCAGGTAAACCTGCTGACAAAGATTTGTATACTATGCCAGAAGACGAAGTAAAGAATATTCCTACAGTTTGTGGTTCTTTACGCGAAGCTATGGAAAGTTTAGATGTTGATAGAAAATTCTTAACAGAAGGCTCTGTATTTACTGATGACCAAATTGATGCTTATATTGCCTTAAAATTTGAAGAAATTTATAAACTCGAACACACTCCACATCCCATAGAGTTTGAAATGTATTATAGCTGCTGATTATCTCTATTTTTTTTTCTTTACTATCGTTAGTTATTCTTTTTTCTGTTATTCAATCTTATTGAATGTGTCAAAATTGATAATTAAATTAAAAAATATATGTACTAAATTTATTTCTTTATGAATGATTTTTTTAAAAAAACAGATTTAACTAGAACAGAAACTGAAAAAATAATTGATGAAACTCTTTTAAATAAAGATGATGGAGAACTTTATTTACAAAACTCTATAAATGAAAATATTACTTTAGATGATGGAAAAATAAAAAATACTAATTTTACCAAAACATACGGTATGGGTTTTCGTGGTGTTTCTGAAGATGTAACAGCCTATTGTCACACCAACTCTATTAATAAAAAATCATTAATAGATGCTTCTAAAAATATTAATTCAACATTAAAAAATTTCAAAAGTTATAAACATGATAATTCAATTAGAAGAACAAATGAAAATTTGTATTCTGACCACAACCCTATAGAAGCTAAGTCGCTCAAAGAAAAAATTGCAATTTTAAATACTGTAGATCAATATTTAAGATCGAAAAGTAATCTAATAAAACAAGTTACCGCAAGTATATCTACTGAAAAAAAAAATATAGAAATTATAAAGACTGGTGGAATGACACTTTCTGATAATCAACCTTTAACTTCTTTTAAAATTGCTTTGATAATGAAAAAAGGATCAAAAAATACTCAAGGTTCATACGCTACTGGAGGAAGAATGACTTTTGATAATTATATTAATGAAAATAACTGGAAACAGGTTTGTGATGAAGCTTTTCGTCAGGCTGAAATGAATTTAGATGCCAGAAAAGCACCGGCTGGAGAAATGGATGTTGTTTTGAACAATGGTTGGTCTGGTGTGTTATTGCACGAAGCTTTAGGTCATACTTTAGAAGGTGATTTTTTATATAAAAAAACATCAGTTTTTCATGATCAAATAGGAAACAAGATTGGAAATGAAAATATCACAGTAGTTGATGAGGGTAATATTTCAGGGCGTAGAGGTTCTCTTAATATGGATGATGAGGGTGAAAAAACTCAAAGAAATGTCTTAATAGAAAATGGAAAACTAATTAAATTTATGCACGATAGATTAAGTGCAAAACTTACCAAAAATAGTCCAACGGGTAACGGTAGAAGAGAAAATTATATGTTTGCACCCATGCCAAGAATGACAAATACTTTTATGATGAATGGGAAAAATACAAGAGAAGAAATGATTAAGTCAGTTAAAAAAGGAATATACGTAGATGCTCTAGGTGGTGGAAGTGTTGATATAGTTAGTGGACAATTTAATTTTACAGTTAATAATGCGTGGCTAATTGAAAATGGTAAACTTATAGCCCCTGTAGAAGGAGCTACTCTAATCGGTTCTGGACCTGAAGTTATTAAAAAAATTGAAATGATTGGTAATGATTTAAAACTAGATAATGGTTTTGGTACATGTGGTAAATCGGGGCAGTTAGTTCCAGTTGGATTAGGAATACCATCATGCAAAATTTTAATGACAGTTGGTGGTTCTAAAACTTAGTAATTTTTTATGCTAAAAGAAAAAAAAGAATTAGAAAATCTTGCAACTTATTGCATTGATAAATCAATTGCATTTAATGCTACAAACTGCGAAGTTAAAGTAGGAAATAATATTTCAGAAACTGTTAATTTAAGAAATAAAAAAATAGAGAATTCAGACCGTAGTGATATTTTGTCAATCAATATAACTACTTATATAAATAAAAAGAAATCTACCACTCAATTTACATACATTGATAAAGAAAATACAAATATAATGATAGAGAAATGCACAGAAGCTACAAAACTTTTGCCAGATAATAAATTTTACTCACTACCCGATAAAAAATTGTTAGCAAAAAATATTGAAGATCTTCTTTTGTTTGATGAATCAACAATAAGTAATGAAAAAAAATTAGAATACTTAAAGGAAGTAGAAGAAATTGCTTTAAGTAATAAATTTATTTCTCAAACTAATGGATCTTCTTTTAACCAATCTAAAAGTAATTTTATAATTGCTAATTCTGATGGACTGTTATGTGGATATAAAAAATCGGAATTTTCTGCTTTTACTGATTTGGTAGCAAAAAAAAATGGCTCAGGAATGGAACGTGATTACTATTATGATTCAAAAGCATACCTGAAAGATATAATCAAACCTAAAGATTTAGGAAATAGTGCTGCAAAACTAGCTATTAGAAAACTAAATCCAAAGAAAACAAAAACTGAATCAATTCCAATAATTTTTGAGAAAAGAATTTCAAAAAATATTTTAGAAATCTTATCATCTGCTATATCTGGTTCAAGTTTTGCGAGAGACTCATCCTTTTTAAAAAAAAAATTAAACAATCAAATATTTCCAAAAAGCATAAATATTATTGACGATCCATTAATAAAAAAAAGTATTTATTCAATGCCTTTTGATAAAGAGGGTGTTAAGTCAGAAAAAATGTATTTAGTAAAAAACGGAATACTTAAAAACATAATTTTAGATAGTTATTATGCTAAAATGCTAAATAAAGAAACTAATGGAAGGGCTTCCGGTTTAAGTAATACATTTTTTGAACCAGGAAAACATTCTTATGCAGATTTGTTTGATTGTGGAAAAAAATTAATACTAATAACTGATATCATGGGTGCGTTTGGAAATGCTACCACAGGAGAATTTTCTTGTGGTGCAACAGGAGTCTATTATGAGAAAGATACTTTTTACCCAATAAATAATTTTACTTTAGGTGGCCAAATTATAAATATTTTTAATAATCTTATTTTGGCTAATGACCTTGAGTTTAAGTACTCTAAGAACTGTCCTACCGCTCTCATCACAGAAGGTTTGGTTGTTGGTGGTTGCTAAATAATTATTTTTTACTTTTTAAAATTTTTTCGTCTGCTATTTTGTTTTTATTTACACCCTCTTTTATAGTGTAATCCAAGGTACCGTGTGCTCCAGCTTCTACTGCTTTACGCTGAGTTCTAAAAAGAGCTTTTTCCTTAGCTTCTGCAGCTAATTTATTTGCGTGTTTTCCTAAATGCTTTGTGTCTCTCATCAGCGATTATTATATACAATTCTTAATTGTGCAGCAATACAGATTTATACTTTGAACGACTCACCACATCCACACTTTTCTGTTTCATTGGGGTTTATAAATACAAATGTGGATTTAAATTCTTCTTTTTTATAATCCATTTCTGTTCCTAAAAGGTACATAATCGCTTTTGGATCAATTAAAACTTTAACACCTTTATCTTCAATAATTTCATCATTTGGATTACTTTTTTTTGCGTATTCCATTACATATGACATGCCTGCACAACCGCCTGAGGCAACACCAATTCTTAGACCAACAATCGGCTCTTTAGCACCAGCTATAATTTCCTTAACTCTATTAGCGGCTCTATCACTTAATGTTATAACTTGTTTGTTCATACATTTAATTCCAGCTTACAAGCTTCTGACATTCTTTCTTTACCCCAAGGAGGTTCCCAAACTAACTTTAAATCTACGTCAGAAACTTCTTTTAATTCCATTATGTCGTCCTTCACCTGACTTGGCAAACTTTCTGCTGCAGGACAATTTGGTGATGTTAATGTCATATCAATATTTACTTTATTCTTATCATCAACTTCTATTTTATAAATTAAACCCAGTTCATAAATATTTACTGGAATTTCAGGATCGTAGATTTTTTTAATTATTTCTATAACTTTATTTTTAATATCACTCATTAATCTAAGGCCTCAGTATTAATTTTTTCTTTCTCACCGTCCATTGCGGATATTAACGTATGCCAAGATAAAGTAGCACATTTTACTCTCATTGGGTATTGTTTAACGCCAGATAAAGACATAATTTTTGTTTTTTGATCAACATCTAAATACTCTGTTTGCATTTTTGAGCCAGTTTTTATCATATTTAGAAATTCATCCACTATATTTTTTGCAACTTCAAAAGATTTTCCTCTAACCAATTCTGTCATTATTGATGTAGACGCAATTGAGATTGCACAACCGGACCCCTCAAAGGTTAATTTTTCTACCTTTTTTTTATCATTTAATTTTAAAAAAATTTGCACTTGATCACCACATAAAGGGTTATGACCTTTTGCTTCATGGCTATGCCCAGGACACTTACCAAAATTTCTTGGACTTTTTCCATGTTCTAAAATTATATCTTGATATAACTCTTTTAAATCCATTATTTTAATTCAAAAACCTTTCTACAATTTTCAATTGCTTTGCACAGTATATCAATATCTTCCTTAGTATTATAAATTCCAAATGAAGCACGCGCAGTTGCATTTAATTTTAACCTTTGATGCAAGATTTGGCAACAATGATGGCCCGCTCTAATAGCTACCCCGTCTTCATCTAAAATAGTAGCAATATCGTGTGGGTGAATACCTTTAATGGTAAATGAAATAACTCCTGCTTTATTTTTTGGATTTCCAATTAAATTTACTGAATTAATTTTTTTAAGTTATTCTAAAGCATAATTTGTCAATTCTTTTTCATGATTTATTATATTATCAATTCCAATATCTTGCATAAATTTTATTGATTCGTTAAAAGCAACAACTTCGGCTGTTGGCATGGTCCCCGCTTCATACTTTTCAGGCAAAGGAGCATAAGAAACTTTATCCTTATTAACTTCACTGATCATTCCTCCCCCTCCTATAAAGGGTGGTAACTGTTCAAGCCATTTTTTTTTTGCATATAAGATTCCAACACCAGTAGGTCCATAAACTTTATGGCATGAGATTGCATAAAAATCACAATCTAAATCTTTAACATCAATTTTAATATGAGGTGCACTTTGGCACCCATCTACTAAAACAGGGATATTTTTTTTATGTGCAATATCTATAATTTGTTTCACTGGAACTATAGTACCAGTAACATTTGAAAGATGTGTAATAGCTATAATTTTTGTTTTTGAAGTTATTAATTTTTCTAACTCATCGATTATAATGTCTCCATCATCATTAATTGGGGCAAATTTAATTACAGCACCCATATTTTCTCTGAGATAGTGCCAAGGAATATAATTAGAATGATGCTCCAATTCAGTAATTAGAATTTCATCACCTTTTTTAATATTTTGTTGGCCAAAAGTTGATGCAACCAAATTAATTGATTCAGTTGCGTTTTTCGTAAAAATAATCTCGTCTTTAGAGTTAGCATTTATAAAGTTTTTAACACTCATTCTTGTTTCATCAAATTTGTTTGTGGCATTGACAGATAGTGAGTGGATACTTCTACCTATATTAGAAAATTCATTTTTATAAAAACTTTCCAATCTTTTGATGACTCCTAATGGTTTTTGAGCAGAATTAGAGCTATCTAAATAAACTAAAGGTTTCCCATTAATTTTTTTGGAAAAAATTGGGAATTGAGATTTAATATTTTCTAAATTCATTTACAATTTCGTTTCACTAATTCTTTCATTAAATAACCGCGTGATTAACAATTTTATATTTGGTTCAGTAATAGTTTCAATCGCTTCATTTAAAAAACCTTCTACTATCATTTTGTTTGCTTTATCTTTAGATAAACCTCTTGACATTAAATAAAATACTGAATTTTCATCAATATTACCTGTGGTTGATCCATGTGAGCATTTAACATCATCTGCATAAATTTCTAACTCTGGTTTTGAATTAAATTCAGACTTTTCAGATAAAATTAATGCTTTACTAAGCTGATATCCATTTGTTTTCTGTGCACTTTTATCAACATATATTTTTCCTTGATAAGTTCCGCTGCTTTCATCTAATAAGGCACTTTTAATTATTTGTGAACTTTTGCAATTTTCATACTTATGATTTACGTTTGTTTTAAGTTCATGATGTTGATCGCCATTTAAAAACATTACACCATTTATAAAACATGAACTATAATTTTCTAACAAATTACAATGAATTTCATTTTTAATAAGATTTGGTCCTAAAGATAATAAAAAATTTTCAAATATACTATCCGAATAACTTTTAACTTTAGTTGAATTATAATTATAAGAATTATCTAAAGTTGCGTTAATATTAAATTTTTTTAATATGGCATTTTTATTAATAGTGTAGTTGTGTATTGTGTTATTAAAATATTTAATATTATTTTCACATTTATAAAAATCAACCAGACTTAATCTAGATTTGTTTCCAAGTGTAATAAAAACTTTATTATTAATAATTTTATTATCTGACGCCTTGTCAAAAAAATTATAAATAATTAGAGGTTCTGTAAATGAGTAATTTTCATCAATTTCAAGAATTATACCATCACTTACCAATGCATGATTTAATGAGATCATAGAATTTTGATCATCTGTAAAATATTCCTTTATTTTTTCAAAATCCTTTTTATCATTAAATGCATTTTTTAAAGATTTAATAGTGATTTTTTTTTTATCTTCAAAACTAAAATCTGATTCTATGAATCTTCCATTTAGTAAAATTATTTTATTGTGTTCAAAATCTTTTATTAATAATTTTTTATCATACTTAGATATTTCTTCGTTTTTAAAAATTTGAAGATTTTTAAAATTATTATAAATTATATTTTTTAGGTCTGTATATTTCCAATGTTCTTGCTTTTTTGTAGGAAAACCTTGCGTTGCAAATTTTTTAAAATTTTTAACTCTAATATTATTTAATTCCTTTAAATTTACATTTGATTTTTGAAAATCTTCAAAATTTAAATTCATCTTGCTGCTTCCACACCTTCATAACCATCTTTTTCTAATTCTTGCGCTAAATCACTACTTCCTGTTTTTACTATTTTTCCATTAACAAGAACGTGTACAAAGTCAGGTTTTATATAATCTAATAGTCTTTGGTAATGAGTAATGATTAAAAACGATCGGTTTTTGTTTCTTAATGAATTAACTCCATCAGAAACTATTCTTAGTGCGTCTATATCTAAACCAGAGTCAGTTTCATCTAAAATTACTAGCTTCGGTTCTAATATTGTCATTTGCAAAATTTCATTTTTTTTCTTTTCGCCGCCAGAAAATCCTACATTTAATTGTCTACTTAAAATCTTTTCTTGAATTTTTAAATTTTTTGATTTTTCTTTAACTAATTTTAAAAATTCTAAAGAGTCCAATTCTTTTAGTCCTCTGAACTTACGAACAGTATTTAATGAAGTTTTAAGGAAATTATTTGTATTAACTCCTGGTATTTCTGTAGGATATTGAAAGGCTAAAAAAATTCCTTTTTGTGCTCGCTCTTCAATGGGTATCTCTAAAAGGTCTTTGCCTTCATAATAAACTTTTCCATCAATTTCATAACCTTTTCTTCCTGATAACACGTTAGCTAATGTGCTTTTTCCTGAACCATTTGGTCCCATTATTGCGTGAACTTCTCCAGGTTTGATTTCTAGATCAAAATTCTTTAATATTTTTTTACCATCTATTGTTGCGCTGAGATTATTAATTTCTAACATTATCCAACACTACCTTCCAAACTAATACCAACTAGTTTTTGAGCTTCTACAGCAAATTCCATTGGTAATTGTTGCAAAACTTCTTTACAAAAACCATTCACAATTAAACCGACAGCTTCTTCTTGGTTTAGTCCTCTTTGATTACAATAAAAGAGCTGTTCTTCACTTATTTTAGAAGTCGTAGCTTCATGTTCAATATTTGATGAAGAATTTTTATTCTCAATATACGGTATTGTATGAGCTCCACATTTATTTCCCATTAACAAAGAATCACATTGTGTATAATTACGAGAATTATTTGCTTTAGAACTTATTTTTACTAAACCTCTATAAGTATTATCAGCATAACCAGCTGATATACCTTTAGATATAATTTTGCTTTTAGTATTTTTTCCTAAATGAATCATTTTAGTTCCTGTATCGGCTTTTTGATGATTGTTAGTAATAGCTATTGAATAAAATTCACCAACTGAATTATCTCCTTGCAAAATACAACTAGGATATTTCCAAGTTATAGCTGATCCTGTTTCTACTTGAGTCCATGAAATTTTAGAATTTTTTCCTCTGCAAGCTCCTCTTTTTGTAACAAAATTATAAATACCACCTTTTCCATCTTTGTCTCCAGGGTACCAATTTTGTACAGTTGAATATTTTATTTCCGCGTCATCCAAAGCTATCAATTCTACATTAGCCGCATGAAGTTGATTTTCATCTCGCATAGGGGCTGTACAGCCTTCCAAATAACTTACATAACTTCCTTCATCAGCAATAATTAAAGTTCTTTCGAATTGTCCTGTTTCTGATGCATTAATTCTAAAATAAGTAGAAAGTTCCATTGGGCATCTAACACCTTTTGGAATATACACAAATGAACCATCAGTAAAAACTGCAGAGTTTAATGTTGCAAAGTAATGGTCGGTAATTGGAATAACCGATCCTAAATATTTTTTTACCAAATCAGGGTGATTTATAATTGCTTCAGATATTGGGCAAAAGATAATTCCTTTTTTTGTTAATTCATCTTTAAAGGTTGTGGCAACTGAAACTGAATCAAAAACCGCATCAACAGCTATCCCGCTAAGTTTTTTTTGCTCATTTAAAGGAATGCCGAGTTTTTTATATGTTTCTATTAATTTTGGGTCTACTTCATCAAGACTCTTAGGTTTGTCTACAGCACTTTTTGGTGCTGAATAATAATACAAATCTTGATAATTAATTTTGGGATACTTAGGTTTTTGCCAATTAGGTTCTTTTAAATTTTTTAACCTTTTAAAAGCTTTTAATCTCCAATCCAACATCCATTTTGGTTCTTTTTTTATATTTGAAATAAATTTAATTACATCTTCGTTTAAACCTTTTGGAGCTCTAATACTTTCTATATCAGTTGTAAAACCATACTTATATTCTTTTGATTTTTCTAACTCTTGCTGTTTCATTATTTTAATCCTTTTTGTTTATCTTGTTTTTGTTTAAAAATAATATCTCTTAAAGTATTTTTTTCAAAGAAACTATTGATATGACTTTCAAGTTCATCCCACAAACTATGAGTTATACATTTTATTGATTTGCCAGTGCACCCTTTTTTAGATTCTTTTTTGCACCCTACTGTCTTTATTTTTTCATCTACCGCTTTAATGATGCTTGATAAAGTTATTTCTTCAGGATTTTTTGATAATAAGTAACCGCCAGCTGGCCCCCTTGAACTCTGCACCAAATTATTTTTTTTAAGTTTTGAAAAAATTTGTTCTAAAAAAGATAATGAAATACCTTGTCTTAAAGAAATATCTGTTAAGTTAGTCGGTTGATTAGCATTAATTTTAGCTAAATCTGCCATAGCCATAACTGCGTATCTACCTTTGCTTGTAAGTTTCATATTAAATTACCTTTAAATTACAGGCTTTATTTAATGATTCCTACTAAAAAGGTCAAGTATAAAAATAAATAAAATTGACACGGTCTAAACGTGCTATAAAACTCACAATTTTCTGAAAATGGTTATCATTATTAATTAAATTATGAGTATTGAAAATAATAAAGAAATATTTATTCCAGGACCAAGTGGAAGAATACAAGCCAAATATTTTAAAAACAAGCAAGTGGGAGCTCCAGTAGCTCTTGTCTTGCAACCACATCCTCAATACGGAGGAACAATGAACAACAGAATAGTTTATGAAACATATAATTGTTTTTTTAAAAATAATTTTTCAGTAATTAGAATAAATTTTAGAGGTGTAGGAAAAAGTGATGGAATATTTGATAATGGACAAGGTGAACTTTCCGATGCAGCAGCTGCACTAGATTGGATTGAAAGAGAAAATCCAGGTTATAGTCAATGTTGGGTTTCTGGCTTTTCTTTTGGAGCGTTAATTTGTATGCAATTAATTATGAGAAGACCAGAAGTAAATAAATTTATATCGATATCACCACAACCAAATGTTTATGATTTTACTTTTTTGGCTCCGTGTCCAATTTCTGGATTAGTAATTTATGGCAAAAATGATGAACTAGTACAATTGGATAGTATAATAAATCTTAAGAAAAGATTAAGTTTACAAAAAAATATTAATGTTAAGTTTGAACAGCTTAATGAAGCTAACCATTTTTTTAAAAATAAAGAAAAAGAGTTAGCTGCTTCGATGGGAAATTACATAAAAGATAAAGTAACTATAGTTTAAATTTTTTCTATTATACCACCAAGGCACGGCTTGTTGACTCCTGTCGTTTTGGGAAAAGAAATTGGTAATTTTAAATAAGATCTAATTGCAAGGTACGCAAAAGCCTGCGACTCTATAAAATCTCCGTCAATATTAAAGTCATCAATTTTAATTAAAGGACAGTCTATTTTTTTTTCAAAACTGTCTATTAAAAATTTATTTTTTCTTCCTCCTCCACAAACAATTATTGAATTTGGATTAACAATGCCTAATAATTTTTTTACATAATGTGAATAAATTTCAGAAGAATATTCAGTAATTGTGGCCGCTCCATCTTCTAATGATAATTTGTTAGCAAAAGAATAATCATAATCGCCTATGTCATGTGATAAAAACTTTCCATCAGATTTTTTATCTAAATAACTAATCCAATCCTCTAAAGCTTTATCTAAAATTTTTTTATTTACTTTTCCAGATTTTGCAACTTGTCCATTCCTATCATAATTTTTTTTAGTTTTTTTTCTCATCCATTGATCTATTAAACAATTTCCGGGTCCAATATCTAAAGCAAACAATTGATCATTTTTATTATTATCATAATGATTTATACATGTAATATTTGCTATCCCTCCTATATTTAAAATAAGTATAGGCAACTCATTCAGTTTAATTTTTTTTTTTGCTAATAATAAATGAAAAATAGGTGTTAATGGAGCCCCACCTCCTCCATTTTTTATGTCATTTTTTCTGAAATTATAAATAACAGTTTTTTTTGTTAGTTTAGAAAGAAGTTTTCCATCACCTAATTGAATAGATTTATTTTCTAGAGGGTTGTTTTCTAATGGATTGTGGAAAATAGTTTGTCCATGGAAACCTATTAAATTAACTGATAATTTTGTATCTTTAAGTATTTTATTTACTACATCTGCATGAAATAATGTAATTTTTTTTTCTATATCTTTAAATTCTTGAGATAAGCTTTCTAATAAAATATTATTATAATTGGCTTTTCTATTTTTGGTAATTTTATCTCTTAAATTAGATAAATTTTTATATATATCTTTGCTGTATTTAAAATATTTGTCAAATAATCCATTATATTGATTCTCACCATCTGATTGAATTATAGAAGCGTCAACTCCATCCATTGATGTTCCGCTCATTAGACCTAAGCTTAAATAAGGTTTACTCATAAATTATATTTAATTTAAAAAGAATCTTGTATATTACAATTTAAAGAACTTAAAAAATCATGCAAGAAACATTTCTAAAAGAATTCCAAAAAAGAGGTTACTTTAATCAATGTACTGATGAGACTTCTTTGGATGACCTTATGTCTAAAAGCAAGATAAAAGCTTATATTGGTTTTGATTGTACAGCCCCCAGCCTACACGTTGGTAGTTTGATGCAAATAATGTGCCTCCGTCTTCTCCAAAAACATGGTCATCAGCCGATTATACTTTTGGGTGGCGGAACTACTTTAATAGGTGATCCGTCTGGAAAAGATGAAACAAGAAAAATGTTAAATAAAAAAGAAATTAATAAAAATATTAAAAGTATAGAAAATGTTTTTAAAATTTTTTTGAAAACTAAAAATTCAAAAGTTAAACCTATTTTTGTAAATAATTATTCTTGGTTGAATAAATTAAATTATGTTAATTTTTTAAGAGAAATAGGTAAGCACTTTACTGTTAATAAAATGTTGACCTTCGATAGTATTAAATTACGTTTAGAAAGAGAGCAATCTCTAAGTTATATGGAGTTCAATTATATGATGCTTCAAGCTTATGATTTTTATGAACTTAATAACAAGTATAAATGTTTTTTACAAATTGGAGGATCAGACCAATGGGGTAATATAGTTAATGGTATTGATCTTATAAAAAGAAAAAATAAAAAGCAGGCTCATGGTCTTACCACACCTTTAATAACAACTTCTTCAGGAAGTAAAATGGGTAAAACAGAAAAAGGTGCTATTTGGCTAAGTGAAAAAATGCTTTCTTCATATGATTACTGGCAATTTTGGAGAAATACTGATGATAAAGATGTAATAGAATTTCTAAACCTTTTTACAGACTTAAGCCTTGATCAAATAAACAATTTTTCAAGGACCAGTAAAGACATAAATAAACTTAAAATTTTATTAGCAAATGAAGCTACATCAATGCTGCATGGATCTAAAGCAGCAAAAGCTTCTGAAGCTACAGCGCAGAAGACTTTTCAAGACAAATCTATTGGTAAAGAATTACCTACTATTAAAATTAAAAAAAATATAATTTTTAATGGCATTAATATATTGGATTTAGTTCTTAAAACAAAACTAGCAAACTCCAAAGGTGAAATTAGGAGAATGATTAAGAATAATGGTTTAAGAATTAATAATCAAATTTTATTAGACGAAAAAAAAATAATTACTCAAAATGACTTTGATAATAATAACAATATGAAAATTTCACACGGAAAAAAAAATCATATAATAATTAAAATTATTTAGCTTTACTATTTTTTTTATCTTTTCCTCTTTTTTTAATATGTTCAAGAGCACGAACTATAAATCTTGGTGTTAAAGTTTTAATTGGATTTACAGTTGTTTTTATATTTTTTGGTGGTCCTTTCATTTTGAAGCTTACACCAACAACTCCTTCACCTGTTTTTTTTCCAACTAAAATACCACCTACAACTGGGATGGAAGCAATTATTGAGTTTAGTTTCGTTGCTGGCACTAATGTTCCTCTTAGACTTACAATATTTCCTTTATCAATATACCCATCTATTAAAATAGAAATTGCAGGACCTACAGCTAAAGCTTCTTCTATATTTAGAAGATTACCCTTTGAGTTTGATTTCATTTCAAAAGATTCAAAACGTATTCCTTCACCACTAAGAGTGTCTGCAATACCTCTAAAAGATGCTAAAGTTAACAATTTTGCTAGCGATGGAACTTCAGAAACTTTAAAATCAGTTATAACTAAATTCGAATTAGAAATTTCTTTTCCAATAATAGATTCGTATTGGATTTTTCCACCTTCAAAACCTTTTATAAACTTAAAATTTTTAATAAAGGGTTTTGCTCTGTCCGATACGATGTGTAATGTTTTTTCATTTTCGTTAATTTTATAAATAGACATTTCAATTATTTCATTTTTGGAAAAATTCCCTTTTAAAATTAGTTTATCGTAAGTTCCTTCGTTAATAGAAGCTACCATGGCAAAATCAGATATAGAATCTTCCGTTCCAGTAAGAACTTTTTTTAAATTAACTTTTAATTTACTGCTAAAACTTTTACTAAAAATATTTTTGTTGTTTTCGTTGAATAATGTTTTTAAAATTGGCTCCGCATCAAAGACGTCGCCAAAAAAATTTACATCTTTTGATTTTTTAATAACAAAATCATTATTTTTAATGTCTTTTAAAAAAGTTTTAACTTCTAGTTCACTGATATCATTTATTTGAAATATTTTATTTAATTTTACATTAGAAAGACTAATTTTTGTTTTGTCAGATAAAAATTGAATATTTTCTATATTAAAGTATTTATTTAAAATAAAATTTAAATTAAAATTTAAATCTGCATTTTCACCAATATCTTTTATATAATTTATATTTGGTATATTAATTTTTGAACTGTTTAAACTGAATTTCCCATCTACATTAAAGGTTTTTTTATTATATAAATACACCTGTTTAATCTGGAACTCATCAAACTCTTCATTTATTTTTACTAATCCATTTAAATCTAATGTTTGCTTAGATTGAAATTTAAAAAATTTAATCTTTGTATCTTTAAAAATTAATTTAGAATCATATTTTGGTAAGTATTTTTTAATATGATTACTTTCATTAGTTTTGATTACAAAATTTGTTAAATTACCTTCCGATGAATAAAGTAAATTTTCTAATTTAAATTTATTACTTAAATCAAAATCAATATTGGTTTGTATATCTATGTTTCCATTAATATCTTTAAAATTACTAATGTCAGATTTAATTAAATTTGTTAATTTATTAATTGTTAAAAAATTTATCTTACCTTTTGTGTTTATTATGCTTTGCGCTTTTATTTTTTTATCTTTTCGTTTTAAATTAATTGTGCTGTCATTTAATTTAATATCTAATAAAGATCCTTCTTTAATGAAAAAATTTAATCCTCCATTTTTATCACTATCTCTATAATTTACTTCTGCTGTTAAATTATTTATTACAAATCCGTTCATTAAATTAATAGAGGCATTTAGTATTTTGCCTTGAAAACCATAGTCCTTTGCTAAATCTCCATTTGTTTGAAATGGAATATAAAACTCACCTTCTAAAATTCCTTTAGCAAAAATTTTATTTAATTGATTATTTATTATCTTTGGAAGAAAAATATTTGTTATCTTTGTTATATCTTGAATGTCGTTTTCTTTGAAAGCTATCACAACCTTGTTTAATAAAGAATCTGAAGAGTAAAGTGATTTTAGTGATAAGAACAAATTTAGTTTTGATAAGTCTATTTTATTTTTTTTTATTACTATTTTTGGATTTTTAAGTTTTACAACAAGATTCAATTCCTTTGGATTGAGATATATTCTTGTTTTATTAAAATCTAATTTTACATTCTTATTTACTGCATTAGTTTTTTTAATAATAAGATTATCAAATCTATTTGTTTCTATTCCATAATAAGTAAGAAAAATTACTACTAATATTATTGTTATTAAAAGTGTAAATAAAAATCTTATAAAGTTTTTACTCATTTTATTGTTTATTAACTTTGTATAAAGCTGATTCTAAAAAACTATCAATATCTCCATTTAAAACGCTTTCTGGATCTGTGTTTTCTAAATTATTTCTTAAATCTTTAACCAGCTGATATGGTTGTAAAACGTATGATCTAATTTGATGTCCCCATCCTATATCCTTTTTTGATAGTGCTAAATTTTCAGAAGCCTCTTCTTTTTTCTGTGATTCATATTTGTATAACCGGGCTTTGAGCATATTAAAACAAGTTTCTTTATTTTTATGTTGGGATCTTTCGTTTTGACATTGAACTACAATATTTGTGGGTATGTGAGTAATTCTTACGGCACTATCAGTTGTATTGACTGATTGCCCACCTTTACCACTAGATTTATATGTATCAACTCTAATATCTTTTTCTTGAATATCAATTTTAATACTATCATCTACAACTGGATAAACCCAAACACTAGCAAAGCTTGTGTGTCTTCTTGCTCCAGAATCAAATGGAGAAATTCTAACTAGTCTATGAACGCCAGATTCAGATTTTAACCATCCATACATATATGGTCCTGTAATTTTTAATATACTAGATTTTATTCCAGCTTCATCTCCTTTGTGTTCACTGATAATCTCAAACTTACACTTTTTTTTTTCAATCCATTTAGAGTACATTCTTCTTAACATTTCTGCCCAGTCTTGACTTTCTGTTCCACCAGCGCCAGCGTGCACTTCCAAATATGTATCTAGATGGTCGTTTTCTTCAGATAAAAAACATGAAACTTCAGTTTTTTTAACTTTACTAAGTAGCAATTTTAATTTTTTTTCACAATCTTCTATTACTTCTAAATCATTTTCTTTAAATGCTAGTTCAATAAGCTGTTCTAAGTTTTCTATTTCATTTTCGGCATAATTTAAACTTACTATTATATGCTCAAAAAAACTTTTTTCTTTAAGAATTTTTTGTGCTTTTAAATTGTCTTTCCAAAAATTTTCTTTATTTATCTTTTCTTTAAATTCATCAATTTTACTTTCAATTCTATTTTTTTCAAAGATACCCCCTAATATTTAGGGCTGTTTTTTTAATTTTAGATATTGATTCTTTTGTATTTTGCATATTAATAAAATTTAAAAATTATTTTTTTCTTTTTAGAATCATAAAGTCCTTTTGTATCATTATCAGATACAGCGTTACGATTAACTAAAATATTTTCTTTTGTTTTAAAAGATTCGTATATAATTTTTTTAGTTTTTTCATTTGGCGGAAGTCCATTTTCAGCATCTACTACCATTAAACTAATGTTTTTAGGTATCTTAAAAGGTAATGCATCTCTTTTTTTAACAACATTTACAACAAATTTTTTAAATATGGGTAAAGCAGCTTTTGCACCCGTTTCATACTTTCCTAATGTTTTAGGTTCATCAAAACCTACATATACTCCTATAACCAATTTTGAAGTAAAACCTATAAACCATGCGTCCATATTTTTGTTAGTTGTGCCTGTTTTGCCAGCTAAATTTAGTTTTAGATTTCTAAGTTTTTTACCAGTTCCTCTTTTTATGGCACCTTCAAGCATTGAGGTAATTTGATAAGCGGTTTCTGGTGAAATAATTTGTTCACTATTATTTTCAATAGTTGGTATTTCATCTTTCAAATAAGAAATTTCTTGGCATCCTAAACACTTTCTTTTGTCAGCATTAAAAATTGTATTACCTCTTCTATCCTGAACTCTGTCAATAAATATAGGTGTAACTTTTTTTCCTCCATTTACAAATGAACAGTAAGCATTTGTGAGTTTAATTAAAGTTGTTTCAGCCGCTCCTAAAGATACTGACAGTAGTTCAGGAACATCTTTGTATATTTCAAAATTTCTTGTAATTTTCGAAATTTCATCAAAACCAACTTTTTGAGCAACTCTTACCGTCATTAAGTTTCTTGATTTTTCTATCCCAGTTCTTAAAGTTGATGGTCCATAAAATTGTTTTCCATAATTTTCAGGTTTCCACGTTTTTAATCCTTCTCCTTGATCCATTACAAAGGGTGCATCTAAAACAGTAGTTGATGGAGTAAAACCATTTTCTAGTGCTGCTGCATATATAATGGGTTTGAACGCCGATCCAGGTTGTCTTTTTGCTTGAGTTGCTCTATTAAATTCACTTAATTTATAACTAAAACCTCCAGACATAGCTAACACTCTTCCTGTGTATGGATCCATAATTACTATAGCTCCATTAATTTTAGGTAACTGTTGTAAATTCCATTTTTTATTTTTTATTCTACTTACGTAAATAATATCATTTAATTTTATTAATTCTTGAAAACTTTTCTTTCTAGTCCAGTTTATATTTTTAAAATCTATAAATCCTATTTCTTTATTTTCAACTTCAATTTTTAAAACTAATTTATCAATATTAATAACCTTTGCTAATTTCCAACCCAAACTTTTATCTGGAACAAATTTTTTAATATCTTTTTGCCAATTTTTTTTATTTATATTTTTTAAAGGACCTCTCCATCCATGCCTTTTATCGTATTCTTGCAAACCACTCCTAAGTGCCTTTACAGCTTCAACTTGGTATAAGGAATTTAATGGAGTTCTAATTGATAAACCTCCTTTGTATAAATCATTGTAACCATATTTTTCACTAATTATTCTTCTTACTTCTTCTGAAAAAAAATTTGCATCTTCAAGAAGTTCTATTTTCCTTTTTTTTGTTTTTATTTCTTTTTTTATTAATTCTTCATACTTTTTTTTATTAATGAATGAATTTTCATATAAATTTTTTAGAACAATGTTTCTTCTAATTTTTGCTTTTTCTTTTGATTTATAAGGATTATATTTACTAGGCGCTTTTGGTAAAGCAGCTAAAAGAGCAGATTCTTCATACTCTAAATCGCTAACCGCTTTATCAAAATATTCTAAACTAGCTGCAGCTATTCCATAGGTACCTTGTCCTAAATAAATTTGATTTAAATAAAGCTCCATAATTCTTTCTTTCGAATAAGCCCTTTCAATTCTAAATGCCAAAATAGCTTCTTTAATTTTCCTTTTTAGAGAAACTTCACTTGTTAATAGAAAATTCTTTGCTACTTGTTGTGTAATAGTTGAAGCTCCCTCTAGTCTTGTGTCAGATAAATAGTTTCTTATATTTTTAATTATAGCTCTCGTTATGCTTTTGGCATCAACTCCTGGGTGAGAAAAGAAGTTCTTATCCTCAGCAGATAAAAAGGAGGAAATTACTTTTTCTGGAATTGAATCGTACGGTATGAACAATCTTTTTTGTAAAGCGTATTCTGCAATAAGCTGGCCTTCACCAGAATGAACTCTACTTGATACTGGAGGCTTGTAATTTGCTAGTATTTTATAATCAGGTAAATCTAATGAAAAATACCAAAGAGTAGAAAATACAAAAAACAATCCTAATATAAAAACACTTAATGTTAGTTTTAGTATTTTTTTAAAAAAATTTAACATAATTTTAAAGAAATGAATTAATTCTGTCTTTCTTAAGGCATTTCTAGATTTAAGTGTATAGATAAAAAGAAATACATATATTTATATATAAAATTAAGGTATATTAGTCTTTATTTAGATAACAAAATTCAAACTTTATGAACAAAACTATAATCACAAACAGGAAAAAAAATTCATGGAAAAAAATTTATACATCGATGCCTCGCATCCAGATGAAACAAGAATTGTGCTCAAATCCGAAGATCATATTGAAGAATATCAGTACGAAAATAAAAATAAACTTTATTTAAAAAATAACATTTATTTAGGAAAAGTAAGTAGAATTGAACCTTCTTTGCAAGCTGCTTTTGTTAATTATGGAAAACAGAAACATGGTTTCCTAGCATTCAATGATATTCAATCAGATTATTATCAAATTCCCCAAGATGATAGAAATAAGTTAAAAAAAGAAGAAGAAAATTTAAGATTAGAACTTAAAGAAGAAAGTAAAAATGTTGAAGAGATTGAAAAAACACAAGAAGAAATATCTGAAGTTTCTGCTGTAGTAGATGTTAAAAACGATAATGCTGATATTGCAGGAAAAGGGAAAGAAGATAATTCAAGAGTGGACAGAAACAATCATTTTAATGAACTTAAAAAAAGATATGGAATAAGAAGATATAAAATACAAGAGGTTATTAAACCAGATCAAATTATTTTAGTTCAAATCTTAAAAGATGAAAGAGGCCAAAAAGGTGCAGCTTTAACTACTTTTATATCCCTGGCCGGCAAATACAGTGTTTTGATGCCTAACACGGCAAAAGGTGGTGGAATTTCACGTAAAATAATTAATTCTGATGATAGGAAAAAAATTAGAACAATTCTTCAAGAAATAAAAATTCCCGAACATATGGGATTGATAGTTAGAACTGCTGGTTTGAATAAAACAAAAAATGAAATTAATAAAGATGTACTAAATACAATTAGTGAATGGGAAACAATTAAAAGTAAAGCAGTTAAATCTATAGCTCCTTCAATTGTATACGAAGAGGGGGATGTTATTAAAAGAGCAATAAGAGATGTTTATAATAGTGATACAAAAAGTGTTGTTGTGGATGGAAATGAAGGATATCAAAAAGCAAAAAATTTTATGAAATTTTTTATGCCAGAAAATGTAAAAAAAATAAAAAAATATAGAGGGAAAATACCTCTTTTTCATGAAGTTGGAATTGAAAAAAGTTTAAATAGAATATTTGAACCAACTGTAAAATTAGTTTCAGGCGGTTACATAGTGATCAATCCAACTGAAGCATTAGTATCTATTGATGTTAATTCAGGTCAATCAATAAAAGAAATTAATATAGAAAAAACTGCTTTAAAAACTAATATTGAGGCAGCAGAAGAGATTTCTAGACAAATTAAAATAAGAGATCTTTCTGGATTAATTGTTATTGATTTTATTGACATGAATAATTTTTACAACAGAAGAATTATTGAAAGAAAATTAAAAGAAAAATTAAAAGAAGATAGAGCTAGAATTCAATTTGGAAGAATTAGTAATTTTGGTCTTCTTGAAATGACAAGACAAAGATTAAGAGAAAGTTCGGTGAAGTGGAATATGGTTCTTTCTGTAGATTCTTTTGCACTAAAAATTATTAAAAAAGCTGAAGAGTTAGCTTTTTCAAATAAAACAAAAATAATAAATATTAATGTTCCTTTGAAAATTAAAACCTATATAGAAAAAAACCTAATGAAAGAAATAAATTATTTTAAAACAAAGTATAAATTAGAGTTTAATATAATTTCGGATGGCATTTTGCTAATACCTGAATATAAAATAGATTTGTTAAATAAGAATAATAAAATTATAAAAAAAATTGAAAATATTGAAAAAGTTGAAGACAGTTTTATAAAGCAAAATTATAATGTAAATAAATTTTCTAACAAAGAATTTGGTAAAAAAAATAAGTTTAAAAAAAAATATGGATATAAAACAAAAAAAACTAAAAATAGTTTTTCTCCTAAAAAAATATCTAGCTAATTTTATCTTAATATTATATTAGGTTTTTTTGTGGTGATGAAGCGCTAGCAAAATCTCTTTTTTTCATTCTTCCCGCTTTAAAAGAATTTCTACCTGCTATTACAGCAAGCTTCATTGCTTCTGCCATTAAAACGGGATTTTTTGCTTCAGCTATAGCAGTGTTTATTAATACGCCATCGCACCCTAACTCCATTGCAATGGTAGCGTCAGATGCAGTTCCTATTCCAGCATCAACTATAACAGGAGTTTTAGATTGTTCCTTTATCAATTTTATATTTGTTTTATTCTGTATGCCCATACCAGAACCAATTGGAGATGCTAAAGGCATAATTGCAGAAGCTCCGACGTCTTCCAATTTTTTTGTCATAATTGGATCATCAGTGCAATAAACCATAACTTTAAAACCTTCCTTAACTAAAATTTCTGTAGATTTAATCGTTTCAATCATATTTGGATATAATGTTTTTTTATCTCCTAAAACTTCTAATTTTACTAACTTCCAGCCTCCCATTTCTCTAGCAAGTCTAAGGGTTCTCAAAGCATCATCTGATGAATAGCAGCCAGCTGTATTTGGTAAGTAAGTAATAAATTTTGGATCAAGATAATCCATCAATAATGGTTGATCCTTATCTAAAATATTTACTCTTCTTACTGCAACAGTAACGATTTCTGCTCCTGATGCTTTAACTGCATTAGCAGTTTCCTCAAAGTTTTTGTACTTTCCTGTCCCAACAATTAATCGAGAACTAAATTCTTTTTTATCTATAGTAAAAATATCTTTCATAATACTTACCCACCACCAATAAAATGAACAATTTCAACCTTATCATCTTTAAACAAAATTAAACTTGGATATTTTTTTTTCTCAACAATTTCCCCATTTACTTCTATAGCTACTTTATTTTTTTGAATTTTAAGCTTATTTAATAGTTGAATTAAATTGATACCACTATTTATTTGATAAGGATCTCCATTTAATTGTATTTTTGCCTCATTTGAGTTATTCATTTGCATTATTTTAACTTATTTAAATGATAAAAAAAATACTAATAATAAATGGACCTAATTTAAATCTTCTTGGCGAACGTGAAGAATCGAGGTATGGAAAAGTTACACTCAATGAGGTTAAAAAAAATTGCGAAACTCATGCAAAATTAATTAACGTTGAAATAAAATTCGAACAATCAAATATTGAGGGAGAAATAGTAACTATGATACAAAATGCCAAGGGTATTTTTGATGGAATAATTATAAATGCAGCGGGGTACACCCATACGTCAGTTTCTATATTAGATGCACTTCTTGCAATTAAATTGCCTACTATCGAAGTCCATATCACAAATATATATAATCGCGAAGATTTTAGAAAAAAATCTTTAATTAGTAGAGCTGCTAAAGGAATTATTTGTGGATTTGGTGTAAAAGGATATATCATGGCATTAGATTCTATGAAAGAAATTAGTAACTAAATGAAAATTGAAAAAAAAATTATTGAAGAATTGGTTGTTTATTTAAAAGAATTTAATTTAAGTGAAATTGAATATGCTGAAGGATCAACAAAAGTAAAAGTATCACGGACATTAAATAGTTTGGGGACTCCATTTGTTGAAATAAATGAAACAAAATCAAGTATAGAAAAAAAAATAGATTCCAGTTTAAAAATAACTTCACCCATAGTTGGAACTGCTTATTTAGCATCTGAACCAGGTGCAAAAAATTTTGTTGAAGAAGGGCAAAAAATAAAAAAAGGTCAAACTATTATGATTGTTGAAGCTATGAAAACAATGAACCATGTTCCTTCAACTCATGAAGGAATCGTAAGCAAAGTATTAATTAAAGATGGGGATCCTGTAGAGTTTGGTCAAGCCTTAATTTCGTTGAAATAATGTTTAAAAAAATCTTAGTTGCTAACCGTGGTGAAATTGCAGTACGTGTTATCAGAGCTTGTAAGGAATGGGGAATATCTACTGTAGCAGTTCATTCGAATGTAGACTCAGATTCAATGCATGTGAGATTGGCTGATGAAAGTGTTTGTATAGGTTCACACCAACCTCAAAATAGTTATTTAAATGTATCAGCCTTAATGTCTGCTGTTGATGTTACTGGAGCTGAAGCAATACATCCGGGATATGGTTTTCTTTCAGAAAATGCAAAATTTGCAGATATAGTTACCAAACATGGTATTAAATTTATAGGACCAAGCTCAAGTTTAATAAAAAAAATGGGAGATAAAATAGAAGCTAAAAAAATAGCTAAAGAAAATGGACTTCCAGTTATAGAGGGTTCTGTAGATAATGTAGCTTCTGCAATTGAAGCAAAAAAAATTAGTAATACGATTGGTTACCCAGTTCTAATTAAAGCCTCAGGAGGAGGAGGAGGTAAAGGCATGAAAGTAGTAAATAAACCTGAAGAATTAGAACAATTATTTTCTTTAGCTAAATTGGAAGCTAAAAAATACTTTAACAATGATAGTGTTTATATTGAGAAATACTTTGAAAATCCTAGACATATTGAAGTACAAGTATTATCAGGAAAAAATAGAACTGTTCATTTAAATGAAAGAGATTGTTCCGTTCAAAGAAATCATCAAAAATTAATTGAAGAAACTCCAAGCCCAATAATTGATGAAAAAACTAGATCCAATTTGCTGAAACAAACTGTAAAAATGGTAGAAAATATTGGTTATGAAGGAGCTGGTACTGTTGAATACATCTATCAGGATGGAAAATTTTACTTTTTAGAAATGAATACAAGAATTCAAGTAGAACATCCAGTCACTGAAGTAGCTACTGGAATAGATATTATTAAAGAACAAATTTATATAGCTAATAAAGGTGATACCGCATTAAAACAAGAAGATATTAAACAAAGGGGTCATGTTATAGAATGTAGAATTAACGCTGAAGATCCTAGTAAAAATTTTCAACCTTCTCCAGGAGTTATTAAAACTTGTCATCAACCATCAGGTTTTAGAACAAGAGTCGATGGAGCTATATTTCAAGGATGTAAAATTACACCTTATTACGATAGTTTAATTTGTAAGTTAATATGCCAAGGAAGAAATCGAACAGAAGCAATTCAAAGAATGTTGCGAGCTTTAGATGAATTTGTGATTGAAGGTATAATCACAACCATTGATTTACACAAAAAAATTCTTCAACATGAAAAATTTATTAGCTCAGATTTTAATGTTAACTGGTTAGCTAAAGAAAAGTTTTACTAAATATTTTCACAGCTTGTTATCCACAAATCATACACTGGATGGTCAATTGATTGTAGTGTTGGACTAGAAGCAAATGTCCATCCATTAAACAAAAAAACTTGGTTATTATCTTTCGATGATATGTCTTTTACTTGTAAATAAGCAACTGTATCTGTTGCGTCATTGTCTTCTGAGAGTTGGCATTTAAGAGCTTTAATTTCTAAGGGTCCAAATAACTTTCTTTCCCCTATCTCTAGCCTAATATCTGATGTTTTGGCTGTAATTTTATCTAAAGCCTTTATATTAATATAAATTTTATCATTTTTTTTAATTTTAGTTTTTTCTAATAAATCTTCATTATTGTTTAAATTTAAATTATCTTCTAATTTTTCTAGTTCATCTTTGTTTTCTTCGAATGTGGGAGATAGTTCTTCTAAATTAATTAACGGCACTGTTTCAATCTTATTTTCTGCAAAAATTACAAATGGTATTGCTAAAAAAATTAAACAAAAAAAAATTAACTTTTTAAAACTTCCAAGTTTCATATTTTTTATTATTTTTCTTCCCTTCTGAAGATAAAGAACCTTCTAATTTATGAGCTTTTTTTGTTCCTGTTAAATTTTCCTGGTGTTCCTTCTGCCATGAAAATTTTTCTAAATTTCCTTTAGGTGCAATTCTACTCATAAAATGAATCCATGAATGCCATTCAGGAGGTATTTTAGTTGATTCAACTATATTTTTATATATAACCCATCTTTTTCCAGATGAATTAAAATAATATTTATTTCCGAATTGATCTGAACCTGCAAACGAACCTGTAAATAAAGTGTATATAAATGTACCAACTGTTTGCCTATTCCACCATGTAAATATCTGTTTTAAAAAATTCATTATAAAGTTATATCGATTCGTTTTTTTTATATTTTTGACTAAATCTAAAAATCTACGCAATTAAAAATTGTAAATAATTTATTAGACTTAAAGTTAATTTAGTATATATCATGTTAATGTTATTCGTACATAAAAAATTATTAAATAAATACTCTTCATGTCAAAATATATAGTTGAAACATTTTATACCTGCACTTTTAAAGTTGTTCATTCTCTTGATGAATTGAATGAAAAAAAACTTGCAGATCTAGAAAATAAAAATGATGGTAAAGTTCATATAATTGATGTTAAACTAAATAATCGAAAAACTAAAACTGTGAATAAAAAAGATAATATAAAAAATTATGATGATAAAATAATTGATAAAAATATTCCTGAGATCTCTTCATTAGTTAATGAAAAAATCCTAAATTCTGATAAATCACAAACTTTAAGTGACAATAATAAAAGTAGTGTAACTCAAAAATTCTATAATAAAATTAATGATAGATCAAAAATGCCAGATAGAAGAAAAGGTTATATTCAAAAAGTTACAATAGGTAACCACAAAATTTACTTACATACTGGAGAATATGATAATGGTAAAATAGGTGAACTATTTATTGACATGAATAAAGAAGGAGAGCTTGTTAAATCTTTAATGAATAATTTTGCTATAGCTATTTCTCTTGGCCTCCAATATGGAGTTCCTCTTGATGAGTTTGTTGATGCATTTATTGAAACTAAATTTGAACCTTCAGGTGAAATAAAAGGTAATGACAGAATATTAAATGCTTCTTCAATACTTGATTATATTTTTAGAGAGCTCGCAATTTCATACTTAGGGAGAGAAGATCTTGCTCATACCCCTTCTATTGTAAAACCTAATACTGATAAAGTTGAAAACGATGAAAATGAAGATACTTTTTTAAAACTTGTAAAAGGTATTACCAGCAAAGGTTTTATTAGGAGCAATTATAAAGATAAACTAATTGACTTAAGTAATATTAGAATAAATTTAAAAAGTAATAAGTAAATACTATTTGTTTTTTTTCAAAATCTTAATATTTAATTCTTTGAGCTGATCTTCATTTGCTTCAGATGGAGCTCCCATTAATAAATCTTGCGCGTTTTGATTCATGGGAAATAATGTAACTTCTCGAATATTTGTTTTTTCAGCCAGTAACATTACAATTCTATCAATTCCAGGAGCCATACCACCATGTGGCGGAGCGCCATATGAGAGAGCTTTGATCATTCCTTCAAATTTAGAATTAACTTCATCTTTTGAATAACCAACTTTAGAAAAAACTTTATACATTAATTCTGGCAAATGATTTCTTATTGCTCCAGAAGATATTTCATAACCGTTACATACTAAATCATATTGATTTGCCAATATAGTTAATGTATCTGTTTTATCAAAATCCTGAAGACTTACTTGAGGCATTGAAAAAGGATTGTGACTAAAATCAATTTTTTTTTCCTTTTCATCAAATTGATACATAGGAAAATCTACTATCCAACAAAATTCAAATATATCATGGTTTATAAGATTAAGGTCACTTCCTATTTTTTGCCTTGCAAAACCAGAAATTTTTTCAACATTTTTTAACTCATCGCAAGAAAAGAAAACAGCATCATTTTCTTTCAATTTACAAACCTTTGCTAGTTCATTTATAGCTTCATCTGAAAAAAATTTTCCTATTGGCCCTTTTCCAGTTAATTTATTATTATTTTTCTCTAAAATTATATACCCTAACCCTTTACCACCTTCTTCTTTAGCCCAATTATTGTATCCATCAAAAAAACTCCTTGGTTTAGATGATGTGTTTGGAGCAGGAATAGCTCTAACAACTGAACCTTTATTAATTAATTTCTTAAAAATATCTAATTTGACATCTTCTCTTTTCATTATTTCTGTCACATCACATATTTCAATAGGATTTCTTAAGTCTGGTTTATCAGTTCCATATTTCAACATAGAATTTTTATAAGTAATTTTTTTAAATGGTGTTTTGGACACAGACTTCTTTTTTCCGAATTCTGTAAACAATTCATTAAAAATTGGTTCTAATATTTTAAATATATCATCTTGTTCAACAAATGACATTTCTATATCAAGCTGATAATGCTCTCCTGGACTTCTGTCCGCTCTGCCATCTTCATCTCTAAAGCATGGAGCTATTTGAAAATATTTGTCAAATCCAGAAATCATTACCATTTGTTTAAATTGCTGTGGTGCTTGTGGTAATGCATAAAATTTCCCCGGGTGTGTTCTGCTAGGAACTAAAAAATCTCTAGCTCCTTCAGGGCTTGAGGCTGTTAATATTGGTGTTTGAAATTCTAAAAATCCTTTGCTTATCATTTTTTTTCTTACAGAAGAAATTACATTTGATCTTAAAACTATATTATCATGCATTTCTTTTCGTCTTAAATCTAAAAATCTATACTTCAATCTAGTTTCTTCAGGATAATTTTGTTCACCAAATACAGGCATAGGCAAATCTTTAGCTTCTGATAAAATTTCAACGAAAGAAATTTTTATCTCCACTTCGCCTGTAAATAAATCTTTATTTATTGTTTCATTGCTTCTGTTAACAACCTTTCCTGAAACAGATAATACCGATTCTGGGTTTAATTTTTCTATCTTTTTAAAAAATTTATTGTCATTTTCAACGACACACTGAGTTAAACCGAAATGATCTCTAATATCAAAAAAAAGAAGATTGCCATGATCTCTTTTACGATGAAGCCATCCTGAAAGCTTAACTGTGTTTCCAGAATTTTTCTTAGTAATTTCTGAGCAGGTGTGAGTTCTATATTTATTCAAAGTGATTCCTTCATAAAATTTATATCATTTTTAACACTTCTTTAATCAATTTTAACCCAAAAGGGTTTCCTTTTTTTAAAGAATATTTGTCTAAAGTTAAAATAAACTGCGATATTTTTTCATAAGATCTATCAATTCTTTTTACAATGAAGTCAATGTGTTTTTTTTCTACTTGAATTTGCTTATCTGAAAAGTTTTTTGCAAGAATTACACTAATTAAATCATCGCTTGGTAGTTTTATTCCAATAACCAAACTACTATTAACTCTAGAAATTAAATCTTTTAATTTGAATTTATAAGAGGTGACAGGTTTTGTTGATATAATTAAAAAGTATTTGTTGTCTTGTAATGCAGTATTCCATATGGAAAATAATAATTTTTCAGATATTTTTTCGCTAAGATTATCGATTATTAAAACTTCTTTTGTTTTAAATTTTAAAAATATTTTTTCATCTAAGTCATTGGAATTAATTAAAAGACTAGATGTTTTGTTTTTAAGGATAGATGCTAAATGAGATTTACCAGACCCTTGGGGTCCATAAATATTTATAATACGTTTTATCCATTTTGGCCAACTATTGATATGATCATAAGCTTCTTGGTTGCTAGGCGAAACATAAAAATCTTCTTTTTTATAGGCCTGGTACGTTGGGAATTTGAAAATTAATTGGTCATTCATTTAAGTAAAGTTGCCACTGTCCTTGAATATTTTTTAATTTATATCCAAATTTTTTTAATTCTGATTTTAGTTTTTTTGGATCTCCATAATAATATATTTTAAAAAAAGAATTATTAACATTAAATTCTTCTAAAATAAAATTATCTATAATGCTGATCTTTGTTAAGGTATTTCTTAACTTTCCAAAATGTTTAAGATTTTCATGTTTAAATTTTAATTTTATAGATAGAGGCATTGAAAGATTAAACAAATTTTCTTCTTTCCAGATATCAGTAATTATTAATTTTAAATCTTTTAATATATAATTTAATGCTTTTTCATCTTTAATATCTTCTATTTTGTATGAAATATTTTTATTTATTTTATTATTATTAAAATTTGTTTTCAAATATAAATTTAATTTATTGTTTTTATACTCCATGAAAGTAAAAACGTAATTTTCTATATCATACTTCCGGATAAACGAATCTATATTTAAATTTTCTATATTATTTTTCATTTCTATGATTTTGGAAATATCTTCTATATCTTCTATTGGTAATATAAAATTTATTATCTCATTTTTAATTTGAATTTCATTCCAATATTTATAAAAATAATTTTCATTTAAGTTTTGAATTTCCTCGTTTATTAAAAAAACAGGATAAAAAATTGCTGATATTTTTTCTGGTTGTGAAAATGAAATATTTTTCTTACTTAAAAAATTTTTCACTTTATCACCGTCGTATAAAATTTTGATTTTCATCTTATAAATATCTTTGCTATAACTTTCTTCTGTTATTTGGAAACTTCCTATTAATTTTTTAACTTGATTCAATTTAATATTATCAATTTTTTTTAAATCTCTCGATAATAAAATTTTATTCATAAGTATTTTAAAAGAATCTGAAAAAGCTTTATTTAAATATTTTTCTCGTGAAAAGTTTAAATCTACATTACCTTCAATTTTAACATTATTTATAGTAAATACGTTTTCTTTACTAAAGCTTTTTTCTAATAAACTAAAAAAAAATATAGTTGCTGTTAAAAAAATAAAAATATATCCTCGCATAACATTTTTAATATATAGAAATAATAAGTTTTTTTTCATGAAGAAAGTTTATAATACTTATAAAAAAAGCGGTGTTAATATGGCAGCCGCCAACAAATTAGTAAATTACATCTCAAAAATATCAAGTAAAACTTATAAAAAAAATATAGAAGAGAAATCTTTTAAAAATATTGGTAGTTTTGGATCAATTTTTGATTTATCGCAATTAAAACTTAAGGAGCCAATTATTGTATCTTCCACTGATGGAGTTGGTACAAAAATTGAAATAGCTAACCTTTTTAAAAAGTATAATACTATAGGAATAGATTTGGTTGCGATGTGCGTGAATGATTTAATAGTTCAAGGAGGTAAACCAATCTTTTTTTTAGATTATATAGCAGTAAATAAAATTAAAATAAAAAAAATAAAAAAAATACTTGATGGAATTGTTGCGGGTTGCAAATTGGCTGGATGTGCATTAGTTGGCGGCGAAACTGCAGAAATGCCACTAACATACCAAAGTAATAAATTTGATTTAGCGGGTTTTGCAGTTGGGGTTGTTGAGAGAAAAAAACTATTAACTAAAGATAAAGTTAAATTAAACGATGTTATTTTAGCTATTCCGTCTTCAGGATTGCATTCAAATGGATTTTCACTTGTTCATAATATTCTTAAAAAAAAAAAAATACCTCCCTTTATTAAAAAAGATTTAATTAAGCCAACAAAAATTTATGTTAAGGAAATTAATAAGATTAACGATAAAAATTTAATTAATGGATGTGCAAATATTACAGGTGGAGGTCTTTTTGATAATATAATTAGAGTTATTCCAGAAAATTTATCTGTAAATATTGATTTATCAAAAATAAAAATTAAAACCATTTTTAAATGGATTAAAAAAAATAATATAAAAGATTCTGAAATGCTTAAAACTTTTAATTGTGGTGTAGGATTTTGTTTAATTACTAACCAAAAAAATATAAATCCTATTAAGAAATTTTTTAAAAAAGAATATCAACCTTATGAAATTGGTTTTGTTTCTAAAAGCAAAAAAAAAATTAAAGTAATAAATAAATTACAATGGTAAAGAAAATAAAAACTTGTGTTTTTATTTCTGGTAACGGTTCAAATCTCAATTCCTTAATAAAAAGCTCAAAAGCCCATAACTTTCCTATTAAAATAGAACTGGTAATTTCAAATAATTTAAAATCTGATGGTCTAAAAATTGCAAAAAAAAATGGAATTAATTCTATTTTTGTTATTTATAAAAATAGAATAAAATTTGAAAAGTTATGTTTAAATAAGATTAAAAAAAATAAAATAAAATTTATATGTTTAGCGGGGTTTATGAAAATTTTATCTTTTAATTTTATTAAAAAATTTCCTAATAAAATTATAAATATACATCCATCTATTCTTCCAAAATATAAAGGGTTAAATACACATAAAAGAGTTTTAAAAAATAATGAAAAATATTCTGGTTGTACTATTCACTATATTTCTTCAACTTTAGATTCTGGTAAAATTATTTTACAAAAGAAAATTTTAATTAAGAAAAATGAAACTGAAAAATCACTAAAAGCTAAAGTATTACGTCTAGAACATAAAGCTTACCCTGAAGCTATTGTGTCTTTATTTGGATAATTTTATTTAAAGAAAAATTTAATTTCTAGTTGTGCATTCTCAATGCTATCTGATCCATGGACAGAATTTTTGTCTATTGATAGTCCGTACATCTTTCTTAATGTACCCTCTTCTGCTTTCTGCGGGTCTGTTGTTCCCATCAACTCTCTATATTTTAATACCGCGTTCTCTCCTTCTAATACTATTACTACTATTGGTCCTGATGAAAGATAATTGCATAAATCTTTATAAAACGGCTTTGTTTGGTGGACTTTATAAAATTCAGAAGCTTCTTCATTAGAAATTTTTACCTTTTTGCTGCTTAAAATTTTTAAATTATTTTTTTCTAAAAATAATCTTATTTTTTCTTCCAAATTTCTTTCTACGGCATCTGGTTTTATAATAGATAAGGTTTTTTCAGTCATTATTTATTTCGTAATATTCTTTTATTAAATTATTTAACAATCTTACTCCGAAACCTGTTGCTCCTCCAGGGTTTAAGTTGGCAGCTTTTTTTGCAAAAGCCATTCCAGCAATGTCTAAATGAGCCCATGGCGTTTTATTTAATATAAACCTTTGTAAAAACTGTGCAGCTGTAATTGATCCTGCTCCTCCTGCGTAATTTATATTTTGTACATCAGCTATTGGAGAGTCCATCAATTTATCATAATTTTTATGCAAAGGTAATCTCCAAACTTTTTCATTTACATTTTCACTGGATTTAAAAATATTTTTTGCTAATTCATCGTTATTGGAAAATAAACCTGCATATTCCTCTCCTAAAGCTATAATAATTGCTCCTGTTAATGTAGCTAGATCAATAATAAATTTAGGTTTAAATTTTTCTTCAGTATAAGTAAGAGCGTCGGCAAGGACAAGTCTGCCTTCAGCGTCAGTATTAAGAACTTCAATCGTTTTTCCTGAATAAGATTTTACTATATCACCAGGTCTTTGTGCATTTCCATCTGGCATATTTTCTACTAAACCAACCACACCAACTGCATTTACTTTTGCTTTTCTAAGTGCAAGGCTTTTCATAAGACCTACTACTACTGCTGATCCACCCATATCATATTTCATCTCTTCCATAAATTTTGCTGGTTTTAATGAAATCCCACCTGTATCAAAACAAACTCCTTTTCCAACAAACGCTAAAGGTTTCCCAAAATTATTTTTTGCACCATTCCATTTAACAACTACTAAAAAGGTTTCATTTTCACTTCCTTGACCAACTCCTAATAAGGAATTCATACCTAATCTTTTAAGTTTTGCTTCATTTAAAATTTCTACCTTTAATCCTAATTTAGTAAGTTTTTTTATTTCCTCAGTATATTTTTTTGGATTTAATACATTAGGTGGTTCAGAAACTAAATCTCTACTTAAAAAAACACCTTCTTTTATGGCATCATAATATTTATATTCTTTTTGTAAATTTTCTTTGTGAGATGTAATAATTTTTAATATAATTTTTTTATTAATTTTTTCTTTATTTGTAGTTTTGTATTTATTAAATGTATAGCTTTTTAAATTAAAGCCTAAACAAAACTCTGAAAAAAAACCTATTAATTTTTGTTTTTCAAGATCTAGACTGTCTATATATAAATCAATACTGTTTAAATCTTTA